>Ga0213866_10001344_pt1 | contig 18290 bp, 17 predicted proteins | sample PICome_11_FD_160079 | JGI IMG/M metagenome (GOLD analysis project Ga0213866, IMG submission 160079) | Coastal seawater microbial communities near Pivers Island, North Carolina, United States - PICO284 | ecosystem: Environmental > Aquatic > Marine > Coastal | place: USA: North Carolina...
GAAGTGACGAACGCTTTAGTTACGAGGAGGCACAATATATTATAGAGAATAATAAACAAAATATTCCTAAGGAAATATCATTATCTAAAAAAGAAAAAGAAGTATCAAAAGAAATAAAGGATGCAATAATTAGTCTATATAAATTATCAAAAATTATTAGAAAAGAAAGGATGAATTCTGGAGCAATTTCTTTTGATAAAGAAGAAGTTAAATTCCAACTAGATAAAAAAAATAATCCAAAAGGATTGTTTTTTAAAAAATCAAAAGAATCAAACAAACTAATAGAAGAATTTATGCTTCTTGCTAATAAGAAAGTAGCTGAATTTATTAATAGTAAAAAACCAAAGAAAACATTTATTTATAGGGTACACGACACTCCAGACCTACAGAAACTCCAATCCCTTAAAAAAATAAGTAAACAGTTCGGTTACGACCTAAACATAAGCAACCCAACACAAATTAACAGCTCTCTTAATAAGATATTAAAAGATGTTTCAGGAAAAAAAGAACAAAACCTTATTGATACACTTGCAATAAGAAGTATGAGTAAAGCGGAATATACAACTGAAAACATTGGTCATTATGGACTAGCTTTCGATAATTACAGCCACTTTACCTCACCAATACGGCGATACCCTGACGTCATGGCACATCGTTTATTACAAGATTATTTAGAAAACAAACCCTCTAAAGACAGCGCTATATATAAAGAGAAATGTACACACTCTTCTTACATGGAAAACATAGCAACTAAAGCAGAAAGAGAATCTATAAAGTATATGCAAATAAAATATATGCAAGATTACGAAAATAATATTTTCGAAGGTGTTATTTCTGGAGTAACAGAGTGGGGTATTTATGTAGAGATACTAGAAAATAAATGTGAGGGAATGATTAGAATTAGGGATATTAAAGAAGATTATTTTACCTTTGATCCAGAGCTATATGCTCTTGTTGGTGATAAGACTAGAAAAAAATACCAACTTGGAGATATTATAAAAATCAAGGTTAAAAAAGCAGACCTTTTAAAAAGACAATTAGATTTTATTTTAAATTAAAAAAAATGAAAAAAACATTATTCACATTATTTATATTATTCAACTCTTTTTTATTTTCTCAATCACCAATTACACGAACTCTAGGAGAGTTTAAAGAAATAAAAGTTTATGATTTAATAAATGTTGATTTAATAAAGTCATCAGAAAACAGAATTACGATTTCAGGAAAGTATGCTGAGGACGTTAATGTTATTCAAAAAAACAATACATTAAAAATAAGAATGAAATTAAAAAAGATGTTTAATGGCGCACAAACAAACGTTAAAGTCTACTATACAGGTTTAGATATAATAGATGCCAATCAAGGAGCGGTTGTTATTTCAAAAGATTTAATTAAACAATATGAATTAATTTTAAAAGCTCAAGAAGGAGCATATATTTCAGCAAACGCAGACACTAAACGCACCGAGATAAAAAGCGTAACAGGAAGTACCATTATCGCCTCTGGCTCAACAGTAAAGCAGGATATAAAAATAGCCACAGGAGGTGTTTACAACGGATCAAGTTTTTCTGCCGAAAACACAGATATCAACATAAAAACTGGAGGAAAAGCTGATGTAAGAACCAGTAATGTTTTAGAGGTTAAGATATTTTCAGGAGGCGATGTTTATATTCACGGAACTCCGAAACAGCTAAAGCAAAGGAAGATTTTTGGAGGCAGAATAATCTTTAAAGATTAAACGGGTTGGTTGAAGATATTCAAGCAGCAGCTCCACTTGGTTTTTTTCTTGCTTTTATGTTGGGGCCAGCCTTTTTTGTTTTAATTGAAACGAGTATTGAGAAAGGGTTTCGCGCAGCTACTTTTTTTGACCTAGGGGTAATATTTTCAGACATTATTTTTATTTTAATAGCATACTTTAGTAGTTATCAACTCTTGGAAAACATAAACAATCAGCCCGGTATTTATGTTTTTGGAGGAACACTACTTTCACTATATGGGGCATCAAACTTTATCAAGAAGACAACTGCTCAGACCACAACAATAAAAGAAAAAAATCAAGCAAACTACACAGGTCTTTTTGTTAAAGGCTTTCTTTTAAACATAATAAATATAGGTGTACTGGTTTTTTGGCTTGGCTTGGTTATTGTTGTTACACCAAACCTAGGAGGAAACTACAAGAGGATTATTGTTTTTTTTAGCACTCTAATTGTCTCTTATTTCTTAACAGATTTAATAAAAATTTTACTAGCAAAGAGAATGAAAGCATACTTAAAAAAAGACAACATTATAAAAGCAAAAAAAGCTTTAGGAATATTAATTTTTGTTTTTGGTTTGTTTTTAATAATAAAAGGCTTTTTACCAAATAAAACACTCACATCCCAAAACCTAATAGATGGAATAGGAATGTAAAAAAAAACCGCATTTTAAATGCGGTTTTGAGGCGTCTAGCGGATTCGAACCGCTGTAAAAGGTTTTGCAGACCTCTGCCTAGCCACTCGGCCAAGACGCCAATTAGGGACGCAAATTTAATCAAAAATATAGGACGATCAACACATTACACAAATATTGTGTTTTTAACAGTAAAGGCATCAAACTTAATATCAATAAAAAATCAATCCCTGTTTTTCTCAAGGCTCACAACAACCTTTTCCACATCACCACCAAGAGGAGGGTTTATTTTTGCAACGGAAATATAAGCCCAGCTGACAAGATTACACTGTTTAAAAATTGATTTTATAATTCTTGAGGCTACAGTTTCAAGTAGCTTAGATGGTTTTTTCATCTCACTCACCACAATACTATTAAGCAAGACGTAGTCAACAGTGTCATTTAAATCGTCAGAGATACAAGACTTTTTCAAGTCTGCCTTGACTTTGACATCAACACGGTATTTGCTACCAATAATTGTTTCTTCTGGCAGACACCCATGATACGCATAAACTCTTATGTTTTTTACCTCAACAAAACCCATATGCTATTATTTAAGTTATCAAAAATAATATTTATTGCAACATATATATATACAAACTATATAAATGATTAGTTTTGTTTTCAATCAAATGTTTAACCAGTGAAAATGAAAACTAAACCAAAAAACTTCATTGAGCAGATTATTGAAGAGGATTTAAAAGCAGGTTTGCCCAAGTCGGAGCTTAAGTTTCGTTTTCCGCCAGAGCCAAACGGGTATTTGCATGTTGGCCACACAAAAGCAATAGGATTAAATTTTGGTCTTGGGAAAAAATATGGAGCCTCTGTAAATTTAAGATTTGATGACACAAATCCAACAAAGGAAGACCAAGAGTATGTTGACGCAATAAAAAGAGATATTAGCTGGCTCGGATATAAGTGGGATAAAGAATGCTACTCATCAGATTATTTTGACCAACTTTATCAGTGGGCTCTTTTATTAATAAAAGACAATAAGGCTTATGTTGATTCTCAACCAAGTGAACTCATAGCCAAACAAAAAGGCACCCCAACTGAACCAGGTGTTGACAGTCCTTATAGAAAAAGAACAGCCCAAGAAAACATTGAATTATTTATTGCCATGAAAGATGGCAAGTTTAAAGCTGGGGAACATGTCCTCCGAGCAAAGATAGACATGAAGCATTCCAACATGTTAATGCGAGACCCGCTTATGTATAGGATAATCCACTCATCTCACCATAGAACAGGCAACAAATGGTGTATTTATCCAATGTATGATTGGACTCATGGAGAAAGTGATTATATAGAACAAATTTCACACTCTCTGTGCTCACTTGAGTTTAAACCACACAGGGAATTGTATGACTGGTTTAAAAAACATGTTTTTAAATATTCAAATTTAAAATACCAATTAAAACCTAAACAAAGAGAGTTTGCAAGACTAAACCTTAGCTATACGATAATGAGCAAAAGAAAGCTCTTAACCCTTGTCGAGAAAGGTTTTGTAAACGGCTGGGATGATCCCCGTATGCCAACAATTTCCGGATTAAGAAGAAGGGGGTATACACCAACAGCTATTAACAAGTTTGTTAATACCATCGGCGTGGCAAAGAGAGATAATATTATTGATGTATCATTATTAGAATTTTGTGTAAGGGAAGATTTAAATAAAACAGCCAATCGAGTCATGGCTGTAACAGACCCCATTAAGCTAATAATTTCCAACTATAAAGATGATAAAACGGAGTGGTTAGAAGCAGAAAACAACCCAGAGAACCCAAGGACTGGAAAGCGTAAAATCCCTTTTTCTAAGGTGCTTTACATTGAAAGAGAAGACTTTAAAGAAGAAGCTACAGGCAAATATTTCCGATTAGCAATCAACAAAGAGGTAAGGCTTAAAAACGCCTATATTATAAAGGCAGAATCATGTAAGAAAGATAGTAATGGAACCATAAACGAGGTGCTTTGCACTTATGACCCATTAAGTTTGAGTGGTAGTGGAACTGAGGAAAGCATGCGAAAGGTAAAGGGAACACTTCACTGGGTATCTGCTAATCACGCAAAAGAAGTTGAAGTAAGAGAGTATGATCGTCTTTTTTCTCATCCATCACCAGACACACAAGATGAAAGCTTCATAAGTTTCTTAAATCCAAAATCACTTAAAATTAAAACAGCACATATTGAGCCATCTGTGTATGACAGCAATGATTTTATTCATTATCAGTTTCAAAGACTGGGATATTTTTGTGTTGATCCAGACTCTACAACAAATAGAATAATTTTTAATAAAACGGTGGGTTTAAGAGATGGATGGGCAAAAACAAAGGAATCACCCCAAGTAAATATTAGCCAGCCTAAACCAAAAAAGGCTATTGAATTAATAAAAAAACTTGGGAAAAAGTTTACTAACCTTCCCAGCGAAAAGCAGCAAAAAGCCAAAGAAGAAATACAATCACTTGCTCATGAAGTTGAATATCAAGAAATATCAGCTCTTTTTAACACTGCTCTAAAAAAAACAGGGACAAGAATTGCTGTATTGATCGCCCTTAAAGAGCTTTTAAAAAAAGGAGAACACAAAACAGATGAAGCTAAAGCCTTTATTAAAAAAGCCTCCGAAGATAAAAACGAGCTATTAAAATCAGAGGCACAAGATTTAGTTTAGACAAGCTTATTCTTCCTTATCTTTTTTTATTTTGCTATTTTTCATGGCTTCACCAATTTGGTTACTAGCAGTGAAGCTGGCCACCATGTCGTTCAACATGTTGCTTCCAGCTTGAGGAGAATTTGGAAGCAATATCAAATTACTGTTAGACTCCCCGCCAATAGACTGAAGTGTATCATAGTGCTGTGTTACGACAATAAGCGCAGAGGCTTCCTGAGAGTTAATACCCACTTTGTTTAGAACCTCAACTGATTCTTCAAGACCACGTGCTATTTCTCGACGCTGATCAGCAATACCCTGCCCCTGAAGACGCTTACTTTCTGCTTCTGCTTTCGCTTTTTCTACAATTAAGATACGAGCCGCATCACCCTCGAACTGTGCTGCTATTTTTTCTCTTTCAGACGCGTTAATTCTGTTCATGGCCTCTTTTACCTGTGCGTCAGGATCAATATCAGTAACTAATGTTTTTATAATATCGTACCCGTAATCCATCATCGCCTCATTCAGCTCTGTTTTTACAGCAATTGCTATATCATCTTTTTTAACAAATACGTCGTCCAACTTCATTTTTGGCACTTCAGCTCTAACAACATCAAAGACATATGAAGTTATTTGTTCGTGTGGGTAATCCAGTTTATAAAATGCCTCGTAAACCTTTTCTTTAACAACTTTGTATTGAACAGATATTTTAAGGCGCACAAAAACATCATCAAGAGTTTTCGTTTCAACTATGACGTCTAATTGCTGAATCTTTAGGCTTAGCCTTCCTGCCACTCTATCAATAAGAGGTATTTTTAATTGAAGGCCAGAGTGCCTAATGCTTTGAAACTTTCCAAAACGCTCAATTATTGCAGCGGATTGTTGTTTGACAATAAAGAATGCTAGTAATAAGACAAAAAAACCAAGTAAAAAAATAATAGGAAGTGCAAAATATGACATAGTAGAAAGATTTAAATTCGTAATTCTTAAATATAGGAAATTCATGGAAAAAAACAATTTAAAAACCGCTTTTTACCATTGCTATGCCTGATTGAACAAGGCTTTCAATGTTTTTATTCTCTTTTGACAATTCAATTAAATATTCCTCAATTTTTGAGCCAATTTTTTCATTATTCGTTAATTCCAAAATCTCTAAAGGCAACAGCCAATTTTCAGGATGTTCGTTTTTTAATTTAAAAAAAAGATTTTTTAACAAACTAAGATCAAACGTGTCTTGTCTGGCCAGCCTTATTTTCTCTGCAATTTCGTTTAACCGTAATTCTTTTTCAGACATTTTATAGCTTATGGTTTTAACTTTTGAAACACTATACAAGTTTTCAAAAGACTCTGGGTCAGCGGCTCCAGAAAACGCAGAGACAACACTGCTTCCAATAGCCATATCATAAACACCATATTCAGGTTTAAAAAGAATTTTATCGCCATATTTTACTGTACAGTCTTCTAGTTTTATTATTTGTATTTTTCCTTTTACATCTCTTATTCCAGTAATGTTTAAACCTTCTACGGTTATTCCACTTTCAAATTCAAAAAACAATCTTTGACCGTCTATAATATTGTAAACTTTAAGATCTATAGGCGTCATATTTTCTAGCGGTAAGCTAACGCTTTTAAGCAATCCCAACGGCGAGCTGTAACCATCTTTATGATATTTTATGCCATGCCCAACAAGCTCTTTTTCTCTATATGATAGAGCTGTAGGTCCAGATGTTTTAAAGAAAACAACTTCATTGTTTTCGCCAACCAAAACATCAGAAAAAACACCAGAAATTTGAAGCCCTGTGTTTAGTTCTATTGTTCCCACAGACTGAGATTCAATTAATTTGTTAATTCCGCCGACCCCTCCTTTTCTGACACTTAATGTATCAGCAAAGTCTTCCAGAACCTCCATTAGGTGAGCAAAACTAGGTGTCACATAAAGTTGAGGTTGAGGCTTTGTTATATCAAAACCCATATTAACGACATCAATAGTGTAGGGTAATTTTTTTACAGAATCGCTCATGCACCATTTGCTTTCACCAATTGAAGAAAGCAAACCAGCGCCATAAATTTTTGCTGTTTCGAGACCTCCAATGAGACCATATTCTACACTCCACCATTGCATGTTTCTAACTTTAGCCATTTCTGAAAACTCATGTTCTTGGTTTTGTAGAATATTCACTCTTTTTTCAGCATCTAGTAATACTCTTTTTTCCACACCCGCGGCTTCTTTTAATATAGACAGTTCTCTTACGGCCTCGTAAAGCTCAATGTCATATTTAGACATAATTGCCTTGGCGCCAATTTCCCCAAGGCGCCTAAGAAATTCGGCATAGTCGGGATTGGCAATTATGGGCGCATGGCCAGAGGCTTCATGGATTATATCAGGGGCCGGGGTGTATTCTATGTGCTTTAACTGTCGAATATCAGAGGCAATAACTAATACATTATTAGCTTGAAATTCCATGAAAGCATTAGGCGGAATAAAACCATCAACAGCCACAGCGGCCCACCCAATTTCTTTTAGAATTCTATTCATTCCGTATATATTAGGAATTGCTTCAGAATCAATACCAGCTTTCATTAAACCTTCAATATAAGATTCATGAGCTACTTTTTTTAAATAGGAAATATTTTTTCTCATAACAAACCTCCACACAGCTTGGTTTATTGGAGTGTATTGATCGTACTGTTGAGGAACAATAAACTGCTTTAAATGTTTAGGAAGGCGAGTTAAAATTTTTTCAGAAGAGCAGGGATTAATATTTCTAACCATATCTTTAAAATAATAAATCGGGCCATTAGATTTGTATAATTACAATCACAAAAGCTAATAATACTAAGTTACTAAAAAATTTGAGCTATTTATTAAATAAGATTTTGATAGTCTTGTTTTTGTCTACAGGCTCAGAGTTGCTTATTAATACAGTTTGAGATTCAAAATCGGCCTGAATAATATAGCCCTCCCCATTGAAGTAACTTTTAGAAACAACAGCTTTGTGTTCGCTATCTTGCACAATTTTAATCTGATTAGTATAATATATCTCTCCATTTATTAAGCTAAATTCAGAAAAAAATGCTGCTATTTTAGGTAAAACAGGATTTTTATATAAGTCTTCGGGAGTGCCTGACGATATTATTTTTCCAGACTCTACAACTACTATGGAGTCTGCAAACGGCAAAACATCGTCCTTATCATGTGAAGCCACCACACAGGTTATTTCATTTGACTTTAAGTAAGAAAACAAGCTTCTTCTCAAGCTTCTTTTTTTGTAGCTATCAATATGGCTAAAAGGCTCATCTAGCAACAAAATTTCTGGTTGAGATGCTAAAGCCTTTGCAATAGCAACTCGTTGTTTTTGACCACCGCTTAGCTTTACAACTTTTGTGTTTAGGTATTCACTTAAACCCACAACACTTAGCAAGTCAATGATTCTTTTTTTCTTTTTCTTTGGATAAAAGTTTGATAAGTATGAGCCAATATTTTCTTCGACTGTTGTAAAGGGCATTAAATCAAATTCCTGAGCCACATATTTCATAAAATCATGCCCTACAATTAATTTATCTTTAGGGCCAAGAATTTTTTTATCACACCACGAGACAAGACCATTGTCAAGATCTTTTTCTCCATATATAAGTTTTAAAATTGTGCTTTTACCAGACCCGCTTTCGCCAACTATAGCAAGAACTTCACCCTTTTTTGCTGTAAACGACATGTCGTCAATAATAACCCTATTGTCATAACTGAAAGAGATGTTCTTAACATTTAGCATTGTCAGAACACATTATTAACTAGATGCTCAGCGATTTGAATAGCATTTGTGGCTGCTCCTTTTCTTAGATTATCGCTTACAATCCAAAGGTTTAGTGTGTTTTCTGCACTTTCATCTCTCCTTATTCTGCCAACGAAAACATCATCTTTTCCATGAGCAAAGATTGGCATTGGATATGAGTTAACCTCTGGGTTATCTTGAACAACAACCCCAGGGGTTTCATTTAGCAGCTTTCTTACCGTGCTTAATGTGAAATCTTTTTCAAATTCGACGTTTACTGATTCTGAGTGTCCTCCAGCTGTAGGAATCCTAACTGCTGTTGCAGTTACTCTGAAGGAATCATCATTTAAGATTTTTTTCGGCTCATTAGCAAGCTTCATTTCTTCTTTGGTATAGCCGTTATTCATAAATACATCACAATGTGGAAGGGCATTTTTAAAAATTTGATATGGATACACCATCTCTCCTTCAATGCCATTTGCCTCGTTTTCCATTTGTCTTACAGCCTTAATACCAGTTCCAGAGACGGACTGATAGGTTGAGACAATTACGCGTCTCATTTTATAGACTTTATGCAATGGAAATAGAGCAAGAACAAGCTGAATGGTTGAACAATTTGGGTTGGCTATTATTTTATCCTCTTTTGAAAGAATATTTGCATTAATCTCTGGTACAATAAGCTTTTTCTTCGGATCCATTCTCCAAGCAGAAGAATTATCTATTACAGTGCAGCCGACTTTTTCAAACTTTGGAGCCCATGAAAGAGACACATCACCACCTGCTGAAAATATAGCAATTTTTGGAGTTAACTTAATAGCTTCTTCTAGGGTTATAATTTTATAAGCTTTTCCACTAAAGCCTACTGTTTTACCAGCACTTTTTTTAGACGCTACAGGAATTAGCTCAGAAATTGGAAATTTCCTTTTCTCTAATAATTCTAACATAATGGTTCCAACCATTCCCGTTACACCAACAACTGCTACTTTCATTTTATGAGTTAATTTTTATGCAAACTTAATAAATACTACAAGAGATTAAAATGATATTAGAAGAATTTTTATGCTGTTGTGACAACCCCTTATATAAAAGGTTATTTAACTATTTTGCGCTTTATCCTTGTTGATAATGCTGTCAACAGTTCATAGGAAATTGTGTTAGCTTTTTCTGCAAGTTTTTGTGCTGAGTTTATTGAATCAAAAACAACAACTTCATCACCCTCTTCGCAGCTTACATTGCTTACATCCACCATTATCATGTCCATACAGACGTTCCCGACAATTGGAGCGATATTATCACGTATAAGCACGTAACCAACACCATTTCCATATTTACGATCAATACCATCAGCATGGCCCAAGGGCAGCGTAGCAATTTTTTTATCTTTATCAGCAAAAAAGGCTCTATTGTATCCAACGCTCCCCCCTTTTTTTATATCATGAATTTGTGAAATAATGGTTTTAAGTGACACAACTGGACTCAAAGCAGTATTTTCTTTAGTATTATCATAACCATAAAGACCAATCCCACAACGCACCATTTCATAATTAGCATTGGGGTAATTTAATACCCCTGATGTGTTGCTCAAGTGTCTAATAGGCATTTCGCCATAAGAAAGCGCGAACTTTTTACTGGCTTTTTCAAAATTTTCAATTTGTAATTCCGTAAAAGTTTTCTCGTCAAGATCTTCACTTGCTGCTAGATGGGAGAAGATAGATCTAACTTTTAAAGATCTTTCTTGGCACAATTTTTTTGCAACTTGATCAGAAGATTCGTGACCAAACCCAAGCCTATTCAAACCAGTATTAAATTTAACGTGAACAGGGTAATTTTCAAGACCCTGTTGGGCAGACAGGTCAACGAAAGCCTTTAAAACCCTATTGCTATATAAGCTAGGTTCTAAGTTGAACTCTATAGCTTTTTTGAAGTTAGAAATTTGAGGATGTAAAACTAAAATAGGGGACTTAATTCCTGCTTTTCTAAGCTCAACACCTTCATTAACATACGCCACCGCAAAGTAATCTATACCAAGACTTTCAAGAAGCTTAGAAACCTCTATTGAACTACTGCCATAACCACAAGCTTTAACCACACCAAGCATTAGGGTTTTAGGAGAGAGCTTTGATCTTATAAAAGAGAAGTTTTTCTTAAGCGCAGGAAGATTGATTTCTATGGTGGTTTCTGTAGTCAAATGTTAATTTTTCGGACTATTTAAGCCTTTGTTTTTAATTTCAATATTTTTTTCTTCCTTATTAGTCGCTTTGTAGAATGCAGAACGGCTTAAAGGTTCGTATTTGTCAACTTCACCAAGTAGGACAAGAGAATCGTCATTAGTTTTTCGGAAGCTGAATTGAGCCAATCCACCAGTTCTTGTACAAACCGCATGGACCTTTGTAACATACTCAGCTGTTGCCATTAAGTTTGGCATAGGCCCAAACGGACACCCTTTAAAATCCATATCAAGACCCGCAACAATCACTCTGATTCCACGATTTGCAAGAATATTACAAACCTCTACAATGTCATCATCGAAAAATTGGGCTTCGTCAACGCCCACGACCTCGCATTTTGAAGAAAGATCTAATATTTCTGAGGCAGATTTAACAGAAGTTGATTTTATTTGATTTGAGTCGTGTGATACGACATTAGTACTATCAAATCGAACATCAGCGATAGGCTTAAATATGCCTACTGATTGCTTTGCAATTTTAGCACGCTTTAACCTTCTAATTAGTTCTTCGGTTTTTCCTGAAAACATTGAGCCACAGATTACTTCTATCCAGCCAAATTGTTCTTTATCCTTTGATGTTTTTTCAATAAACATTTTGTAATTTTATGGTGCTTAAGCAAAAATAATTTGCTTTTTTAGCAGTAAGTAAATTTACTAAAAATAAAAGCAATAATTTAAAATTTACAATTCTCAAATATTTACAAGAATCGGTCCATTATGAAGAAAAAATTAGAGTCTGAACTCATAAGCTTAGCTCACAGGGTTTTAAAGCTAACAGGCAGAGAGGATTTAAAAAAAATGCAAGAAGAGGTGGCATTGCTTTATCAAAAAATAACAATCTTAAAATTCTTTCAGGATCAATTTAAGGGAGAAATTCCAGAAGAATTAGAGGCCAATACTTCTTTTTTTAGCTCGCTTGATGGAGCTTTTAATAACAAGGTTTCAGATTCAGTTGAAATCGATGAAAAAGTATATGTTAACATCGACAATAACGAGCAAGAAGCAATAATGGAGCCCGCAATTGAAAAGATAAAGGATATTGTTGCCCAAATGCCACAAGAAGCTAATGCTGTCGATGATTTATTTGAGGAAATCAACTCAACTAAGGAGTCCGAAGGGTTAGAAGAATTGACAGAGAATTATGGCCAACTTCCAATGTTTGATCCAGTAAATAATGACAATACAGAGAAAAGTGAAGATAATGAAGAACCTCTTTCAGAGGTAAAAAAAGTATCTGTTGATCAAAATTTAAAATCCGGAGGCTTTGAAATCGGGCTTAACGATAGGCTGGCTTTTGTTAATCATCTTTTTGAAAACAATAATGAGGATTACGATCGTGTAATTTCTCAACTAACAACAATGGATTCTTTTGAAGAGATATCGGACTTTCTTGAAAATATTATTAAGCCAGATTATAATAATTGGGAAGGAAAATCTGATTACGAGTCTAGGTTCTTGGAGATTATAGAGCAAAAATTTATTTAAACATGAAGTCTAAATTAAGTTATGCTGTTTTTGGGAATGGGAGTTGGGCAACAGCAATAGTCAAAATGCTGTGCGAAAACCTTGATGAGATCTATTGGTATGTAAGAACACCACAAACCTTAGATTATATTCAAAAAGAAAAACACAACCCTAAGTATCTTTCGTCAGTAGAGTTTGATACAAACAGGCTTAACTTGAATTGTGATATCAACTTTGTAGCAAACAAAGCTGACGTCTTGATTTTTGCTATACCGTCAGCCTTTATTCATGAACAATTAGAGCATATTTCCGTTGACATATCAGCTAAAATTATAGTTTCAGCGGTAAAGGGAATTGTTCCTGAAACCGGCCTGCTGGTTGCGGAACATTTTTCTAAAATGAAAAATGTGCCAATGTCAAATATTGCAGTCATAGGCGGCCCTTGCCATGCTGAAGAAGTTGCTTTAGAGCGTTTATCGTATTTAACAATAGCCTGTATGGACCCTGAAATATCAAAGGAGGTTTCTTTACGATTAAGCAGCCATTATATAAATGCTCGTGTTCATGAAGATATTATTGGGGCTGAGCACGCTGCTATGCTTAAAAACATTTATGCTATTGCAGCGGGAATATCTCATGGACTAGGATATGGAGACAACTTCCAAAGTGTACTTATGAGTAGTGCTATAAGAGAAATGAAGCGTTTTATAAAAAAAGTATACAAAATGAAACGCAAAATAAACGAGACACTTTATTTAGGGGATTTGCTCGTTACAGGGTACTCAACTTTTTCACGAAATAGGATGTTTGGCAACATGATAGGCAAGGGCTACACCGTTAAGTCTGCTCAAATGGAAATGAACATGATCGCCGAGGGTTACTATTCAACTAAAAGCGCTTTTGAAATAAATAGTAAACATGAAAATTCAGCAAAAACACCCATAATAGACGCAGTTTACGACGTATTATATAATAATAGGAACCCGAAAAAGGTCTTTAAGAAACTTGCTGAAAAAATAGACTAATCTAAAAGGCGCTTTTGAACTGCTCTAAAAATCTAATATCGTTTTCGCTCAGAAGCCGGATATCATTTATTTGATGAAGTAATAATGCAATTCTGTCTATACCCATTCCAAAAGCAAAACCAGAATAGGTATTAGGATCTATTCCACAATTTGTCAAAACATTAGGATCTACCATGCCACACCCCATGATTTCTAGCCAGCCTGTCCCTTTGGTCATTTTATAATCTGTTTCAGTTTCTAGACCCCAATAAACATCAACCTCAGCGCTTGGTTCTGTAAAAGGAAAATATGAAGGGCGAAGCCTAATTTTTGATTTGCCAAAAAGCTCTTTAGTAAAAAATTGAAGAGTCTGTTTAAGATCTGCAAAACTTACGTTTTCGTCAATATAAAGCCCCTCAACTTGGTGAAAAAAACAGTGAGAACGAGCAGAAATAGCTTCATTTCTGTAAACCCTTCCAGGTGAAATGGTTCTTATTGGGGGCTTGTTGTTTTCCATATATCGAACTTGAACTGAGCTAGTGTGAGTACGAAGTAAAATATCGGGATCGGTTTGTACAAAAAAGGTGTCTTGCATATCTCGAGCAGGATGATGTTCTGGCAAATTAAGAGCTGTAAAATTATGCCAGTCATCTTCTATTTCTGGACCTTCACTTACATTAAAACCAATTCTTGAAAATATGTCAATTATTCGATTTTTTACAATAGAGATAGGATGTCTGCTTCCAATAGAAAAAGAGTTACCAGGCATTGTAAAATCAAAAGAGCTATCTAGAGACACTTTTCTTTTTTCAAACCCGTTCTTGAGCAGAGAGACCTTCTCTAAAGCAGCATTTTTTAAGTTATTAATAGCTTGACCAAAAGCTTTTTTATCCTCATTAGGTATTGTTTTAAACTTTGAGAAATAATCATTTATGATTCCTTTTTTACCTAGAAACTTAATTCTAAACTCCTCTGCTTTTTCAGGAGAATTTGTAGTGAAGCTTTGGATTTCTTTAATTAAGGACTCAATTTGCTCTATCATCTTGTAAAAATAAAGGTCAAATTTAATAAAACTTAGCTAATATATCCTTGTTCAATAAAATAGTTTACTATAGCTTGTTTCATCAAAAGACTTTGCTCGCCTGGGCTCAAATTAGGCAGCTCTTCTTTTAACTTGTAATGTGGCCACCCATCCTCATCTACAAAATCAAATTCATAGTAGCCATAAGGCATTAACAGCCTAGAAGTGGCTATATGCATCAAATTAAGTTTTTCATCTTTTTTAAATTTACGTTGAACTAACCCTAATTCTTGAACACCAACAAGGTATATAACTCCGTCCAAGTCAACAGGCTCTCCATAATTAAATTGATGAGAAATCTTTTTTAAAAGTTTGTTCCACCTACCCTTAAGAATTTTATCTCTTACCATAATTATTTGTAAATTTAATTTTTTTATATAAATTTTTATGGCAGTTATTGATATAGTCTTTCTTACATTAATTGGATTTGGTGTTATCAAAGGCCTGTTTAAAGGGTTCTTTGTTGAAGTTGCTTCAATTGCTGCATTATTAATAGGGTCATACGGTGCCGTTCACTTTAGTAATTATGCTTATTCTGCATTGAGCGGGTTTTTAGATTGGTCCAAAAGGAATATAAATATTCTTGCTTTTATCATGACTTTTTTGATCATTGTATTATCAATTATGCTTATTGGTAAAGCAATGACTAAGCTCGTTAATGTAATGTCGCTAGGTATAATAAACAGACTACTAGGAGGTCTTTTTGGGGGTCTTAAAATAGCTTTGTTGATTTCTGTACTAATACTAGTGTTAAACAATTTTAGTATTTTAAAATTAATTGTTACAGAAGATGATTTAAAAAAATCAACAATTTATAATCACGTTCAGGGAATAGCTCCAGCTTTAAACTTGCCGTCTTTTGTTGAACAAACCAAGCAAATGGATTTCTTGAAGCCAAAAAGTGAAAAATAGCTTTTTCTATTGAAATAGATTTATATTTTTTTAAGTGAGCCATTAGAAATCCAGCCCACTCTACCATCTTGAAGTTTTATTTTAGTCCAATAAGCGTTTGAGGAGTCGATTAGCATAACCTTAGTGCCCTCATGTAAATAAAATATGGACTCACTTTTAAGTTCAGGTTCCAATTTTATGGCACTTTCTTGAGAAAAAACCACTGCATATTTTAGATTTTTTTTCACTTCTTCTTTTTTGTGAGCAATTAGAAAACAGCCTATTGTTAAGCAAATAGAAAAGAAGCCCAGAATGAAGAACAACCTTTTTTTAGCAGCTTTTGGTTCTAAATAGTATGCTATAAAAAAAGTAATAAAAAGACAAATAAAAACAATAGATATTATAGCCCAGCCTGTTAAGCTAAAGAAGTGAAATATTTTCTTTAAAGGTTTGAATATATTCAGCTCAGGAACTGTTTCGATTTTATCAACTGTCATTTTCTTTGCAAAGCTTAAATTGTTTAAAATTCTTTCATTATTTGGAGACAGGACTAAGGCCTTTTCATAATTAAGAATGCATGGGGCTATTTTGTTTAGTTTATAATAAGAGTTACCCAGGTTAAAATAAAGCTCTGCGGAATGCAATCTACTTGCTAATATGGCTTCGTAAGCTTCAGCAGCCTCAGAATAGTTTTCTGACAAATAATATGTATTAGCTTTTTCAAAACTTTCTAAGTTTTGAACATGAGCAGGAAGAGTAAATGCTAAGGCTAAAAGAATAATTAAAAATCTCATATTATAATTGTTTATCAATTTGAGTTATTATTTCTGATGCGGTTTCATAATCTTTAATCATGTCGGATTTGCCCAAAGGAGTGTATCTAGCAAAATCACAAGACTCCAAGAGTTTAACAAACACAGTTACATTAGAACTAGAAATAGAATTATTATCAAGTAAAGACTTGATCCTGTCTTTACTTAAATCAACGGTTTTTATTTTAAGTTTTGCCTTTAAATAGCTGTGCAGTGCTCTCTCAAGATCTTCATAAAAGCTTTCTTTATTTCCTATGTTTTTCTTTGCTTCACTCAAATATTTTTTTGCGAGTTTTCGGTTTTTCCTGATTTTATTTCCTTCAAAATCCATTGCTCTTTTTCCTTTTATTTTTGTGTATATAATTATAGTAGGAATAAAGAAAAGAGGTGTTATAAAAAGCAACCAAAACAAAACACTTTTAAAAAAATCATCTTTTTCAATTGGCTCAAGCTTTGTTGAAGTATAAATGCTAGAAAATTTGGAATCTTTAGACTCAATTTTTGAAATATTATCTTGTGAGATATTATCTACATTATTTTTAGAAATGTATGGGTTTTCACTAGCGTTAACAATAATTTTTTCGGAATTAATTGTTTCATAGCGCTTGGTTTTTGGGTTAAAAAAGCTGAAGCTAATTGGAGGAATTGGGTATTGGCCTGACTCATTTGTGACAATAGTATAGTTGTCCAAAATGCGCCCCTTTGTTCCGTTCAGAGAAGTTTTTATGTCTTCAGAATGCTCAGGATCATAAATTTCAAGACTTGAGGGAAGTATGGGTTCTGGAAGCTCAAAAAGCATTAAGTTTCCTTTTCCAGAAACCTCCAGTTTTAGGTTAAAGGCCTCAGAAGCAGTTAATGTTTTTTTTGAAGATTCCACTTTGAAGTCAAACTCACCAACAGCACCAGAGAAGTTTTCAGGCCTGCCTTGTTTTGGCAAAGGCTTCACTTTAATAATGCGATTTCCTGCAGTAACAGTTCTGTTGACTGTCGTCGTGGCCCTTCTACCAAAGATATCTCTGCGGTTTGAGGGCACTTCCACGCTAATATCTAGAGTTAAAGGCTCAAGGGAAAGCTCTCCTGTTTTTTGAGGGAATAAGACTGTTTTTTTGAGCACTACGAACCTGTAGTTTTCTCCTTTGTAAAGGCCCTCTTGGACTTTTAACTCTTTAACGTCAATGTTTTGACTCCAGAAGTCGTTATAACGAGGCTTGTCAATCTCGTTCCAGGTTCTAATACCAGTATTTTCGGCAATATAGAGTTTATATACAACCGAAATGGCTTCATTAAGATATGGATCAGTTTTAGAAATTTCAGCAACAAGATCAATGCTTTCAGAAGCTAAATACTCAGGATCGTTAGGATCTTTTGGAACATCTACAGCAGCAGTAACATTAATTTCAATTGGGGAGGTTTTATAGATTACTCCTTTTACCTCAATGCTTGCTTGCCCAATGCTGGTTGAGCCTCTTTTTTTTGGAGCTAAAAAATAAGTATAAGTCTTTGAATAGGTTCTTACTCCATTAATCCAAGAGTTACTAATAGACTGGCTTGGCCCTCCCACTACTTTAAAGTTTTCAAAAGAAGGGGGCGTAAAGTTGTCTCCGTCTTCATTCATCAAAAAGTCAATTTGAAGACGTTCGTTAATGCCTAATGTCTTTTTGCTAACTTTTGCTCTAAAACTCACCTGTCCAGACAACAAGTTGAAGCTAAATATTAAGAGATATATAAAACGTAAGTTCATAATTACCAGTCTTTATCCGTTTCAACTTTAATTCCTTTTGTCTTTGAAGCGTTCATTTTTTCTTGCACTTTATTTTCTTCATTGTTCATTGCCTCAAGCAAGTTTTTTATTTGTTGAGGAGACAATTTCCCTTGTTGATTTTCAGGGTTGTTTTTTTCTTTAGAGTCTTTTCCATTATTTTCAGAGCCTTTTTTATCGTCTTCTCCTTTTTTTTCGTCCTTGTTTTTCTTGA
>Ga0213866_10001345_pt1 | contig 18284 bp, 13 predicted proteins | sample PICome_11_FD_160079 | JGI IMG/M metagenome (GOLD analysis project Ga0213866, IMG submission 160079) | Coastal seawater microbial communities near Pivers Island, North Carolina, United States - PICO284 | ecosystem: Environmental > Aquatic > Marine > Coastal | place: USA: North Carolina...
ACACAAGCATTGCTATCAGTTACGGTTATTTGGTATTGACCACTAGGCACATCCGAAACCGTGAAACTAGATGGTGTAGGCGTACTTAAACTACCAATATTGGGTAAAGAAGAAAAATTAAAAGGACCTAAGCCTCCAATAACCTCAACGCTTATTTGACCTGTAGAAGCTCCAAAACATTCTACATCAACAATTGGAGTTGGGTTAATAAGTGACATTTGACTAGGTTGATTCAAAGCAATATTTAAAATAGTATCGGCACAATTATTATTATCAGTAACAATAACATTGTATACCCCATCTGAAACATTACTTAAGAAATCAGAACTAATGACTGCTGTATCTCCAGACCAACTGTAAGAATAAGGCAATGTACCTCCTAAAGAACTAACCGAAATATAACCATCAGACCCACCAAAACATACTGGATTCGCGATGGAATCAATTGAAAGCTCCAAGAGAGAAGGCTCAGTAATTACGGTATCAATTGTTTGAGACACACAAGATGTTTCATCAGTAGCAAATACAGAATAGCTACCTGGAGAAAGTGCTGAAGCACTAACTGTATTAATAGCTAATGGTAAACCATCTTTTGACCATGAAAATGTTAATTCACCAACTCCACCTGCGTGAGTGATATCAATACTTCCGCTGTTAGAGCCGAAACAGTTGGAGTTAACTACATCGTCAAATGATAATACAATTTCATTTGGCTCTGCTATCTGAATTAGCGTGTCATAAGGACAACCTTTGACATCAACAACAGAGACATTATAATCGCCAGTAACAAAGTCTAAAATCTCAAAGCTAGTGTTTGTTACAGTGTCCGAAGTGCCAATTGTTATATCATATACAGGTGTACCGTTTGAAGGAGTAACAACAATAGAACCATCCGCTGAATTAAAACAAGATAAATCTGTAGATGTTACATCTACTGACAAAAAAGGAACTTCTGATACAGTAAGTGTAGTGTCCCTAATACATCCATAAGCATCTTCAGCAAAAATAGTATAATCCGCAGCTGGCAAATCTTCAAATAAACCAGTAAGTTGAGGAGTGTTCATTATGTACTGATAAGGCGTATTACCACCGTTAGCTTGAACATGTATATTAGCTAAAGAATCTTGACAGAAAATAGTATCAAGAGTCAATACATCAAAAGATATTTCAGGATAAGTTAGCACCACAAAAGTTTCTACACCAAAACAGCCATTGGTGTCCCTTGCATATATATCGTGAGGACCTGCTGTTAAATCTTCAAAAAGCCCATTAGATTGATAAGCCACATTATCGATGCTATATAATAGAGTGCCACGACCACCAAATGCAGAAACTTCTAAAGCTCCGTCATTCTGCCCAAAACATGTAACACTATCTTGACTAATCAAGCTCACGGATATAGGTGTAACAGTATCAACTACACTAAATAATTCTTGTGCAGTACAACCATTGGCATCAGTAACCGTTATGGTATAATCTCCTGATGTTAGTCCAAAAATATCTTCATCAGTAGAAATAAATGCATTAGTACTTGACCAACTAAATGTGTAATCTAAAGTATCTACAACATTTCCGTTAGCATTATTTATCGTTTCTCCAACACCACCGGTCACATCAATTTCAACAGAACCAGATGATCCAGAATTACAGACAACTTCAGAGGCTACACCTTGAATGTACAAACTGTCTGGCTCTCTTAAAGTATAATTTCTTGTAGATTGACAGCCCGATTCTGATGTAAATAAAAAGACGTATTCACCTGCGCACAAATTATTCTGACTACTACTATTGGAAGTCGCTGTAGTAGAGCTGTAAAAAGGTGCTCCAAAGACTGAGTCTAAATACCAATCAATAGTATACAACTCAGATGGATTAGTCAGGTTTACAAAAATTTGACCATTACAATCTCCATAGCAATTGACGTTATAGCCGTTTGTAAAAAAGGTAGGGCTAAATACTGTAGTTGCAATTGAATTAGACGTTAATGTTATTGTTTCTGAGCAATTATTGACATCTTGTGTAGTGATGGTATAATTTCCTCCAAATAATCCCGTAAGGGTAATAGTATCTTGAGTAGAATTATAAGTTGCTGTTGTAAAGTTTGGAAACTGAACTTCTATACTGTAAGGATGGGAATAAACCACATCGACAATTCCGTTACTATTACATAAATCGTTTTGAACAACAATCACACTGAAGGAGCCACATTGAGCATTGGATTGAAGAACGGAGGAAAAGCAAACTAGAAAAATCGCTATTACCTTTATCTTATCTATTATTTTCAAAATATTTAAGTTTTAAATTATCTGAAATTTTGATTCGCAAGATACAAAAATTAACAAAGTTTCTACATATATGCAAGATAGTATTAAAAGAAATAAACAAAAGAGTGTTAATCTGATTTTATTCTCAAAAATTAAGCTCTTGCAAGAAGTAAATTTACAATTGAATTAATTTTACTAAATTTGAGAGTAAATTATTACTCCTTAAACTATGAAAATCAATCTCTTAGAAGCTTTTACAGCTCTAATTTCAACTTATGTTTTCTTGCTTTTTTTACTTTGTTTTTACTCAAAAAAATACGCTATTCTAATTTTTAGAATATTCCGGCTTTTCAAACCACAAATATCTCTTTATATGATATTTATTTTTTGTTATTCTTTAATTATCTTTTTAGACTATTTTTTAATAAAAAGTTGCTTTTCAGAAATTTCGTCTGTGGAATATATAACATAAACACCTTTGCTAAGTGCGCTAGTATTAATTTGATTCACGCCAATATTAAGCTGTGATTCTAGCACAATGTTACCTAGCATATCAACAATAACTACACTGTTTATTCTATTCAAATTTTCAAAATTTATATAGTTTTGACAAGGATTTGGATACACTGAAAACAATGGCGATTCTTGGTCATCAACAGAAGTAGATTGACAAATCAAATTATATAAAAAATCGCTGATAAAAGGAGCTGCTGTTCCATCAATATCTAATATCGGTGCAGTATGACCCCCAGAAGGAAAAGTATACAAATCATTAATCACACCGACATCCTCGAGCTCTTCATGGATTTTTCCAGAGCCACATAAATAAGGCAGCGATGCATTTCCCAAGGCATTAACACATTCGTAGCTAACGGTATTATCATCTGAAGCGTGTAAACTAACTATTGGTTCGTCATCAGCATCAATAAAATCAAGAGTGTTGATAGCTCCAGCCAATAAAATTGCTCCGCTCACATGAGAAGAATAGCCACTATTACCACTATTGCCTTCTATTCCGCCTGCTTCATCATAAAAGGATTGGAATTCAGCAGGAACTTGATTATCATCAATGACAGATAAATGAGCCGCCGTAACAGCTCCTGCGGAGTAACCTCCAACAAAAATGAAATCAGGGTTAATCCCATAAGTATTATTATTCTCAGCTACATCTTTTCTAAAATAACGAACAGCAGCTTTCATATCGGACACCGAATTAAGTACCGTTTGTGAAAAAATATCCGAAGCATTAGGACTGAGTAAACTTAATGACGAAGTCAGACGATATTGAATCGATGCAGTAACGTATCCTCGCTTAGCAAAGGCTTCACAAAGACTTACCATTGGTGGATTATTTTTGTTGCCTGTGACATAAACCCCACCATGCGCAAAAATTAATACAGGCCTATTTGTAGCTGTATCGCCTACTGGCTGGTAAATATCCATATCCAAGCCAGAGTCTAAAGCTGACCAATCGTAAACGTCTGTGTATTCAACAATGGTTTTAGAAACTTCATCAAAAATTTCAGATTCATATCGCCCATCACATTGTGAAAAAAGCTGAGAGGATATAAGGAATAAAAGAGCAAGTAAAACGTACTTCATGATTTAAATTATATGCTCAAAGATAATAATTTAAGCCTTTAATTTTGACAACTGTTGCTCAATAACTTCGTCTTCAATCTTGGAAAACAACAAATTTGCTCCGTTGATTTTATGCCCCGACTGTAATTCTATAACCTTATCCCAATGACCTTGTTCAATATTTAGCATATCACTCAATTTATGAGCTGTAAATGGCAGAAAAGGTTCAGAAAATACTGAAAGGTGAGCCGCAATCTGCAAAGCAATATTTAAAATCGTTTGAGTCCTTTTTTCGTCCGTTTTTTTCAACTTCCAAGGCTCAGTATCTGCTAAATATTTATTGCCCAATCTTGCTAAATTCATTACTTCCGATAAGGCTTCTCTTAACTTGTAGTTTTCAATCAATTGCCCGACTTTATCAGCACAGTTAGAAAGCTCTGCTAATACTTCTTCGTCATAAGAAGTTAAATTGCCTTTAGCAGGAACATGACCGTCCCAATATTTGTTGGTTAAAACAACCACCCTATTTATAAAATTGCCAAAAATTCCGACTAACTCACTGTTATTTCTAGTTTGAAAGTCAGCCCATGTAAAATCGGTATCCTTAGATTCAGGAGCTGTAGAACATAAGGCGTAACGTAACACATCTTGTTGACCCTCGAAATCTTTCAAATAATCGTGTAGCCAAATTGCCCAATTTCTAGAGGTAGATAGCTTTTGTCCTTCCAAATTTAAAAATTCATTAGCAGGAACATTAGTAGGTAATATAAAATCGCCGTGTGCCTTTAGAATAATAGGGAAAATAATAGCATGAAAAACGATGTTATCTTTGCCTATGAAATGAATAAGTTCAGCATCATTTTGCCAATAGTCTTGCCAATTTTTATTGTTATCAAGAGCCCATTGTTTGGTGGCTGAAATGTAGCCAATGGGAGCATCTAACCAAACGTACAAAACCTTACCGTCAGCCCCTTCTATAGGTACTTTTACACCCCAATCCAAATCACGAGTCATGGCTCGCTCTCTTAAGCCGCCATCAATCCAAGATTTGCACTGACCAATGACTTGAGAACGCCAATGTTTAGGGTTATGCCGTTGTTTTCCATTAAAAACGCCATTTTCTATCCAATCCCTTAACCAATCTTCATGCTCTTGCATAGGTAGGTACCAATGCTTAGTTTCTTTCATTACTGGTTCGTTACCACTCAGAGTAGATTTTGGATTTATCAACTCAGAAGGACTTAAAGCAGAACCACATTTTTCACATTGATCGCCATAAGCATTATCGTTACCACACTTAGGGCAGGTACCAACAATGTATCTGTCGGCTAAATACTGCTGATGCTCTTCATCAAAGAATTGTTGGGATACGCTTTCTGTAAACACCCCTTTTTCATGCAAAACCTCAAAGAATTCTTTAGCGGTTTGATGATGTAATGGGTCTGAGGTACGGTGATAAATATCGAAGTTAATACCAAAGTCAGCAAACGATTGTTTATTGAGCTGGTGATAAGTATCAACAATTTCTTGAGGGCTAAGTCCTTCTTTTTTTGCCCTTAAAGTAATGGCGGCACCGTGCTCGTCAGAGCCACAAACAAACAAGACATCATCTTGTTTTGATTTTCTGTAACGAACATAAATATCACCAGGAAGATATGCTCCAGCAATGTGTCCAATGTGTAAAGGTCCGTTGGCGTAAGGCAAAGCAGAAGTGACCGTATATCTTTTTTTTGTCATTAACTTGTTCTAAAAATTTATCTTCGCAAAGATATTAAAAGGTAGCATACCTATACGATGAATAAAGAACAAACTAGTTTACACATACCGACCTATTTAAAAGAAGGTGATAAAATAGGCTTGATTTCAACAGCACGAAAAATTAGTAGAGATGAATTACAAGAAGCTATAAAATGCATTGAAAGCTGGGGACTAGAAGTTGTCTTAGGAAAAAATCTATTTAATAATTACCATCAATTTTCTGGCCAAGATGATGAACGCACTAAGGATTTACAATCGATGTTGGACAATCAATATATCAAAGCTATTCTATGTGTTCGTGGGGGCTATGGAACTGTTCGCATAATAGATGACATTGATTTTAGTCATTTTCAGAAAAACCCCAAATGGTTAGCAGGATTTAGTGACATTACGGTTTTGCACTCGCACATACACAAACTTAATGTTGCTACTTTACACTCCACCATGCCAATTAGTTTTTCCAGCAATACTTCTAAGGCTGTAATGAGTTTAAAAGATGCTTTACTCGGGAAACATTTAAGTATAATAATAGACCACCACCCTTTCAATAGATTTGGAGAGGCAAAAGGACAAATCGTTGGAGGTAATCTATCCATTTTATATAGCCTTATAGGAAGTCCCTCAGACCTTAATACTGATGGAAAAATATTATTTATAGAGGACTTGGACGAATACCTATACCATATAGATAGAATGATGATGAACCTCAAAAGAAGTGGTAAGTTATGTAATCTTAAAGGACTAATTGTCGGAGGAATGACAAAAATGAACGACAATACTATTCCTTTTGGCAAAGATGCGGAATCAATCATAAAAGATGCGGTTTCTGAATATAACTACCCTGTATGTTTTGGTTTTCCTGCTGGACACATAAAAGACAATAGAGCACTGAAATTGGGCGTGATAGCTGAACTTAAAGTAGATAAACAATCTATGTTAAACTATGAACAAAGCCAATGAAATAGGGCGTCAAGGTGAAGCTATAGCTTTGCACTTTTTAGCCTGTAATAAACATCACATATTAGATATAAATTGGCGTTGGCAAAAAGCCGAAATCGATATAATTTCTCAAGATAAAAAGACCTTAGTTTTTTTGAAGTCAAAACTAGAAGTACTGAGCGTTATGTTCAACCCAAAGAGTTTATTAGTATTCGTAAAGAAGCCCTTATGAAAGAGGCCGCCGAAGCCTATTTATAAATTAACAAATTGGAACTAGAACTACGTTTCGATATTATCAGCATAGTGCTAAAAAACGGAACACCTAAGATTGAGCAGCTAGAAAATGTATTTTGAGAAGTGATTTAGCTACCTTTGCACAAATTTGGGAGATGGAAAGAAAGAATAAGAGTTTTAATAAAAATAAGAAAGAGGGTTCTAAAGGAGGCTTCAATAAAGGGGATAATAAAAAGTCTGGATTTAAAAAACCCTTTGCTAAGCGAATCTCTAAAAAGCCAATAAAAAGCGATAAGCCTGGAATGCGACTGAATCAGTTCATTGCACATTCTGGAATTAGTTCACGTAGAGAAGCTGATAATCTTATAAAAGCAGGGCTTGTACAAGTCAATGGTAAAATTATTGTGAAGATGGGCTTTAGAGTTATGCCTACAGATACCGTTAAATTCAATAACGAAACCATAGCCTCAGAAACTAAGCGTTATTTACTATTAAACAAACCCAAAGACTACTTAACAAGCACTGACGATCCTAAAAAGAAAAATGTATACGAACTCATTGCTAAAGCCTGTAAAGAACGGCTTTATCCTGTCGGTCGCCTAGAAAGAATTACTTCTGGTCTTTTGTTATTTACCAACGATGGCGAACTATCCAAAAAACTAACCTACCCCAAACAGCGAGTAAAAAAAATATACCACATTACCCTAGATAAAAACCTAAAGGCGGTAGATATGAATAAAATAAAAGAAGGAGTTAGTGTAGATGGGTACGTGGTAGATATAGAAACTATTTCTTACGTTCAAAATTCACCAAAAAAAGAAGTTGGTGTAGAAATTCACATCGGCAAAAACAGCACCTTAAAAAAACTATTTACTCACTTAGGATATAAAATTGTAAGAATGGACAGAGTATATTTTGGAGGGTTGACTAAAAAAGATATTCCCAGAGGTAGACACAGATTTTTAAGCGACAAAGAAGTATCAATGCTAAAAATGATTTAATTTAGCATAATACTATTTTAATCTAGCCGTTAAAAAATTATGCACATTCTTAAACGTATTTTACTCGCCCTGATTGTATTAACCATTTTAATGGTTGGTTCTTCCGCTGCATACATATATTACCAACAAGATGAGCTAGAACAAGTAGTAATTAAAGAAATTAACAAACGCTTAAAATCACCCATCAAAATTGGTGATATTGAGTTTTCTGTCATTAAAAATTTCCCATTTGCTAGTATTGAACTCAACAATATTCTTGCTATTGATGCTTTTCAAGAAGACACTTTGTGTGAAATAGAGTTACTCCAGCTGAAATTTAATGCACTAGATTTATATAACAATATTTTCATCATTCAAGAGCTAACTTTAAAAAATGGTTTTGCATCAATATATTACAAGAACAGTATGCCAAACTATGAAATTTGGCACAGTACTCAAGATAGCTCACAAGAAGAAAACACTGACTTTGGCTTAGAAAACATCAGCCTAGAAAATTTTAAAATTGCTTATGCTGTAGATGATATTCAGTCTGTTATTGTCAATAATGAAAGCCAGCTACAACTAAGTATCAATAATGGTAGAACAGAAATCAATTTGCAAGGCGATATCACCAACGAAAAACTGATTATAGACGGCATAAATCACCTGCCATCAAAAAAAATAAACCTCAATGGTGACATAGTTATAGATACATTAGTATTAAATATTAAATCAACCATAGCTTTAAGCGACATACAAATGGACTTAGACTTTGTGAGTACGGACAAAGCTATTTCAGTCAAAGTAAACACATCTGAATTCGAGCTAGAACCCACTTTAAAACTTATTCCTAAAAATTATCTTTCAGCTTTAGAAGGCTATGAACTGCAAGGAAAAAGCAAAATTAGATTAAACTATATCAGCGACCAACAGAAAGAAGCCTACATAAATGTTGATTTTGATTTGAAAGAAGGCTATATAAAAGGTGACGATTTACCTTTTGACATGAATGAAACATCTTTGAAGGGAAGTTATTCTAATGGTAAACAGCGTACAGACGTTAGTACAGAAATAAAACTCGACAACATACAATTTACTGCTAATGGCGAGTTAGTTCAAGCTAATGCCACTATACAAGGACTCGAAAACCCTACCCTTATTACTGACTTCAAAACTCAAATGCAACTCCCTGAAATAGAGAAATGGGGCTATGAACACGATTTTAAATCCTTGAATGGTGACGCCAAAATCAAAGGCACATACAAGGGAAAAATAGGTCTTAAAAATAAAGTCACATATGACTTGGCAATGGCTGAAAAAATAGCAGATTTAACCATCGATAACTTAAGCCTTCATATTGATGAACAAAGCCCCCAATTAAGCAATGCTAAGCTCAGCTTGAAACTTATCGATGACAATGTGAATATCTCAGCTTTTAATGGCACACTTGCTAAAGAGAGTAAAATCAAATTTGTTGGAGGTATAGAAAATGTATTTTCCTATTTATTCCTCAAAAATGCTGAATTAAAAATTGCCGGTGACCTCAGCTCTGACTGGATGATAATAGACGAATTGTTAAATGAAACAGACAATATCTCAGAAACAACCCAAGAAAGTAAGCCGCAAGCCATAAACTTACCTAACGATATTGTTGCTAACATAAACCTCAATCTTATAGACTTAACTTTCGATCGTTTCCATATGCGTAACTTTTCCTCGAAAATTAGCTACAAAAACAAATTACTCAAAGCCAAAGACATTGTGCTAGAAACTATGTCAGGAAAGATTACATCAAACGTCACTTTTGAGCAAGTCAAAGACGGTAAATTAAGGCTAATTAGCACTACAGGGCTAGACAATATTAATGTTCGACAACTATTTTATGAGTTTCATAACTTCGGGCAAACTACAATGCGTCACAAACATTTGAAAGGAAAGATAGATTCAGAGATTTATTTAAGAAACGAATGGGATAAATACTTCAACCCTATTGATGAGCACCTCTACTCTTTTATCGATGTAAAAATTAATAATGGAGAGCTTTTGGACTTTGAACCTTTAATGATGATGTCAGATTATATTAGTGTAGAGGAATTAAAACGAATAAAATTTTCTACCTTAGAGAACCAAATTGAGATTAAAAATAACTTAATTGATATCCCATTTATGGAAATTCACTCTACTGCCATTGATATTGCAGGAGCAGGAACACACTCTTTTGATAATGAAATGGACTATGAGTTTAAAATCCTTTTGAATGAAATTTTAGGAGATAAGTTTAGACGAAAACATAAGAAGAAGGTATCCGAGTTTGGTGTCGTTCAAGACGATGGTGTTAAGGGTATGACTATGTTCTTAAAAATGCAAGGCACAGTAGATGACCCACAGATTTCATACAATACCTTACGACTAAGAGAGTCACTAAGTGATGGTTTTAATAAAGAGAAAAAAGAACTGAAAGACGTTATTAAAAATCAGTTTAAGGATAAAAACAACGATAATCATATACAAGGCAATCCGGACTACGATAATATCATTGAATGGGAGGAATAAATATATATAGCACGAGGAAGAATTGGAAAATTGTCCTTTTTATCTTTGCCACTATCATCTGCCTAGCATCACTAACCTACACGAACAAGCTCGTCAGTGATTTAGATACAGAAGAAAGAAAAAAGATAGAATTGTGGGCAGAAGCCACCAATCAATTGGTCAATTCAGGAATGGGACCTACCAATAATATTTTGGCAAGTCGCATCATGCAAGAAAACACAACTATACCGATTATACTTACCAATGAGGTTGGCGAAATAATTGGAAATAGAAATTTGCCACAGCGACCTAATCAAGAAGCGTTTTTACAAAGACAACTGAGTATTATGATGGAGCAACACGAACCCATCATCATTGAAGCCAAAATGAACGGACAAGTCATCTTGACACAATACCTCTATTACAAAGACTCCTACATTTTAAGTCAGTTACGCTTTTACCCTCTTTTACAATTACTAGTAATATTCTTATATGTAGGTATTGCCTATTTAGCATTCAATCGTTCCAAAAAGTCAGAACAAAATTTGGTATGGGCAGGTATGGCAAAAGAAACGGCTCATCAGATAGGCACTCCCCTATCTTCACTGATGGCGTGGGTGGAAATCCTTAAAGCTAAAGAAGGAATGACAGAAATTAGTGAGGAGATAAACAAAGATGTTAAACGATTAGAAACTATAACAGAACGTTTTTCAAAAGTAGGCTCAAAGCCTAAATTGGAAAATGAAAGCATCTATGAAATTCTAAATCAAACGGTATCCTATTTACAAGATAGACTGTCCTCTAATGTACACTTAGAACTCGACAATCAATGTAACGACTCCACAGCTCCTATAAATAGCACATTATTTGAATGGGTAGTGGAAAATATCTGCAAAAATGCCGCAGATGCGATGGACGGAAAGGGACTTATTAAAATCACACTATTCAGCGATTCGGATTATCTAAAAATCGATATTACCGACAACGGGAAAGGATTACAAAAAGCCAGTTTCAAACGTATTTTTGAACCTGGATTTACTACCAAAAAAAGAGGGTGGGGACTGGGCTTGTCCTTGTCAAAACGAATTATTGAGGAATATCACTTAGGCAGACTATACGTCAAAAGTTCATCAAAAGAAGGAACAACCTTTCGTATTTCTCTACACAGAAATTAAATTCCACAACTTCCTTTACCTCGTTTAAATAAATATTCTTGGTGATATTCTTCTGCTCTGTAAAACGTTTGAGCAGGGATAATTTCTGTCACTATGGGCTGACTAAACTTGTCAGACTTATCTAATTCATCTTTGGTACGCTTAGCAATGTCTTCTTGTTCGCTATCGTGGAAGAATACAGCCGAACGGTATTGAGTTCCTACATCAGGACCTTGACGATTAAGTGTCGTTGGGTTATGGTTTTCCCAAAAAAGCTGTATCAGTTCATCAAAGCTAATTTGTGTGGGGTCGTAGACAACTTCTACTGCTTCAGCATGCATGGTATTCTCATAGCAGACCTCTTTGTAGGTCGGGTTTTTGGTATGACCGCCAATGTAGCCTACATCTGTAGAGTAAACCCCTTTAAGCGTTCTAAAAAGTTCTTCAACCCCCCAAAAACAACCAGCCGCAAAAGTGGCTTTCTTCAATTTTTCATCAGCAATAAAACGAACACTGATACTGTTCACGCAATGGCGTGTATTTTCAGGAGTTAGGTTTTCTCCAAAAAAGACGTGTCCAAGATGACCGTCACATTTGGCACAAGTAATTTCTGTACGCTCGTAACCCAAATCAAAATCGGAAGTTTTCTTTATAGCCCCTTCTTTGACCTTGTCAAAAGCTGGCCAACCACAACCCGCATCAAACTTATCGGACGAATCATATAAATGACTACCACAAGCTCGGCAGACAAAAATACCGGCTTCATAAAAATTATCGTATTCGCCAGTAAATGGGGCTTCTGTCCCTTTATCTACAATTACTCTTTTTTCTTCAGGGCTTAAATTTTCAAAATAATTTTGGTTCATTGGTGTCGGTGTTGTTTTAGTTTGACAAGAAATTAATAAAGGTGAAACAATACAAAAATACAGCATAAAGGAAAAAAAATTAAATCCTGAATTACTAAAATTCTTAACTATTTTTGTGGGGTGTCGGGTATCTATATTCATATTCCTTTTTGTAAACAGCAGTGCCATTATTGCGATTTTCATTTTTCCACTTCTCTAAAAACAAAGGAAGATTTATTAAATGCCTTAGTGCATGAGATGAAAATTCAATCGTCATTTTTAGCAGGTACAAAGATACGGACAATTTACTTTGGAGGTGGCACACCATCTATATTATCACAAGATGAAATAACAGCTTTATTTGAGGCATTGAACCAAACCTTTGAGCTCGACAATGTAGAAGAAATAACCATAGAGGCCAATCCAGACGATTTGACTGAGCAAAAGGTCAAGGAGCTAAAGGATACACCTATAAACCGATTTAGCATAGGGGTGCAATCTTTCCAAGCTAAGGATTTAGAATACATGAATAGAGCTCATGATGTCCATCAGGCCCACGACTCTATTAAGCGAGTGCAAGATGCAGGTTGGGAAAACATAACCGTTGACCTTATTTATGGCACACCTACCTTAAGCCATGAACAATGGCAAGAAAATATGCAAACTGTTATTGATATAAACGTACCGCACTTATCGGCCTATGGGCTAACAGTAGAAGAAAAGACGCCACTACATCACGCTATAAAAAAAGGAAAGAAGTTACCACTAGACGAAGAAAAATATAAAGTTCAGTTTGAAATGCTAATGGATTTCATTCCAAAAAATGGACTAGAACAATATGAAATATCCAACTTTGCTAAGAAAGAGTACGAAGCCAAACACAACGGCAGTTATTGGACAGATGAAAAATATTTAGGGCTAGGACCTTCAGCACATTCATTCGATGGGGAAAGAAGAAGCTGGAATATTTCGAATAATATACGCTATATCAACTCTATTAAAAAAGGACAACTAAACAACGATTTTGAGGTGCTTAGCCAAGAACAACGCTTTAACGAATACATTTTAACCTCATTACGCACTAAAGAGGGCTGTGATTTAGATTATGTAAAATCTCGTTTTTCACCATTTTTAGTCGATTTTTTAACTTTTTCTATAAAAAAATGGCTAAAAAATGGCGAAATTGAGCAAAAAGGAAGGTTTTTAGTATTGACAAAAAAAGGCAAATTGGTTGCCGATTGGGTGGCATCAGAACTTTTTTACATCAGCTAAACTAACAATACAAGAAAAATACTGTTTTTTGAGCGTTTTTGAGCGTTTTTTGTCTTTTTTTAATAGTTTTTGTCTCTTTTTGGCAAAAAAACTGATTTTTACCAAACCAAAAAAGACGAAAATAATGACAACACAAAAAATGAAAAAAATAGACGTTTTTTAATGTTTTTTAGCCATTTTTGAGTGTTTTTTAGCGTTTTTTATCAAAAAAAGTAATTTTTTTATAAAAACAACGAACCATAAAGCCCAGAGTTTACAAAAACACTAAAAAAAAGACCATTTATTAAATTTTGAATACTTTTAAGCCATGATAGCAAACATTACACATCAAGACCAAACATTTAAAGTCGATTTATCCAAACCCATAGATATTTCCTTACCACTAAAAGCAGGTTTAGACAATCCGACCGCTTGGTATGTAACTGAAGTAAAAATGGATGCTGTTGTTATGGGTGACTGGGTAGGAGAAGTTAAACAAGGTGGTTCAGTCAATTTTTTCAATATTTCTTTCAACCCTCATGGACATGGCACTCATACCGAGTGCGTAGGACATATTTCAGAAAACAAAGAATCTGTTAACGACTGTATTACCAGCTATTTTTTTAACGCCCAATTGATAAGCATAGAACCTACAAAGCAAGGCGAAGATGGAGTAATTACTAACACACAAATTGAATCCCTTATTGAAAACAATATAGAGGCTATAGTTATAAGAACTCTACCGAATGGTGAGGATAAAAAAACAATGGCATATTCCAATACCAACCCTCCTTATTTGCAAAAAGAAGCCGCTCAATTATTGAAAGACTTAGGTGTTAAGCATTTACTCATTGACTTACCGTCTGTAGACAAAGAACAAGACAATGGTGTTTTAGCCGCTCATCATGCCTTTTGGAACTATCCTCAAAACACTAGAATGGATTGTAGTATTACAGAGCTTATTTACGTGCCATCAAAAATCGAAGACGGACGTTATTTGCTCAACCTTAGCTTCGCCCCATTTCACAATGACGCTAGTCCTAGCAGACCTACGCTTTACGCCTTATTATGATAGAGGAATTAAGAAACTATTGTTTAGGCAAAAAATACGTTAGTGAAAGTTTTCCTTTTGACGAAAGCACTTTAGTCTTTAAGGTACATAACAAAATGTTTGCCCTGATTTACTTAGAGCAAGACCACTTGAGAATGAACCTAAAGTGTGAGCCTGAAAAAGCCATAGAATTAAGAGAAGAATTTTGGCAAGTTATACCAGGCTACCACTCCAACAAAAAACATTGGAACACCATCATAATTGATGGACTTTCCTTAAAGCAAGTACAAGAATGGATTGACCACTCTTACCAATTAGTTTGGGACAAACTGCCTCGAAAGATCAAAAATTAATACAAAAAACTGTTGTAAGGAAAACGTTTAGCGTGGATTTCTTTAGCCATTTCGTATAATTTATCCCTAAAGGCATCAAAATTATCTTTCTGCAAAGCCGAGATAAAAATGCTATCTCCACTTTTTGCCATCCAAGTACGTTTCCACTCCTCCAATGAAATATTGGCTTTTGTAGCAGGTGTCAAATCGTCTTCGTCTTTCTTTTCGTAAGTGAAGGCGTCCACCTTATTGAAGACCATAACGCTTGGCTTATCAGCCGCATTAATTTCATCTAAGGTTTTATGGACTATGTCTATTTGTTCTTCAAAATTAGGGTGTGAGATATCTACTACATGTAATAAAATATCGGCTTCTCTAACTTCGTCTAAAGTCGATTTAAAGCTTTCGACCAATTGATGAGGCAACTTACGAATAAAGCCTACGGTATCAGATAATAAGAATGGTAAATTGCCAATAACCACCTTTCTTACGGTAGTATCTAAAGTGGCAAATAATTTATTTTCAGCAAAGACTTCCGATTTGGATAAGCGATTCATAATCGTCGATTTCCCCACATTGGTATAACCGACTAGAGCCACCCTAACTAAAGCCCCTCTATTACCTCTTTGAATGGCTTTTTGTTTGTCAATCTTAATTAACTTCTTTTTAAGGAGAGCTATTTTATCTTGAATGATACGTCTATCGGTTTCAATCTGCGTTTCACCCGGCCCACGCATACCGATACCCCCCTTTTGACGCTCTAAGTGAGTCCACATACGAGTTAGTCGGGGCAAAAGGTATTGGTATTGAGCCAATTCAACTTGTGTGCGAGAATGAGCAGTTCGTGCTCTTGAAGCAAAAATATCAAGAATAAGATTGCTCCTATCTAATATTTTGCATTCCAATTCCTTTTCAATATTTCTAAGCTGAGAAGGCCCGAGTTCATCGTCAAAAATAACCAGCTGAATGTCTTCATCTTTGATAAAGCGTTTTATCTCTATGAGTTTGCCTTTTCCAACAAATGTTTTAGGGTTAGCAACAGCTAATTTTTGAGTGAAATGTTTGACTGCAATTGCCCCTGCAGTATGAGCTAAAAAGTCCAATTCTTCCAAGTACTCTTTGGCTTGACTTTCGTTCTGGTCATTGGTTATCAAACCTACCAAAACGGCTCTTTCCTCAACAAAATCGTGAGTAAGCTTTTGACTCATATTATAACCAACTTGGAGGTAAAGACCACACTATACAAAGTGTCGCAATAGCAAATAATATGAAGGTTCTACGATGGTTACTAGCATCTTCAGATTTTTTAGACTTAGAGCGTGCCACAGTTAGCAAGACTAAAGCAATAGTCATCATCAAAGGGTGCTCCAAAGCATACAAACGAGAAAGAGAGTCCCCCATTGCTTGGCCTAAACTTTTGACATTAGGGCTAACAAAATAGAGTATAGCACCAACCACCCATTGAATATGCGCTGTTATCATGGCAAACAACACCAATTTATTAGATAATTTATCAAAGGGAGAGGATTGTGTCCAACCGATTAAAGATTTTACCAATACAGCAGCAATCAATAATAAAAGTATAAAAGGTAAGTTAGAATGTAAATGTAATAGTCCGATGTACATAAAATTAATTTTTGGCAAAGGTAAGGAATTATATCCGTCAGTAATTTGTAATTTAACACCCAAAAATTAACAATTAACAATGAAGTATCTTTTAATCGTTTTTACTAGCTTAAGCTTTGCTTTATCGGCTCTAGCACAACATTCGTTTCCTGTAAATGGAGTCGTTAATAGTTACGAATCTACTCATGCTTTTATCAATGCAACTTTAGTTGTTTCTCCCCAGCAACGTATCCAAAATGGAACACTCATCATAAAAGGTGATGAGATTCTTAGAGCTGATGCCGATACCACAATTCCAGAAGGGGCTATCGTTCACGATATGAAGGGCAAATACATTTACCCATCTTTCATAGATTTAAATGCAAACTACGGTATAGAAGAGCCTAAAAAAGTCAAGTGGAAACCCTCACCACAATATAAAAGCAATACTAAAAGTGGTGCTGGTTGGAATGAAGCCATACACCCTGAATTCAATGCTAATAGCCTTTTTGCTTACGATGAAAATGAAGCCAACAGCTACCGTTCAGCAGGTTTTGGCGTAGTACTAAGCCATCAAAATAATGGTATCGCCAGAGGTAGTGGTTTATTAGCCACACTAGCAGATGGTACTGAAAACAAAAGCATCTTGAAAGGCAAAGCAAGTGCTCATTATTCACTGAGCAAAGGAACATCAAGACAAAAATACCCCAGCTCATTAATGGGAACTTTAGCTCTACTTCACCAAAGCTATCTCGACGCCGAATGGTATGCTCAAGGGCAAGACAAAGAATACAACCGTTCTCTAGAGGCTTGGAACGAACTACAAGAGTACCCACAATTTTTTGAAGTTAGGGATAAGCTAGATATTTTTAGAATTCATAAGATAGCCGATGAATTTGAGATAGACTATTATATCGTGGGTAATGGCGATGAATATCAACGCATAAATGAGCTAGTCAATACTAACTTTTCTATGGTTATTCCATTAAATTTTCCAGATGCTTATGACGTTAGCAATCCACAAGCTGCAGATATGGTATCTCTCAAGAAAATGAAACATTGGGAATTAGCCCCAAGCAATCCTGCAGTACTTTTTGACAACGGTATATTTGTGGCATTTACTAGCTCTAAGCTGAAAAAGAAAAGTCAGTTTTTAGATAAAGTAAAAACCGCTATTGAACACGGTTTGAGTAAAAGTGACGCCCTAGCAGCACTGACAACCAATCCCGCTGAAATGATAGAAATGAGCCATAGAATAGGCACACTAGAAAAAGGTAAAATAGCTAACTTCATCGTTAGCTCTGCCCCCATCTTTGAAGACGCTGAGATCATTAGTAATTGGATACAAGGAAAAGAGTACGCTATCAATACGCCAAAAAGTATTGATTTTAGAGGAAACTACCTCAGCTCTGAAAAAGATACCCTTAAAATTAGTGGCTCATTAGAGAAATATAGTGGTAAACTCTATATTGACTCCCTAGATTTTAAAGTAAAATTAACACAAGAAGGCCCACACCTCAACTTACAATACGAAACCGACGAAGGTGTTTTTCGAATTAACGCTTTAAAAGATAAGCAAACACTTGTTGGAACAGGCGTGAATCCTAAAGGTCAAACATTCGATTGGTCGGCGCAACTTATTGAAGCCTTTGAAGAACTGGACGAAGTCGAAGAAGACACTCCACATGTTCCCCACTACGGCGAAACATGGTTTCCAAATATGGCATACGGTTGGCAACAACAACCGACACAAGACAA
>Ga0213866_10001346_pt1 | contig 18272 bp, 7 predicted proteins | sample PICome_11_FD_160079 | JGI IMG/M metagenome (GOLD analysis project Ga0213866, IMG submission 160079) | Coastal seawater microbial communities near Pivers Island, North Carolina, United States - PICO284 | ecosystem: Environmental > Aquatic > Marine > Coastal | place: USA: North Carolina...
CGTGAACGCGTGCAAAGTCATCCAGGAAATTTGCGACAAGAGCTCGCTCAGTTGGGATTGTACCAACGCGGTTAAGAAACTGAAGCAGTTGCTGTTGTTATCGGACGACGACGCGGAGCGAGTGGTAAAAGAGGCGAGCTTACGGGCGTGTGTGGCGTTGAGAAATTCCAGAGTGGACGATTTCACGGAAAGGCAAGAGATCGAGCGGGCTTTGTTGGAGACGAACGGGATGAGTCCGAAAACGAGGAAAGAGTTGGAGCGCGCGTTTGAGGGTGGAGAATTCGTGACGGTGACAACACATATTAATAAGAAAATTGGAGATGAACGATTATTAGAGATGCGCAGTCCGATAAACCCGAACGAATCGACGCCAGCGAGACGATTGAGGAAGCAATCCGAACGGTTGCAAAAGTTTCAATCCGCCGACGGTTTGCCGAAAGAGGCATTTTTAACTCTATCAGCGTCCAAGTCTAAACAAAAGCAAGAAGCTGAAGAAAGCGCGTTGGACGCGTTAGAATGTACGCAGCACACTTTGGAGACGATCGCCATGGATTTACATCAAACGTCCTCGGAGTGGGAACAAAGAGTTTTCGGGTGTAAAAAAATCATCAAATTGTGCTCCTTACAAAACAACAAGTTTCGACAGTTTTGCACAGACGCTTCAATTGTATTAAGGAATCAAAACGGGTCGGTGAAAAAATTTGGTGAAACCAATGCCATTTTGAATATCATCGATAGGCTATCGTATGCGGTGTACGACAAGCGCTCGGCGGTTGCCCGCGCGGGATGTCAAGCGGTTTCGTCGATGGCGCAACGCTTGAAAGGCAATTTGAGCGACGAGTTTCTCGATATTCTTTTACCGTCGCTTTTCAAAGCGGTTGTAGTCTCAGTTGGTGTGATCAGTGACAGTGGCGATGCGTGCGTTTCGGAAATTATTCGCAACTGTTTCGGTGGTAGCAATTTGGACGATGAAGGTCCGAAGGTGCACCTTGCGCGGGTGTTCGCGGAGGAAATCGTCACGTCGAAAGTATCGAAAATTGCAAAATTGAGAGCGAAGTGTGCTTTGTATCTCTCCCAATGTTTCGAAGTTGGTTTTGTCGGATCCTCGCACTTGCCGCAACCTGTCGCTGAAGTCGCGAGCGTTGCGATTGAGAAAGCGTTGAAGGACGCGGATGCGACTGTTCGCGGGAACGCCAAGTTAGCGTACGAAAAGTTCCATCGAGTCGTAGACGAATCGTATTTCGATGCGTTTTCGCAACAGTTAGGTCCGGAAATTAAAAAACGATTAGCGTTAGCATCTTCCTCGGAGAAAAAGAAGATGAAAAATACGATTATTGGCGCGGCTGGTAATGAAAGGACTCTACAAGAGGCGATGCGCGAACAGAAACGAAAGTTACAACAAGAACAAGATGAACAAAAGGAGAACAGTAGAGGTGAATTGACGGAAGTAATCGAGCGCAACGCGATTCTTGCGGCACAGAACAACATGAAAGCGTACAACGATAGAATCGGGCAACCAGTTGACGATGACTTCACGATTGACTTGCCGCCGCGTATGCTATCGATTCAAACGCCCAAGTCGATTAAACCGGCGTTGAAAAAACACACCGCGCTCGTCGAGGAGGCGAGCAGGAGAGCAATGACAACAGCAGCAGCAGCAACTACGACTACTACTTCCGCGAGAATGTCGGCGATTAAAGAAGGTGAGTTTGGTGTCGACGTCGACGCGGAAAATTTTGAGGACAACGACAGTAACAACAGCAACAACGACGACACCATCGACTCTTCTCTCCCTCCGAGAGAGCGATTGGGTCGCTCGCTCGCTCAAGCAGAAGTTGCAGACTCACCGACGACACGCGCGAAAGCCGCTGAACGTCTCCGCGATGCTTTAGAAGATACCGAACAGCTCCTCTCGAAGAATACCGATGATGTCAACGACGTTGACGACAAAGAAAGTGTCGAATCGATATCGGCAGACTTTTTACTTCGAGCGGCGACGACGTTAGCGCGATTTTGTGCGGACGATGTGACCGAGTCTCGATGTTTTGTGCCCGCCTTAGAAGCCATCGTCGCGTTGACCAACGTATCTTCGCTTCGCATCAGAGTTGCATCTACTCCATCCTCTGCTATGGAAGAGTCGTCGAATAACTCGTTTATGAAAGAGTTCAGATTCGCTTTCGCGGAATCGACGAAAATCTTAGCGGGACCTCTCTTCGGGCGATTAGCTGGGCAAAATCCGAACGCTCGAACATCCGCTCGAGAAGCGCTGCTTTCTTTAGCCCACAACGTCGATTTAGAAACCGGTCTACTCCCATCGTTACGCAGAGCATTCGTGTCAATCGAAGCGACCGAGTCAGACATGGAAAAATGCGACCGCGCACGAACCGGCGTAGCGCAGTTTTCTGAATACGCGTTGAGCACGAAAAACTTATCGAAGAAAAAGATTGCGCATCTTGCGGCAGGTTCGGATGAGTTGAAAAACTGGATGAATACGCTTGCAAAGTGTGCGAGCCGATGCGTTTCGGTGTCGTCTAAATCGGACTTGTACAACGCGTGCGTGGACGCACTGAGAGTCGTGTGTTTCGAAATTGATCAAGAAACAGTTGAGAAAATTGTCGCGAATTTCGAATCCATCAGAGCAGATGTGCTTTCGAGGAAACCCGCGAGTGTGCCGGAAAAATCATCGAAAAAGAAGACGAAAAAGACAAAGAAAGCATCGTCGACAACGCCGGAAAATATCGACGGCACGGCTGTCGGAGGCGGCGACGAAGAAAACGATGCCTCGACTTCGCTCGCGGGAAGAACACCGGGAGCCTGCTTGGACAAATCCACCGGTCGCAGCAGAAAGAGCTTTGGCACGCGAAAAACGCCAGTCAGTACCATAAATACGGACAACAGCATACCGATGACCATATCACCGTCGCCTATTCTGGCAGGTGGGGATGCGGCGACGAGAATGAACATGAACGATATCAACAATATCAACAATAACGAAGCCTCGTTTGGTTTGGATGTTTCGCAAATGAACAACTTGATGCCTCCGACGACGGTGAAAAAGAACTTGTTGTTGACGAAAATGAGTGGTCAACACTCGTCCGTCGTTAAATCTGCTGCCCCGACGCCTGGCCCTGATTCCCCGCACGCAACTTCCTCCGACACTGCTCCGGTGACGAACGCTCGATTAACGGGGAAGCCACAAACGAAATCCCTAGGTGTTGGTGCGCGCGTCATGCGAGCTCTGGACTGCTTAACGAAAGAAGAAAATGTGAGCACAATCGAAGATCGCAAAGAAGCCTTGTGCTCTCTGCTCGAAATGGTGCATTCAGAATACACGGCGTTCAAACCTTTTGTCACTTTATTAGCGCCAACGTGCGTCAAAGTCGCCGAGATGGATTCCGATGGCGTCTGCCGATTCTACGCTCGACGCGTGTTGTTCCAAGCTTTTGAAAACGTAACAGATGGGTTAGACGGCGAAAACGAAGAATTGGCAATCGTCGACGCCGCCACCTCCCTCGTCCCTATCTTTGTAGACGAAACCACCCAAACGAGTTTACGATGTTTGAAACTTCTCCTTGAAAAAGTCACGAGAAAGGAAAGCGTAGAAAAAATACTCGATTTAGTTGGCAGTTACGTCTACGAAAAAGCCGGCGTCCATTCCTCTTCGTTATCATCATCATCATCAACATCCAGCGCAAAGAGAGAAGCGTGCGAATGCGTCGCCATCGCCTTGAGTAAACTCTGCTCCGGCGAAAACGAGAACGAGAAAAATGAAGAAGAACTCTCGCTGTTGGACGTTTTACTCAAACGAGACTTGTACTCGCTCAACGTCTTTGGCGACGTCGAAAAGAAAGTCATCGCGGCCATCGCCAAAGCGTTGAAAAAGAATAAGAAACCAATGGATGAAGAACAGCAACATCATCAACAACAGCAACTGCCGAGTGCAAATCGTACGGGCGCTCGTCTCGTTCGCGTGTAATATATATATAAAAATGTACTTTCGTTGACCTTTCTGCCGTTCTGCGCGCGAGTGTGTATAATTTTTCTCTTTTGTCACTCTCTCCTAGAAGTCTTTACACCACTTAAAAACGCACGCGTTTTTCGTGTTTCGGTCGCACATATTACGATCACTCCTTTCGCGCAAAAAAACAACGACACACCATGCGCACGCTCAAGGACGTAAAAGAAGAAGAGGAGGAAAACAACGGCAAACAACCGCAGGAGTGGTACACCGGTGGCGCCTCCTCCGGGCAAAACGTCATCGATCCCAAACAAGAACAACGAAACGAAGAAGATGAAAAAGTTCCAACCGACAGTCGATACGGAACCATGTTTCAAGAAGCGCTGAGACACGGCGCGAGACATCGCCACGAAGACGAGGACGACGAGAACGAGCGAAGAAGAGGTGCCAGCGGCGGCGTTTTTTTCAGCGGAAGAGGGAGGAAGATGACCGAAGAAGAAGGAGAAGGAGAAGAAGAATTGGACGGCGACTTAGAAGAAGAAGAAGAAGAGGAAAAAGTAGAACAGATTCAACGCACGATAACGTTTTACAACAACGGGTTCACGGTAGACGACGGTCCTTTGCGCGACCCGGCTGAGAATCAAGAATTCATGGAAATGATTGGACGAGGGATGTGTCCACCGGAATTGATGCACCCCGGGGCCTCGGCGAGAAATCCGGTGAAGATTGATTTGAAACGAGAGATGCGGGATTGGGAGGCGCCGAAAGGCGTCAAGGCGTTTAGCGGGAGCGGGAATAAGTTGACGAGCGAAGCAGACGGGGACAACAAAGAAGGAGGACAACAAAAATCTCTAGAACAAATGAAGCCGTGGGCGGTGGACGACAAAGAACCGACGACGTCGATACAAATTCGTTTACACGACGGGTCTCGGTTGGTGGCTAAGTTCAACCTCTCGCACACGGTTGCGCACATCCGAGACTTTATTCGACAGGCGAAAGGCGAGCAGTGCGCGACGAGGGCGTTGCAACTGAGCGGGTTCCCGCCCGAAAAGTTGGACGACGATTCGAGAACGATCGAGAACGGATTGAAAGGGTGCGTCGTGCAACAAAAGTAACGCCATATCGTCAGCAACACTGAAGAAGAGAGAGAGAGAAACAAAGAGAAAAAAGAGATACAAAATATCTTCACACACAAATAATAATCCACCACATTTGTACACAAAGATCAAAATAGAACATGATCACTCTTTCCGCGTCCTCTTTCCTGCACCGCTGCGCAAAGACGAGACGCATCGCGTCTTCTCATTCTCGAACCCAACGACGTCAAAGAGTTTTTTCTGTCGTGAAAGCGCAAAGCTTCGACGACGAAGAGAAGACTTTCACGCAAAAGTTCGAATCCTTTTTCCAAGAGAAGGAAGAATCCATCGAAGAGAAAGAGAAGCGCTTAAACAACGAGCGAAAGAAAGAGCTCGAGATGAAGAACAGAGTGTACGATCGAGACGGCACGTACGTGTCCGAGGAAGGGTCGGATTTTTTTAAAGATCCAGAACAGTTGAAAGCGGTAGCAATTTTCTGTGCGTTTTTGGCTTCGTTCTTGAGTTTAGGGAACATCGGCGCAGCGTTTTTACTCCCCATCATATACGGGAAGCCGTTGCAATCGTGCATCGGAGGGATTGTTTTCGGTTTGCCGTGTCCTGGAATTGACTTTTAATGAGAACAGTTGGAGTGTGGGTGATGATGTTGATTGATGTTCCCATTCTTGTCGTTGAGAGTTCGTTTAGTTAGCCGCGCGTCGTTGTGTATTTATATTGTCCATAGTTCGTTTCTCGTTTGTTTACTGGGGTATATACTGGTATTATATATATTCGTATTCTATTCGTTATGTTCTCTTCATTTCTCCGTCTCCCTCCTTTTTTATTCAATTCCTTTAATTCACAAACGCGAGATGCCGTCTTTCAAACTCGGATCCGCTCGCTTTTGCTTCACCAGTTCTAACCCGAACTCCGTGGCTTTGGGCGTGTTCCCTAAATATAAACCTACGTACTCTTGAACCTCTCCGGCACTCGCCAAGGAGAGCAAAAAATCCACTAAAGTCAAATCTTCGGATCCGTTCAATGTTTTCATCGCGCGTTTGCACCACTGTTGCAGCGCGCGCTTATTTTTCGGCGCCGGGGGGACACCCCAATTGTCACCATCGATTTGATTCATGTTATCGGCGATGGAGTTGCTGTGACTTCCGGGGTTGGATCGCGGTGCAGAGCTTGCATTGTCCGGGCGATCAAAGTCAGATTGCACTTTGCGTTGCGAACCTTGCATCTGTCGCGGCATCATCATTGTTGGTCGCTTCGGCGCCGGTGGTTGTTGCTGAGGCAATGGAGGGTTACTACTACTTGCTAATTTCCCGGTCGCCCACGCTGTGCCGATGGCGTTTTGCGGCAAACCAGATTGCATTTGCTGAATTTGCTCGTTCTTCGCATTAATTTCACGCTGACGGCGTTCTTCTTCTTCTCGTTGAATCTCAGCTAACGTCTTTTGACCACCGACAGTACTGCCACCACTACCTTGCCATCCACTCCTCATGTTTGCATTTCTCTCGTCAGCTTCGCGTTGCAAAATCTCTTGCCTTTTCCTCGCTTCTGCTTGCTCTTGCGCCATGACCGCCGCTAAGGAACCCGAAGCCGGTATCCCCGGCTGTGTGCGAGCGTTCTGCGGTGCGCCAGCACCCCATGGCGTGCCGAGCAAACCACCTTGAGGCGCTGCAGGCGCATTCGCTCTGCGCTGTCTCTCTAATTCGGCTTCTTCTCTTTGGATGTCCGCTAAACTTCTTCCTTCGCTAGCAGCTGCCGCAGGTTTGGCTCCACCCCAAGCTGGTTTCTGTTGCACTTGTTGCTGTTGCACTTGTTGTTGTTGCCGTTTTTGTTCTCTTTCAATTTCTAAACGTTTTTGTTCTTGCTCTTGTTTCTGTCTATTTATGCGGGCATTTTCTTCCCTCTGCTTCTCTAAAACGAGCATCGCGCGTTGTCGATCTTCCATCTCTTGTAAGGACATACCCATGGCTTTGCTTTGACTTTGTTGCTGTCCCTGCGATGAACCACCTGCGCTACCCATTATACTTCCTAATAAACCACCCCCGGTGGCTGGTGCTGGTACTGGAGCGACGTTTCGTTTTGGTGGAACTACTCCGGCACGCGGTTGCGGCATTTCCTTCTTGATTGGAACACCGCCGCCTTCGATATCGGCGAGCGATTTCGTAGGTCCAGACGGCGCGGCTTGATGACCTGAGGGCGCTGCGGCACCCATAATGTTGCTAAGCAAACCACCGCCGATACCACCTCCACTTGGTTGTTGTTGTTGTTGCTGTTGCTGAACCGGCGCCGGTATCGGTCGACCTCCTCCGTTCATGGCGTTTAAGACTTGATCGTATCGCCATCCCATCTTTAACAGCGCCTGAAGAGGAACGTACTTGAAATTCATCGGTGCATCAGACGGTCTCAACGGTAAATTCATCGGGAAAAATCCGCCCTGGTGCCACTCAGTTATTTCATCTCGTGTAAACGGACCTTGTGGCGCACCGGCTGGATCCAAATACATCCAGTTCATAGGTACGGGCGCCGGTTGTTGCTGCCGCTGTTGTTGCTGCATCATTTGTTGTTGTTGTTGTTGTTGTTGTTGCTGCTGCTGCTGCTGCATAATATTTGGAGCATTCAAATCTCCGAAAAAGCCACTGCCCGAAGACACGTTTGGAGAATCTTCTTCAATGACAAATCTCGATTGTTGTCTCGGTTGATTCTTTGCCGCTTCTTGTTCCATTAGCTCTGCTTTAATGTCTTGCGTAAACGCGTCCTCGTCGACCAAGCCATTAATATCAGCTTCAGTGAGCTCAATCTTTTCGCTTTCAGGGACGACTCTTGCCTCTGACCTTGTCGTGCCAGAGGCAATTTCCTCCCGCATCTGGCGCATCTCCTCCTCTGTCAACGCCGGCATCGCACCTCCCAAGAATGTATCTCCAACCTCAGTTCGGTCTTTCAACTCATTTTCATCCAAAGCCCATTCGGGAACACCGTCGTATTCGTCTCTCCCGCCGCCTCGATTTTGTGTTGAGTACGATCCTTTCCCGTCGCCAACTTCGTATCGATCTTTCTTCCTTCGTCCCAAAACGTCGTCGCCGTCTTTCCATGCCGGACCTTTTTGTTGTCCAGGCGCCGCCGTTGGATTTGTTTTTACCCTATTCGCAAACATGGTCAAATCCCACAACATATCTCCGGGTTTCACCGACCTCAATGGCACGGTGTCTTTATCCACCTCCGCGGGCAGCTCGCAAGCATTCGCCGCTTCCAAGTCTCTCAAAACTCTCACCAACTCCATCGCCCCGTACACGTGCTCAATATTTTCACGATCTGGGTTTGACTCTCTTTCGTCTTTAAACAACTTTTCAAACGTTGCCGCGTGTTCCTCAATATTCTTCTCTAACTCCTCAGAGATGCAACTTTTCTTCGCTTCGATTTCGAGCTCGGCTTCGTTAAACCCGGGCGCGTAAGGTTGCGCCATGTTCACTTCGTATCCGCCACCAGCTCCGCCCAAAACGTTCCCTTGGCCTCTCCCTTGACCACGACCTCTACCAATAGAAAACCCGGATCTGTTTTGGTTCGGTCTCGACGGTCCATCTTTACGGTTTCGGTTGTAAAAATCGCTTCCTCCTTCTCTCTTCTCATACCCTCTGGGTGGTCTCATGCCAGGGATGGAGTTCCCTCCTCGGTCTTCTGAAATTCGCCCACCTCTACCCATCACGCCGCCACCTCCACCTCTCGGTTCCGCGTACTCTCTTCTCTTGTGATCCATCGACGTGCGTCTGTTGGTCACCGTTTGAAAATCTCGGTCGTCTTCTTCTTTCCACTTGGACTCGGAAGACGCTTCACCGCCTCCATTCGATTCCTTGGAAGGTGGTTTCGGTTTCCCTTGCGTTTGCCACGCGTTCTCCGATTCCGGTCGCAAGGAGAGGTTTTCCAGGGATTCCGTCGTCGCCGCTTTAGCGTCTTCTTCCGCCGTCATTCTGTTCTTTTTATTCGGTCGTCTTCGCGTAGCGGCAGTTTTAGTTTTAGTCACACTAGTATTTCCTTCTTTTACGGAACGGAAATGATCGGCTCTGGAAAATTCTTAACAAGATCCTTTTCTCTTGTGTGTCCTCTCTCTCTCTCTCTCTGAAAGATGAAAAATATAAACGCAGAGAGCAGCGACAGAGCGTTGTCAAAGAAGTATCTCTCGGAGAGTTAGTTCTCTCTCTCTCTCTCGCCGTTCTCGTCGTTTCTAAGTGAGTGTGTTTTATGTGCGTGAAGAACCCCATCGGATTCTTGTTTTTTTCTTTTTTCTTCTCGCGTCATTTAGGGTATCAGAGGGTAAACGAGAAAAACGAGAAGAAAAACTTTCTTCTTCTCCTCAACTCGAAAGTGCACCAAAAATAAGTACACACGAAAGAAAAAAAAATGTTAACGGCGAGTAAGATAACCGGTGGTGGTGGTAACGTCCTCAAGGGTCGCTATTACTGTCAGAGATGTTTCTTCTCGAGAAGAGGCAGAGGGTTTGCCGTTTCTTCTTCTTCTTCTTCTTCTTCTTTATCGTCGTCGTCGTCGTCGTCGTCGTCTGAAAAGCAACGCCAAGAACAACAACAACAACAACAGCAACGGTATTCGTGGAGAACGACGACGACGACGACGACAAACTGGCGTCAAAAAGGGAGACGAAGAACCGGACGGATTGGTTTCGGTGATGACCGTTGCATCACTGATAGCGCGAGAAGGAAGAAAGCGGTGTTCGTGTCGTCGTTTTCTTCTTCGTCGTCTTCCGCCGACGCTGCTTTGCGCGAATTCAAAACGTGCACGGAAAAACCTTCCCAAACTGGTCAGATTGCAAAACTTTTAGCCGAAACGGTGGTGCGCGGCGGGGACGTGATTTGTTTGCACGGGACCGTCGGCGCCGGGAAATCCTTGTTTGCGAGAGCATTTATACGGTCCGTGTTGAACGAAGGGTTAAATCTGTCCGTCACGTCTCCGACGTATTTAATTCAGAACACGTACGAAAAGGCGGAGGAGGACGAGAGCGGCGTGCGAAAGTGCACCATTTTGACCTCTATCGATTGCCGGACGAAAGAAGCGTGCAACAGTTGATCGATTTAGAGGATACTTTTTCGAAAACGAGCGTGTCGGTGTTTGAATGGCCGGACAGATTGGGGTCTTTAATCGAAAAAGCGGAGAACAGAGTAGACGTGTACATATCCGCGTCGGCGGGAGAGAGGAGTAACGCGGACGAGAGTGATTTCGAAAACAAGTTTGGACCGGTTCGCGAGGCGCATTTGCTCGCACTCGACGATGAAAGCGAAGAGGAGGAAGACGAGGAAGACAAAGAGGAGGACGGCGATGATGAGTATGATGACGACTATGTTTCAACGCAAACAGAGCAAACGATTAGGACGATAGAATTTAAACCCGTAGGCGCAAGCATCACGCAAAGATTCGAAGAGAGTTTGTTTAGTACGCGACTGAATAAATAACTTTGTTCGTAAATGATTATAGCAATAGCAATAGCTGCATTCAATGTATCAAACCCTACATATACACAAAAAGCTAAACTTCTAAAATTGGTATTACATTATTGTCCCATCATATCTTTCAAATCGTCCAAGTCGTCGGGAATCTCGTCGTCTTCCCATTCACCTTCGTCCTCCTCCAAATACGCTTCGTCAAATTCATCGTCTTCGCCGTCACCATCTTCAAGATCGCCTGCAGCGCCACCAGGCTCGCTATTGTGAAGACCCTTTGCTACAGCGAACGCTCGAATCAGTCCCGCTTCTAACGGGTTGAAAGTATCTACGTTACCTATGGTACCGGACAAACTCCCCGCTCTCACAGCTGCGCCAACTGCGACGACTTCGTCCGGATCCACTAAATCTAACTCTGGCTTCCTTGAAAATGTATTTTCTACGAATTTTCTCACGCACGGTGTTTTTGTCGCTCCACCGACCAGTAGTACTCGATCAAATGGTCTTCCAGCCGATCTCGTGCTGATCTTGCTTCTATTTTTCTTCTTGTTCTTCGCCTCTTCGATTTGCCTCAGACGTTCCAAGTTCACCCCGGCGCTATCCGCGCATTCAACGCACGGCTGCCGCATTCGTCGCAACACACTCGTACACGCTTTTTCTAACATCTGTCTCGTAAACTGAACCTCTTCCCCGTCCGGTGGTAAAGGCACGTTTACCACATCCACGTCGGACAGCTTCTCTCTCGTCTTCCTCGCGTTTAACAACGCACCTCTAAAATCAACAATCAGCCCCTTTTTATCGCACTCTTTACTCATCCATTTAGCAACAGCGACATCTAAATCGTCCCCACCTAATCTAGAATCTCCCCCAGTGGCTAGCACTTCAACCGTTCCACCGCCAACTTCTAAAATCGACACGTCGAACGTCCCGCCACCCAAGTCGAAAACGAAAATCGTTTCGTCCGCATTCGGGTTCATGATGTCCACCCCATACGCTAAAGCCGCGGCGACTGGTTCCCTCAGCGTCTTCACCACTTTTAATCCAGCCATAATACCCGCGTCTATAGTGGCATCGACTTGCGTCTGATCGAAATACGCCGGTACCGTGATTACCGCTTTTTCAATCGTCCCTCTCTCGAGGCCTCGATACCGTTCGGCTTCGAGAACGAGTCGCTCGATGACCTTTGAGGATATTTCTTCCGGAAGTAAAGAAACGTCGTTCCCTAAATTCGGTACTTTTATCCCAACTCTCTTCGTTTTGTCGTCGAAGCAGCACTCGTACGGCACAGATTTCATCTCCTCCTTCGCTTTTCGGTATTTCCTTCCTATGAGCCTTTTCACCGAACTGAAAGTGTTTTTCGGGTCGGAGCGTAAAAATGGAACCGCATCGTGCCCGGTCAAAACTTCACCGGTGCTCGTGAAATGTATCACCGACGGCATCGTCCGCCGCGTTTCCCCAGTCTCCGCGTTCATCACCACGGGTACGATTTCAGTTGTCCCCGACTCCGTGACGATGGCGACGGCGCTGTTCGTCGTGCCCAAATCTATGCCGCAAATGTCTTCCGTGGTGTTGCGTATCGCGAGAACACCTCTGCGGCTTCTCATCGTCGAGGAGGTTTTCGCGCGCGTCTTCTTCGTCGTTCGCTCGATGCGAGCGAGAGAAGAAGACGCCGACGAGAAATCGTTGCAAAACTGTCGTCGCGTCGTCGTCTTCGGCGCGAGGTGAGAAGATGGGGAAGCGTGAGTAAACATGATGTGCAACGACCAGCCTCTGCGCCGCGTAAAAATTTGGAGTCCGAAACCTCCACCAATTATATTTTAACTAACTTTTTTACAAGAAGAATGGAAATGTGAGCATGCGGTCGCGCGCACGCCGTGCTCATTTAAAAAAAACGCACTATCGTTATTACTATTATTACAACGGGCACTGTCGCTCTCTCCCAAACGACTATTCGTCGTTTGCGTATTTCTACACTCTGTCGAGGATGCGCCGCGCCATTTCTATGCATTTCCTCTGTTATTATCGCTACGTATTGTTCTTTCGTTTGCTCAAATCCGCCCAAGTCTTACCGATTCTTAAATCCGCAAATAAAGGAACTTTTAACTGGAAATGCTTTCCGACGTCTTCCATCACTTTCTTCGTCTCCCTGCCAACCATTTTAGCGAGATTTTCGTCGCACTCGAACAACAACTCGTCGTGTACGGTTAAGATCAAATCGGTTTTTTTCAACAAGGACTTCTTGCGCAAGTTCTCGAGCACAGACATTGTGGCTTTTTTAAGTATGTCAACCGCACTCCCTTGCATCAATGTGTTTATGAACACTCGTTCTGCGGTTGCAGCGTGCGAGAAATTTTCGGATTTCAGTTCTGGTAAATCTCTGAAACGTCGCGACAGAGTTCTCGCGCGAGGCGCATCTTTCGTTTTTTCTAAGGCGACGATTTGCGATTTCCATTTTTCCACGCCCAATAAAGTGGTCGATTTGAGTTCGTCGAGCATTTGCATGGCTTGGTTCTCAGAAACGTTCATGTTTTTTGCAAACGACTTCACACCGGAACCGTAAATCACACCGTAAACAAGATTTTTCGTATGTTTCCTCTGTTCGTCGGTTACTGCATCGTAATCTATGTGCATCCATTTCGAAGCGATTCGAGTAAACGGGTCCGCGTTATCCTCCTCGAACGGGTTCGAACTGAGCGCGGAAATCAACGTCGCATCTTCTGAAAAGTGCGCGATTAATCTCAGTTCCAATTGAGCGTAATCGCACGCGACTAAAACCCGACCTTGTGGAGCTTCGAAGAGCGAGCGCAGAGACGTGGGCACCTTCTCATCAGAAACCGCGCCGTGTGGGATGGAGTATAAGTTTGGATTGACGGACGTCGTTCGCCCGGTTTCCGTATCGGTTTGATTCGCGAACGCGTATATGCGGGTTTTCGTTGTCATTTTGGTGCGGGAAATATCGTCGACATCCTCATCGACACCCTCTTCTTCGTAGACAGGACGTGAGGCTACCAATGAAAGCTCTTCCGCGGTGGCGATATACTTCCCTAGCATCCTGTGCTCGGAAATCAAAGCCGCAATAGGGTGCGTAAGCTGCTTCAAACACTCTGCATCTACTCGAAATCTTTGTCTGCGTTTAATTTTTTCGTTTTTACCGTTATCGTTATAACGTTTAACGTTCAAATCTGGAATGATTGCATCATCCGGAGGTGTTAAAGATAACGTTTCAAACAGTAAAATACTCACATCCGTGGACGAGTTCAAATTCACCGAGGGCATTTCGGGCGAATACCATTGCGTGCATATGTTTTCAATCTCATCTCGTCTTGCTTTAGCTTTCGCGATGTGCGGTTGGAGTTCTGCAGCGTTTATCGGCACTCCAACGTTCTCAATATCCGCCAACGCGTGCGCAAAGGGCATCTCTAACGTTCGCAAAGCCTCGTATACGTCGCTTTTCCTGCACATGTTTTCAAATGTCTCCGAAACGTGCCAAATGGTCGCCACAGCCTTAGCTAACTCCAATCGAACAACTGAGAGTTTGTTTCGATGCCGATTTATTTTTGCTCGAGGATCGTACGCTGATTGACGTTCGATTTTCGAAACGTTCAACGTAGGCGAGAGGTCGCCAATGAATGTTCTCAAGATGGAGCCGCACAAGGACGTTTCGTAGTTCATCACAGTAGACGAAGTATCCAAGATCACTTTGCTGTTATTGATATTCTCACCAGAAGACCGCAACATTCGCGAAGAACCCCACGCGTTCGCAGAAGAGACGCACGGTGTCGTCTGCACGTCCGGTCGCAACAGCCACGCCATGATTCGAAGATCGAAAACGTGCTCCCCACAAAACGCAAAGAAATGTTCTTGTTGCTGTTGTTCTGACGAACGAGCGGAGTTTTTCAGTCTCGATTCACGGTCCTCGAAGGTTTCTACACTCAATAAACTTCTCACTTGGGGTTTTAAATCAATTGTCATCTTCTTTGAACGAACATCTCGTAAAATCTCAATCGCCGTTGCAACGTCGCACGCCGGCTTGTCTTTCGTTTCGTTTACGATTTCCGTCGCTTCGTTTCCTGCCTCCTCTCTCGATTTTGCCCTTAAGCGCATGAAATAAACGCACTCATCACTAAACGCTAAGAAAATTCCTATCGGTGGCAACGAAAACGGCTCCAATGGGTTTGGTTCGAAGAGAATAGCGTACTTTGAGGACTCTCGCCATTTTTTCGTCAGCGCGGCAATTTGTTCTGTATCTCTGCAGAAAACGATACCGGGAGTTTTGTCGTCGAGAACGAAATCGTCGTCGTCGTCGTCACCGTCCGTGAAAAGTGTCTGATCTCTTTTCACTCGTTTTGAAGAAGCATTTCTATCGCGCATCAAGGCGTGGTCTTTTCGTTTACCAGCGTCCCCTTCCTTACGATTTCCCGCCCAAATGTCTTCCTCATCCTCTTCTTCTTTGAGAAGCATCGTGGTCGTTGCGTTATTGGTCGCGTTATTCTCGTCTTCCAAACAGAATAATTCTTCCTCTTCCATCAACTCCCGCATTCTCTGTTCCGCTTCTTCTCTTGCCGCTTTTGCTTCCTCGGCAATAAATTTCTCGCACGCTCTGAAAATCTGGTTTGCCGTGTGTGCCGAATTTTTAACCGTGTTCAAACGTTTGATGGCTTTTTGCACTCTTTTAACCCCAAAGCCGACCACGTCTTTCGGCGTTTTCATTCCCGCATCGAGTAACGCCCGCGCTCGAGTCACATCTATGCAGTCTTCGACGCACGTGAGCGGTAAAATATCTTCTCTACCACCAACCATGAGCCGTTCTGCGGCGCGATTTACTAAATCGCCTAAGTCTTGCCATCGCATGTAAACGCACACGGACGAGACCGTAAATCCTAATCGAACCGATTCTTCTTGCAATTTCTTCAACGTGTGACTAGTGATGGAATATTTCTTACAGATGTGATCGACTTTGACTTCTTCGACCAAATCGAGCAATATTAAAGCGTTGATGAACCGAATGCACAGCAACCGTTGCCTCGCGTGATTCTCATCTCGTGGGTTGTCCATTTTACCTTGTTGCAAACGCGTTTCTACATACGCGCGATCGATCCCGACCATTTCCAGTACAGACATTTGCAACGGATCCAAGTTTGAATACACATCCACAAAGAACTTCTGATTTAACGGCGGCAACGGATTTGGAGGCACCATCTTCTTGGTGACTTTGCCATTCTTTTGTACAATTTCCTCTTCGCGCCAATCCAAAGTCGGCGTAATCAGAAACAACAAGTGCAAAGGCGTGGCTAAGACTAATGCCTTCCTAGCTAACAACAAATCTTGTTCGACGCGTCTTATGGATTCAACTTTAACCATCCCGGATTGCGCCGCTGCATTTCCTAAATTTGAAGCAGAATACGTGTGCGTTTTCGGACACCATCTCAACAACGCTTCGTCCTGCAACCACTTCAAAGCCTCGACGGCGATGGATTGGACGTAATCGTCGAAATCGTTCAATGCGGATAACAACGTTTTCTGCGCGTAACGCTTGACTTCTCTCGCGTGCCGAACCAAACCTGAAGCGCAGCCCTCTAACATGACCCGCCGCATGCCAGCTTGAGCCAAAGCAGATTCCAACTCGGGTAAATCCCCCTCTAGCATTTCACGCACTTCCTCAATTTTCTTCTCGAGAAGTTTTTCCGGCACGTCTTGACTGACAAAGACATAAGCACTGCCACGATCGTCTAATCCTGCTCGACCGGCGCGACCGATCATTTGCTGCAAATTTCGCGGCTCTAGCTTTTGCGTTCCTCCAACGAGCAAGTCGCGAACGATGACTCTTCGCGCGGGCATGTTCACGCCCGCAGCGAGCGTGGATGTTGCGCATACGATACGAACCAAGCCGCGCTTATATGCAACTTCAATAGCTTGACGTTCTTCGACTTGCATACCAGCGTGATGAAACGCAATACCTGCGATGATATACTTGGCGATGTTGGAGGAAATCGAACCATCTTTATCGTTCCTTGGCAAGGCGTCGTAGGCGAACTTTTCTCTCGCCTCGACCGAGTTCCCGATACCTAAATTAACATCAACAAATTTCATTTTTGCCAACTGATCTGCGAGTATTCGACATTTATCTCGGGTACCGCAAAAGACTAAAACCTGACCATTTTCCTGTAAAGTTTCCATGCACAGCTTACCTACGTGTACTACGTCGTTTCCTTGATCTAACGTACGTACGACTTCGCCTGACGCGCTGTCTATGATGTTGTTTCTCGACTTCACGAAGACTTCCAACGTCACCGGTCGATAGTCACTAATGCTACAAGACGCGTCTAACCATTCCGCCAGCGCGTTAACGTTCGGTAACGTTGCGGACATGCCAACAATCTGTATCGGTCGCTGGTTATTCACGGCATTTTCACCTTCTTTAGACGATGGTGAGAATATCGAGTACCCGCCGTCTGAGGACGAGTACTGAGACACGTCGCCCAATACCGTATTCGTATTCGCAGCATCTCCAGGCGCACCGCTCCCGTTCTCTTCCGTCGCATACACCAACTTTGTCAACAAACACTCCAAAGTTGCACCTCGACCTGGTTCTTGCACCATGTGCAACTCGTCGACCACCACGCACTTCAAGTCTTTCAATCTATGTTGTTCGATCATCTTCGTCACTAAAGCGTTGGCTTTCTCTGGCGTACACACGATCAAGTACGTTTGTCCCGTCCCCGATTTCGGTATACCACCACCACTGCCACCAAAATGACGCAAAACGCGCAATCGATGTATGCTCGATAACAAAATCTCTAAATCTCGAGCTCTTTCTACGCATAAAGACACAAATGGTAACACCAACAAACATATGCACCCTTTGTATTGCGTTAATCTTCTCGCTAACAAAATATCCGCGACTAAGGATTTCCCACCGGACGTTGGCGCGCAATATACGATATTCTGCCCATGCGTTAACACGCCAGGGGTATTCAATACATCCGATTGCCAATCATACAGCTTCTTGATACCTTTACGCTGCAGATATTTCACGAAAGATTCCGGCAAGTGTAACGAGTGCAAAGGAATCGGTTCCGCCGTTGTCGTCTTCTCCGCAACCGCGGCGAGTTGCTTCTTCTTCTGCTCTTTTTTGAGAAGCGTCGGGGAATCAATCGGCGGTAAAGAGGCTAAGAATTTCTTTCCTGGCTTTTGCTCTGCACTTGGAGCAGTTTCTTTTTGCTGTTGTTGATGATGGTAGTGGTGATTTTCTCCCAACGCGGCGGTAAAATCCAAAGACCGTCTTCGCTTCGTGTTCAACGAATCTCTCCTCGTCAGGATTGGACCAGCGTTCAGCATCAACAAATCGTTTTCCTCGTCGTCGTCGTCTGAAAAGAAGCGCGGAGAAGCGCAAGACGTCGTGTTGTTATGATGAAAACCACCCGCGTCGACGCAGTTCATCTCCCTTTCGATGTCCTTTTCAATCTGAGAGTTTGTTTTCGCCGGAGATATATCTCGCGTGACGTTCTTCATCATTTCGTTTTTTTCCCGACGAGGAATGTTGGCACCCCCCCGCCTCGCAAAAATTATATCGAAAACGAATTAGCAGTATTCGTAAAGGCGCTTTCAAACATCAATGATACCACAGACGATGCGCGCGCATCGGTACTCGACATAATATGCGCGGTTTGAGAAAAAAACGTACGTGTGATTGTGTGTGCGTGTGTATCTATTTTGTTGTGGAAAGTATTCTGGGGATCACGCTCTCGAGGTTAATTTTTTCCATTTTTTTTTTGTAATTTC
>Ga0213866_10001347_pt1 | contig 18270 bp, 12 predicted proteins | sample PICome_11_FD_160079 | JGI IMG/M metagenome (GOLD analysis project Ga0213866, IMG submission 160079) | Coastal seawater microbial communities near Pivers Island, North Carolina, United States - PICO284 | ecosystem: Environmental > Aquatic > Marine > Coastal | place: USA: North Carolina...
TGGGGTTGGCTCCGGCCTTGAGGCCATCGGGGAGGACGCTTACCAGAACATCAAGGACAATCTACCCAGGTTCGATTTCCTCCGCTACGTATTCACAAACATCGAATCCTCCCTCGCCTCGGCAAACCCCGGAACGATGAAGCTATATTCCGCGCTCTGTCCGGACGATGCTCTCCGCGATAAAATTCTCGGCCAAATTCTCGCGGAGTACGACAAAACCCGGAGATTGGTGCACGATCTTTTTGGAAAGGAATTCGATACCCGCCGCCCCCGTATGGAGAAAACCCTCGCCGTTCGCGAAGTCCCTCTCAAGGTTCTCCACCACCAACAAGTGGAACTCCTCAAACGCTGGCGCGACGCCGGCAGCCCCATTGAAGCGGAGGATGGTCGGTTTCATCGCGATTTCCTGGCCCTCCAGCTGACCATTAACGCGATTTCATCAGGTCTACGCGAAACCGGCTAATCAATCCCGGACAACTTTGAACAAAGAATAGGTTCCATCGGCATTGACGGTCCCGAGGTGGCTGCCGTCCGGCGAAAAAGAGAGCTGTAGACATCCGTGTTGGTTATCCAAGGTCTGGAGAATCCTAACCCCAGCCGACTCATTATCGACTTCGCCCACGAGGATCCGGGAGGCTCCTCGTTCGCCTAATTTGCCAACCCAAAACTCGCCAAGCGGATCAGTTACCAACAACCCAAGGTCAGCCTTGAGAGAGGCAATTTTTTTGAAAGCATTTTGAGCAAGACTTCCCCGGATGGCATCCCGGACCCCGACAAGGCGAAGTTTCACCTCCGGGTCGTCAGTCTCCAACCCCTCAACAATGGGAATGACCGGCTTTCCAAATCCTGCGAGCGCTTCCATCGCTTCCTGCCTCTTCGAAAATTGATCGTCGGCAAGCTGATTAAGCCACTTGAAAACCATCTCCTTATCAACTTTTTCCTCGACCTGATTCTTGGGGAGAATTCGCCCGAGAACCTCATTTGTGTCCGTTGACAGCACAAGTGAACGACCATCGTCCAGATAAGCGATTCCTCTGGGGCGCTTGTTCACAAGCTTAAACATTGCTTGCTCTTCTCCGCCGGCCACCGACCAGGTTCTGACTGACCGATCGGACGAAAGCGTCACCAACTGCTCCCCGTCTTTCGACAAGGCCAATGCCACAACCTTATCCGTGTGTCCTTTAAAACTCCGGAGCCTTTTCCCACCTTCGATTGCCCAGAGAGAGACCTGCTTGTTCTCGCAACCTGCGATCAATCGCTTTCCATCAGGAAGGAAAGCCAGACCATTGATACTCACCTTGTCAGACATCAATCCGACCACCTCAAACTCCTTGGTATCGCGAACCTTAATCCGACCGCGTTCACCGCCAACCGCAATGAACGCCCCATCGTTCGACAGCGCCATCGCGGTCACGGCTTGGTTCTCGGTGAATTTACAATTGGTCTTGGGGTTTTCCCGATCCAAAACCTGCCACGAGGAACCATCGGAAACATAAACACGGGAACCGCCTGGACCGACTGCAATGTGATCATAATTATAATACTCTTCGGGATAGCCCAATCCGGGTTCGACCCGCTCACCGGTCTCGACGTTATGAATATGTAAAATTGAGTCACCGCCCGAGATGATGAACTTGCTATCGTTGGTGAAAGAAATTGGAGTGTGGGAGTTGTCGGCGGTCTTGATCTTTTTGACCACCTTTCCGGTTTTCGGATGAAAAAGGTAGAGATTTTTGTCATCCGAAGTGGAGGCAATCAGGGAATTATCCGGGGCCCACGCCACGACTTCGCCTTCCTCACCCAGCTTTGTCTTCCAGATTTCCTCAAGAGTGACCGAGTCAAAGACCAGTGCGTAGCCACCATCACAAACCGCCACGAATTGCTCTTTATCAGGAGACGGAGTTAAGGTGAAGATGTCACCGTAGGCGGGCTTTTTCGTGATGGTCTTGAGGCACTTTCCAGTTTCAAGATCCCACTGCTTAATACTCTCATCTTCCGACCCGGTAATGAGCGTCTTGCCGTCATTCACCACGATCGCGGTATAAACGTCCTTGGTATGGCCGGAAAAGGTTCTCAGCTTCTTGCCCGTACCAGTCTCCCACAAGACTGCCTTGTTGTTCCCATCCGTCCCAACAAAAGCTTTTTCATCCGGAAGAACGGCGAGGCGATAGGCCGTACCGGAGTGCTGGTATTTCTGCAAAACCTTACCGGTTGCCACCTCAAATCGGAAAATATTCTTCGAGCTGCTGGCAGCAAGGAATTCCTTCCCATTATTCAGAAATCGAATCCCCCACATGTCACCACAACCCGGCGCTGTATATCGGCGCACCAATTTTCCCGATTTGATCTCCCAAAGGCGCACACATTCGTCACGAGAAGAACTCAGGGCATGAATACCATCGGGATGGCATACAATCTCGGAGACAGATCCGGCATGCTGGAAGGACGCAACTCCAGAGGTCTCCACCTCTTCCAGACTAATCGCTCCCAGCCAAGAAGAACCGAGCAACAAGAAGCAAACACACATAAAACCCTGCATGCTTTCCGAATACCGTGAATTGCCCCGTTGAACCAGCATTGATTGCCCATTTGGCAACCCCGCCAAGCTTGCACTCGACATCAATCCCGGTCATTCTCGCCCCCATGAGACGCTTAGCTTCATTTCTCATTTCTTTTAGTTTGCCCCTCGCTTCGGCAGAAGTCCCCGCCGATGAGCATTTTAGAGTGGACACGATTGCCGGTGGTTTTGTCGACGCCATGGAGATCGCGGTCACTCCGGAAGGGCTCGTTTTCGTCATCGAGCGCACCGGAGCGGTCAAATTAATCAACCCCAAAACCAGCGGGGTGAAGGTGATCGCAACGATCCCGGTAGAGGTGAGAAAGAAGGAATTTGCGAGAGAATGCGGACTTCTTGGGATTACCCTCGATCCCAACTATTCTCAAAACAGGTGGGTCTATCTTTACTACTCGGTCAAAGAAAATCCCGTCCACCGTCTCGCCCGATTTACCCACGCAGGGGGGCAGCTTGGTGATGAGAGAACCTTGCTTGAAGTCCCGCACGATCGCGAAAACGCAACCTGCCACGAAGGCGGCTCCCTCGCCTTTGGCCCCGATGGCTGCCTCTACCTCTCCACTGGTGACAATACCTGTCCGTTCAAATCAAATGGCTCCGCTCCCATCGACGAGGGAAATGACCGCAAGTGGTATGACGCCCAGCGCACCGCCGCCAATACCAACGACCTTCGCGGGAAGATCCTGCGCATTAAACCATCAGCCAATGGCAGCTACACCATTCCCGATGGAAACCTTTTCCCAAAAGGAACTGTAAAAACCCGGCCCGAAATTTATGTTATGGGTTGCCGCAATCCATACCGGATCTCCATCGACCAAAAGAGCAACTACCTCTACTGGGGAAAAGTGGGACCCGATGCCGGCCAAGATTCGGATCGTGGCCCGCGCGGTTATGATGAAATCAACCAGGCCCGCAAACCCGGCAACTTCGGCTGGCCCTATTTCAGCGCCGACAACAAACCCTATGCCGACTACGACTTTGTGACTAAAAAGACCGATGCAAAGTTTAACCCCGGGAAGCCAGTCAACACCTCGGTCAACAACACGGGCCTCACCGAACTGCCCCCCGCCCAGCCTGCTTTTTGGCACTACCCCAGAGCCTCTGCCTGCGCCGGACCGGTTTTCCACGCCGACCTTTTCCCTGAAAACCAAGGAGGCCTTCCTCCACAACTCGACGGATGCCTCATTGCCTACGACTGGACCACCACCCGCGTTCGCTTGATCAAACTCGATGAAAAAGGAGACATCGAATGGAATAAGCCATGGCTCGGAAAATATCGCTTTGTCCACCCAGGAGACATGGCCATGGGGCCCAAAGGCGAGCTCTTCATTCTCGAATACGGTTCCGCCTGGTACGATGGCAAGGATGGTAAACTCAAGCGGGTCACTTACTCCGAGACCCCGCAGGTCATTCCCATCACACCCAACGACCCGAGAATGAAAGGACTCCCCAGGGACCATCCGGGCACCAAACTCATCGCCGAAACCACCTGCCTGGCCTGTCACAACACCACTCAAAAATCGATTGGACCTACGTACCGTGATGTTGCCAAAAAATACGCCGGGGATTCGCAAGCCATTGAGATGCTGGCAAACAAGGTCATCAAGGGCGGTGTCGGAATCTGGGGCGAACAACCAATGCCTCCCCACCCCCAGCACAATATTGAAGAAACCCGACAGATGGTGGAAGCCATTCTCAAAGTCCGGAAAAAGTGACCGTTATTCACCAAGATGATCACATTGTGGTCGTCGATAAACCAAGTGGCTTACTCTCGGTACCCGGACGCGGACCTGAGAAAATTGACTCGGTCGCCCATCGCATTCACAGCAGCATTCCGGAATGTATCGACCAACCCGCAGTCCATCGCCTCGATATGGACACGTCGGGACTACTCGTTCTGGCCCTCAACAAGGAAGCTCACCGAAACCTTTCGAAGCAATTTCAAGACAGACTCACCGGGAAGGAATACTTTGCACTGCTCGACGGAAATCTCGCGCAGGACCTCGGCGAAAGTGGCACGATCACCCTGCCCTTCCGTCTCGATATCGACAACCGCCCGCACCAAATTTATGACGAGATTCATGGAAAAATGGGCACCACCCATTGGCGCCGTGTCTCCGTTGAGAATGGAATCACGCGAATGCATTTTCAGCCGGTTACCGGCAGAACCCATCAACTCCGGGTCCACTCGGCCCACCCGAAAGGTCTGGGTCTTCCCATTCTCGACGATCCACTTTACGGCAACGGCGCCGACCCCGGAAAAATGAAACTCCATGCCGCAAAACTCTCCTTCGATCACCCCTTCACCGGCGAGAGACTGACCTTCACCTCACCAGCCCCTTTTTAAACCGATGCCCTTCGAACTCCACCCACGCCTCAGCAAGAGCTGCCACCTGATTGGAAAATCCGGAGGCTGCCAGATCCTCCTGAAGGACAATGCCGCTTTCCCCTGGATCCTCATCGTTCCAGAAGTAGACGAAGGAATCGAGGACCTCCATCAACTTTCCGCGGCCCAATTCACCGAAGTGGTCTTTCTCATCCGCCAGGTTTCCGGGTTCATGAGCGACTACTTCCAGCCGGAAAAACTCAACGTGGCCTGCATCGGCAATCAAGTCCGCCAGATGCATATCCACCTCGTGGGCCGGTCAAGTGATGATCCGGCCTGGCCGGAAACCGTTTGGGCTTCGGAAATCAAGCCGAAATACGACAAGGACGAGATCATCGAGATTTGCGTCCGGGCCCGAATCGACCTCGACCTTAGTGAACCAACCTGAGGAATTTTTTCTCAGCCTTGTTGGCAACCATCGCAAAAATCTGGTCACCTGCCTCAAGGACCGCATCAGCCCCTGGGACAATCGCTTGCAAGCCCTTGAGCAAGCCAACCAGGACACATCCATCAGGCCACTTGAGATCAGCCACTGTTTTTCCATCCGCCTTTGCCCCCTTTGCGACATGGGTCTGCAGAACGATACCATTTCCAAGTTTTCGAACGATATGAAATTTGTCGGTCGTGATGTAGCGTGAAATTTCTTTTCGCGAAGCCTCCCGCGGACTCACCGCCGCAACCACGCCGAAGTGGCGGCCAGACGAGCTGATCGCCTTCGCGTAGTCGGCCCGGTGAATCAAGGTGAGGCAATTCTGCGCGCCAAGATTATGGGCCTGCAAACAAGTCATGACATTATCCTCGTCACTGCTGCTGGTCGCGACGAAAAAGTCGGCCTCTCCCACCTGCTCCTCCTCCAACTCTGCAACGGAAGTCGCATCCGCGTTGATCACCGTCGTGTTCGAAAGGCGGTCGGTGAGCTCCTGGGCAAGTTCGGGATCGCGCTCAAAAATGCGGACGCGGCAATTCCAGCTCTCCAACATTTGCGCGAGGGAAAACCCATATTCGCCTCCGCCAAAAATGACCACACGCGGACCATCCTTCAAATGAATCTCTTCTTGCAACCGCCCCACAAGCTGTCGAAGTTTATGAGGCGCTCCAAACACCGTTACGATATCACCTCCTTGCAACACCGTATCAGCATTGGCGACCTCGTGGGAACCATCCCGACTCACGAGAGCCACACGCGTATTGGCCGGAAACTTGAGAGACTTCAGCGGTTCACCAATCGCATCACTCTTGTTACTCACCCGCACCTGTTGAAGCTCGATCCGTCCGCGCGCAATCTCCTCAACCACCAATGAATCAGGATTCCGGATAAATTTTGCCAACTCAATCGCGGCCAGCCTCTCGGAACTAAAGATGTGATCGATGCCAAAGTGCCCCCGAAAATCAAACAACCATTCCTCACGCTGCAGTCCCGGATGAACCCGGCTGATCACGCGCTCCACCCCCATCGACTTCACCATCGATGCACTCATTAAATTGACCGAATTCTCACTCGTGAGCGCCAGGAACAATTCGCAGTCACCGATATTGGCCTCAGCGAGCGTATTCACACTCGAGCCATCACCAACGACAACCTTGCCCTCGATCTCGCTCTGGAGTTCTGCCGCATGAACCGCATCGCTTTCGATCACCGAAACGGCGTGCTCTTGGCGCGACAATTCAATGGCAAGGTGACGACCAATCTCTCCGGCTCCAACGATGATAATATTCATGGATCAATAATTATGAGCGAAAGTCCTGATATGCGGAAATAATCCGCCCGACGACAGGATGACGGACGACATCACTTATGTCGAAGTGAGTAAAGGCCACACCGGCAACATCCTTGAGAGCTTCCTCGGCTTCCAGCAATCCGGACCCCTCATCATCCTTCAAATCAATCTGCGAGCCATCTCCCGTAATGACACATCGAGAACCTTCTCCGAGTCGGGTCAACGCCATGAACATCTGCTCACGCGTGGTATTTTGAGCCTCGTCGAGAATCACGAACGAACGCGAAAGGGTCCGTCCGCGCATATAGGCCAGCGGAGCAATTTCTATGCTCCCATCCTCCAAACGCTTTGCTCCCTCTTCGAAGCCCAGCATGTCATCAATGGCATCATAAAGAGGCCGCAAATATGGAGCCACCTTGTCCCTCATGTCTCCCGGCAAAAATCCAAGCGCCTCTCCCGCCTCCACCGCGGGACGAGTCAAAATCAATCGGCTGATCTCTTTCTTACGAAGAAGATCGAGCGCCATCGCCACCGCCAAATACGTCTTACCCGTGCCGGCTGGCCCAAGGCCAAAAACCACATCATTTGACGCCATGGCTTTAAGATATTTCAGCTGATGCGGAGTACGGGCAGCGACCGGCTTTCGCCCACGGGCACCCATCAACTGAACCTTCGAGAGAGCCGAAACTCCCTCGTCACCCCGCGCCACCAAATCGACCGCAGTTCGAAAATCCCGGGGCGTCACTTCGCCGCCATTGCGCCTCGCCTCCTCCAAATCAGCAAAGACCTCCTGAACCAACTCGCAGCCTTCTTCCGGACCACGGGCCACCAGCCAACCGTCCCGGGTCACAATCCGGACCTGGGCCTTCCCTTCGAGATACCGAAGCTCTTTTTCCTCGTGTCCAAAAAGCGACTGCAAAAAATGCGCACTTTCATACTCGAGCTTGATCTGGTGTTCCTCCGCCACGCGACAGGGACTATCCCAGACTTTGCCTTCCCGCAATGTTCAAAACCCCGTCTTCTTGACAAGTCGGCCCCACGGCTCCAGACTCAACCTCAAGAAGACAGGGGTGTTTCTTCACCAAATCGAAGATCCTGAGATCATACCCTTACCACTGGACTCATCTCCGGGAGTCAGACCGAAATCTTTCTCACGCCTGTCGCGCTTTCAATTCAAAGCCGCCAGGCTTTTTTCTGCCAACTGCTAAACCGAAACACTCACAAAATTCCCATCATGATCTCTCCAGACGAAAACGGCCTCACGCCCGAAAACTCCAAGCGACGCTCAGACTACACCGGCAACTTTGTCGAGGACATCGACAACTCCGCCGAACTTGAGGCGATTGCCAAAGACCCCACCATTTTCCCAACCTCCACCCGCGTCTACGTCCAGGGGAAAATCCACAAGGACCTCAAAGTCCCCATGCGTGAAATCCGTCTCTCCGACACCGAGCACGCCAATGGCGTCGTCGAAAAGAATCCCCCCATCCGTGTCTATGACTGCTCCGGTCCCTGGGGAGATCCCGACTTCAAAGGAAACGTCCGCGAAGGCCTTCCAGCCCTCCGCCGTGACTGGATTCTCGCCCGCAACGACGTCGAAGAATATGAGGGCCGCGAGATCAAAGCCATCGATAACGGCTACCTCTCCGAAGCCCATGCCGAGAAATACAACGAGAGAAAGGCCGCTAAAAACAAGCTCAAGGAATACCCCGGCTTGAAACGCAAGCCACTCAAGTCCACCGGCAAGCCCGTCACCCAAAAGTGGTATGCCGACCAAGGCATCATCACTCCGGAAATGGAATACATCGCGATCCGCGAAAACATGGGCCGCCTTGAGGAATTCAAAACCATTCACGACCGCTACCCGTCCATTGAGGAAATTCCCGACGATGCCTCGGACCAAATCAAGGAATTCATCCGCCAAAAAAACTCCACTCCGCAGGGCTATGAAATGCCCCGGCCGAGTGAGATCGACCCCATGAAGCAGGTCTCACGAAATGTGATGAATCACCAGCACCCGGGTCAAACCTACGGTGCCGAAATTCCAAGTCTCATCACTGCCGAGTTCGTGCGTTCGGAAGTTGCCCGCGGTCGCGCCATCATTCCAGCAAACATCAATCATCCGGAAAACGAGCCCATGATCATCGGGCGGAATTTCCTCGTGAAAATCAATGCCAACATTGGCAACTCGGCCGTCGCTTCCACCATCGATGAAGAGGTCGAAAAAATGCGTTGGGCCACCAAATGGGGCGCCGACACCGTGATGGATCTTTCCACCGGCAAAAACATCCACGCCACCCGCGAATGGATTATTCGCAACTCCCCCGTCCCCATCGGAACCGTCCCCATCTATCAGGCGCTCGAAAAAGTGAACGGTCAGATTGAACAACTCACCTGGGAACTCTACCGCGACACCCTTATCGAGCAGGCCGAGCAAGGTGTCGACTACTTCACCATCCACGCCGCCGTTCTCAAGCGCTTCGTCCCGCACACCGCCCGTCGTATGACTGGTATCGTCAGCCGCGGTGGCTCCATCATGGCCAAGTGGGCGCTCCACCATAATGCCGAAAACTTCCTCTACACCCACTGGGATGACATTTGCGATATCTGCGCTGCTTACGATGTCTCCTTCTCCATCGGCGACGGACTACGCCCCGGCTCCATTGCCGACGCCAACGACTACGCCCAGCTCGCCGAGCTCGAAGTACAGGGCGAGCTCACCACCCGCGCCTGGGCCAAGGGTTGCCAGGTCATGAACGAAGGCCCCGGCCACGTTCCCATGCAGCTCATCGAGGAGAACATGCAAAAGCAAATCGAGTGGTGTCACGAGGCCCCCTTCTACACGCTTGGACCACTCACCACCGACATCGCCCCCGGATACGATCACATCACCTCGGGCATCGGCGCTGCAAATATCGGTTGGTATGGTTGCGCCATGCTCTGTTACGTCACCCCGAAGGAACATCTTGGCCTTCCGAATCGAGATGACGTTCGCGAAGGCGTCATCACCTACAAGATCGCTGCTCACGCCGCCGATCTCGCCAAAGGCCACCCAGCCGCCCAGGAACGCGATAACGCGATCTCCAAGGCACGCTTCGAATTCCGCTGGCGCGACCAGTTCGCCCTCGGACTCGATCCCGCCCGCGCGATCGACTTCCACGACGAAACCCTCCCGGCCGAAGGAGCCAAAACGGCTCACTTCTGCTCGATGTGCGGCCCCACCTTCTGCTCCATGAAAATCACCGCCGACGTCCGAAAATACGCCGAAGAAAACGGCTACACCGGTGACGACATCGGCAAAAAAGAGCTCGCCGAAGCCAGCACTTCGTAGCCGTCGCCGAAAATCCCCGCTTTCGGGAATTAGCAAATCCGCTCAATAAAAAGACCGCCTCAAAAATAATTGAGGCGGTTTTTATGATGTCTTTTGGTCCGGGATTTCCACCTTCGGCAACGAAGGGCCATCCCGTAAAAAGCAATGAAACTGAAAAAAACTCCGGATGCCTCGGGAACAGCATCTCCAACCTCGAGGCCATTTCCCAAGACTTTGTCTGAAGATCAGGATTCTTTGCGGAAACGATCCCTTGATCACCTCAAATCCGAAACACTCATTGGTCATTTTTCAGGCGACCTCCTGGATCGCGGGATACAGCCTGCTCCTATCGGGGCACCCCTTCCCAGCGATTGCTCATCGCGATCACCCGCTTCAGAAAGAATCCTCCCGAAACAGACGACAAAACACGCGCTCGCTGAAGGGCTCGATTTGAGGTAAAGACAGCAATCAACCATGATCTCCAAATTAATTCTACTGGCAGCCGCGGCTTTAATCGTGGTGCCCACTTCACTTTTCGGCCAAGCATCCAAGCCACGCGTGAATAACGAAAAGCCCGAAAAGGTGAAGGGCCAGATCAAACGCATCCACCCGCATGCCCTGAAACTCATCCTCCAAGGGAAAAAGGAAGAAGCAGCCGCCTATCTCGAAGCAACTTCCGCCGCCAAGACAAATCCCGATCACACCAAGCTCCTCCTCGACATTATCGCAGGAAAGGAAGACGCCTGGAAATACGACGCCAAGTCATGGCCGTGGGACCGCGTTCTCCCCGACACCTCTCTCAAGAACGAGGCCCCAAGCGACTCGTTCACCATCGCCTTTGGGGGTGGCTCCGGATACGTGCCTGAAAACGAACGTATGTGGGACACCATCGGAGCCATCCAACCACGGGCTCTCCTTCTCCTCGGCGACAATGTTTACATCGACGACCCCGAAACCCCGGAAATGCAGCGCTTCCACTACTATCGCCGTCAAAGCCAGCCGGAATGGGGCAAGCTCGCCAAGACCGTTCCCATTTATTCGATTTGGGACGACCACGACTTTACCACCAACGATGGCTGGGGCGGCCCCGACATTGAAGAGCCAGCCTGGAAGCGCAAGGTTTGGGAAATCTACAAAGAGAACTGGGATAACCCTTACTACGGCGGCGGGGAAAAAAATCCGGGCTGCTGGTATGATTTCCACATCGGCGAGGTCCACTTCATCATGCTCGATGGCCGCTATTACCGCGAGTCACCAAAAACGGAAAATCCGTCCATGCTCGGCCCGGTCCAGATGAAGTGGCTCAAGAAAACTCTCACCGCAAAGCCCGCCACTTTCATCGTGATCTGCACCAATGTCCCGATGGCTCCAAAGGTCAAACCCGGATCCAAAGACACTTGGGATGGATACGCGGATGAGCGCACGGAGATTTATCAATACATCGCCGATCAGAAAATCCCGGGGGTGATCATCCTCTCTGCCGACCGCCACCGCTCGGATGCCTACAAGGTCGACACCGAAATTGAAGGCATGTATCCCCTCTTCGAATTCAGCTCGTCACGACTCACCAATCAGCATGTCCACAGGCTTATCGATCACTCCCTGTTCGGCTACAACGAGAAACAATCATTCGGACGAGTCGATTTCGATCTCAAGACTGAAGATCCAACTGTCAAATACACCATCATCAACATTGATGGAAAAGAGATTCACGATCTCACCGTCAAGCTCAGCCAACTTCAGTTCAAATAGCCTTCCAACATGAAATCCCTCTGCCCAGCCATTCTTCTTCTCCTGCTTGCGGCCCAAGCATTCGCCGAACTCAAGCTGCCCAACATCTTTGGCGGACAAATGGTTCTGCAACGCGATAAGCCAGCTCGCATTTGGGGTCGGGCGGGCGCTGAAAAAGAAGTTGTCGTCCTCTTCGCCGGGCAGGAAAAATCGACCACCGCAGGAAAAGACGGAAAGTGGGAGATCTCATTGGATCCCATGCCCGCCAATTCCAAGGGGCAGTCACTCAGAATCATTTCGGGAGATACCTCGATCACCTACGATGACGTCCTTCTGGGCGACGTCTGGATTTGCGGAGGACAAAGTAACATGGAATGGCGTCTCCGGAGCTCCCGCGATGCCGACATTGAAATCCCCAGCGCGCGGTATCCCGCGATCCGCTTCATCCGCATCGAGCCAGAAGGCCTCCCGCAACCACAAGACAACTTCCCGGCCGAAAATGGCGCCGGAGTTTGGAATCCTTGCTCGCCCGAAACCATCGGCGACTGCTCTGGCGTCGCCTACTTCTTCGGAGAGCGACTCCACCGCCGCCTCGATGTCCCCATCGGCCTCGTCAACGCGGCTTGGGGAGGCACGATGGCACAGCACTGGGTCACCCGGGAAACCCTCGAAACCCTCCCTACCATGAAACCCTACCTCAAGGAATATGAGGGTAAATGTCAGGCCTGGATCGATGGTGGGGCTGAAGAAGGAGCCGCCAAACGACTCGCCGAAGACCTCAAAAAATGGGAAATCCTCGCTAAAGAAGCCGAAGCAAAAGGTGAAAAGAAGCCCGAGAGTAAGCCCAATCCCCGGAGTTATGAAAATCCCGATCAGGGCCGTATTCCCTCCGGAGCGCTTAATGCCATGATCATGCCTCTGAAAGGCCTTACCGTCCGCGGCGTCCTTTTCTATCAGGGCGAAAACAATTCCTTCGGCGACACCTGGATCCCCTTCCGCGAAACATTCCCCGCCGTCATCTCCGATTGGCGGAAGATCTTCCGCGACGAAAACCTCCCTTTCGGCATTATCCAAATCGCCGGTTGGAGTACCCGCCGCTCCATGACCTATGACATGAATCACCACACCAACGTCATTCGCGAGCAACAATTCCTCACTTGGCAAAACACGCCCAACACCGGTCTCATTGTCAGTTTCGATGCCAACAGTGATTCCAACATCCACCCGCGCCGAAAATATCCCATCGGCGACCGCTCCGCCCGCTGGGCTCTCTCGACCGTTTATGACATAAAGGACAGCACCCGCCCAAAAGACCCTCTTGAATGGCACGGACCGATTTACAAATCGATGGAGATTCAGAAGGACAAGATCCTGATCTCCTTCGAAAAAGCAGGCTCCAATGGCCTCCGACTCGATCAAACGGACGCGCGCGGATTCTACATCGCCGGGAAGGATCAGATCTTCCACCATGCCAACGCCCGCGTTGCAAAACCTACAAGCATTGAAGTCTGGTCAGAAAATGTCCCCGATCCCGTCGCAGTGCGCTACGCATGGTCCAACCTTCCCCTTGGAACCATCATGAATGGAAGAGAACTCCCCGCCTACCCATTCCGAACCGACACCTGGCCCCTCAAGCCACACTACGGAGAAGACCTATATTATGTCATCCCGACTTCAACCGACTCCGAATAAACACCGGGAATCTTCATTTGCGCTCGTCGTGCTTAAGCACATTTCCTGGCTCCTGAAAAAAATCTCTATTTTTGGAAGTGTTGTCGATAAGGCTGTAGCTGTTACAAGACACTATCTCTTTGGGGGAGATCAGTATCTCAAAAATCCCTTTTTCCTTTTTACCCCAAACTCATTCCCACTTCCATGATTCGCTACCAACTCACCGGCATTGCCGTAATACTGCTCTCTAACGCGCTTGCCGCCGGTCCTGCCGGCGAGATGACCCAACCCGATTTCACCAAAGGCGACCGCATTCCGGAGGGAGCGGTCCACGATTGGAATCTCGGCGCCACCGGCGCACGCGGATGGATGTTCAGCGACAAAATGGTCACCTCTGACGCCCGCCAAATTAGAATCACAAGAGTCGCGACCAGCTCACCGGCTGATGGTCATCTCGAAGAAGGTGACGTCATCCTCGGAGTTGCCGGCAAACCATTCTCGTATGATCCTCGTACCGAGTTTGGAAAGGCTTTGGGCGAAGCAGAATCAAAAGAGGCAGAGGGAACCCTTCCCCTCATTCGCTGGCGGGACGGCAAAACGGAAAACATCACTCTCAAACTCCGGGTGCTTGGAGACTATAGCAAAACCGCTCCTTACAAGTGCTCAAAATCAAAAGTAATCCTCGACCAAGGGTGTAAGATCCTCGCCGCAAAAATTGAAGCCCCCGGCTATCGTGCCAACCCCATCACACGTTCCCTGAATGCCCTCGCCTTGCTCGCCAGCGGGGAGCCAGAGTATTTTCCAGTCATCCGCAAGGAAGTGGAATGGGCGGCCGCTTACGACGAGAAGAGCTTCCAGACCTGGAATTACGGCTACGTCATCATGCTCATCTCGGAGTATACCCTCTCCACGGGAGACAAGGCCTTCCTCCCCGACCTCAAGCGCCTGGCCATGGAAGCCGCCAACGGTCAAAGCATTGTCGGCTCATGGGGCCACCGCTTTGCCAATCCCGATGGACGCCTGGGCGGATACGGCATGATGAATGCCCCCGGCCTTCCGCTCACCACCTCTCTGGTCCTCGCCCGCGCAGCAGGCGTTGATGACCCAAAGATCTCCGACGCAATTGAAAAGAGCGCCAAGCTTCTCCGCTTCTACAACGGAAAAGGAGCCGTTCCCTACGGCGATCACGCACCCTGGATTGAAACACACGATGACAACGGTAAAAACGGAATGGCTGCCGTCCTTTTCAGCTTTCTCGGCGAATCAAAAGCCGCCGAATATTTTTCCCGCATGAGCGTGGCATCCCACGGCCCCGAGCGCGACGGCGGACACACCGGCAACTTCTGCAACATCCTCTGGGCAATGCCAGGCGTCGCCCAATCCGGCCCCAACGCCACCGGTGCCTGGATGAAGGAATTCGGCAGTTGGTATTTCGACCTCGCCCGCCAGTGGGATGGCACCTTCGTCCACCTCGGCCCGCCTTCCATGGAAAAGGACAGCTATGCCAACTGGGACTGCACCGGCGCCTACCTCCTCGCCTATTCCATGCCTCTTAAAAAAATCTGGCTGACCGGGAAACGCGATCCCATCGCCCCCAAAATCACGCCCCGAGAAGCGGAATCCCTCATCCGTGCGGGCCACGGCTGGAATAACAAGGATCGTAATTCCGCTTACGACTCCCTCAATGTCGACACCGTTCTTGAAGCTCTCGGCAACTGGTCTCCAGTCGTTCGGGAAAGAGCCGCCATGGCCCTCGGCCGACGCAAGGGCTCCGCTCCGATGGCGGCGCTGATCAAGCTGCTTCAATCCGACAAACTCTTCGAGCAACTCGGAGCCAGCCAAGCCATCATCGCGCTGCGGGGACGCGGGGCCGGTGCCGTTGATACTCTCGAAAAAAACCTCTCCTCGGACGATCTCTGGTTGCGTATCAAATCAGCCGAAGCACTCTCCGCCATCGGAAAACCAGCCATGAAGACGGCGCCAAAGCTCTTGCAGCTCCTCACCGAAGTGGACACCAAAAACGATCCTCGCGGCATGCAGCAGCGCTACTTCTCCTTCGCCCTTTTCAACAACCGGGGCGGCATGCTCAGCCGTTCGCTCGAGGGGGTCGATCGCGAGATTCTTTTCAAAGCGGTGGAAGCCGGGCTTCAAAATGAAGATGGCCGCGCCCGGGGCAGCTTCGGCTCGGTTTACCGCAACCTCACTCCGTTCGAAATCAAGCCCCTCCTGCCGGCCATTCTCGAAGCTGTCGAAAAACCGGCACCCAGCGGGGTCATGTTTGCAGCCGAAATTAGAATAGAAGGCCTCAAGGTTCTCGCCGCCAATCACGTCAAAGAAGGAATCAAAGCCTGCGTCGACTACACCGGTAAACAGAACCCCTGGGCGAGCGAAAAACGGACGCCCAGGATTATGGAAATTCTTCTCAGCTACGGATCAAATGCCAAGGCGATCATCCCTGATCTCGAAGCCGTGGCCGCCGAATTCGACGACGGAGAACCAAATTTCCCGATGAGACTCAGCAAACAGAAAGCGGCCCTCTTGCGAGAGACCATCGAAAAGATCAAAGCTTCCACGGAAACTCCAGAGCTCACCAGCATTCGCTAACTCCAAAACCCAACCATTATGTTACGCAACCCCGTCTTCATCCTTCTCGCTTCGCTGATCTCGCTTTCAGCCCACCCTGTTCCGGAAAACGCCAAGTGGCTCACTTACCCGGGAGAGGAAGGACCGGGCAAAGGAAAGCATATTGTCCTTATCGCCGCAGATCAGGAATACCGAAGTGAACAAGCCATGCCCATGATGGCCGGCATCCTGAGCAAACACCATGGCTTTGATTGCACCGTCCTCTTTGGTGTGAACGAGAAAGGACAAGTCGACCCCACAATGCCGGTCTATCCCAAGAAGGGGCAAGAAGACGAATTCAAACAACACAACATCCCCGGTTTGGAACACCTCAAATCAGCCGATCTGGTCATCTTCTTCCACCGCTTGCTCACACTCCCCGAAGATCAACTCAAGCACATTGCCACCTACCTTGATTCAGGGAATCCCATCATTGCACTCCGCACCGCCAACCATGGATTCCGGGGACGCATCCCCTACACCATCGGTGAGAAAAGTATCAACTTCGGCCGCGATATTTTAGGGGGATCATTCATGGGGCATCACGGTGGCTGGCACCGTGAAGCAACGCGAGGAACAGTCGTGAAGGAGCTCGCAGACCACCCCATCGTCAAAGGAGTTTCAGACATCTGGGGACCCTCCGATGTTTATCGTACTTACAAGGAAGGCACTTCCCTGCCGGATGACTGCACCGCCCTTGTCTGGGGTCAACCGCTCACCGGCCGCTCTCCCGAAGACAAACCAAACACGAAAAAGGAACCCCTCCCGATCGCCTGGTTCAAGATCTGGAAAACCAGCGACGGAAAGAGTGCCCGTGTTTTCAACACCACGATGGGAAGCGCCCGCGACCTCCAAAGCGAAGGATTAAGAAGACTCGTCATCAACGCCGCCTTCTGGGGAATTGGACTTGGGGACAAGATCACCCCCGACCGTAGCGTCGCCTACACCGGAAAATACGAACCGCGAGCCAGCGGCTTCAACTACGAGAAGCTCGGAGTCAAACCGCAACTCCCGGCGACTTTTCGATTAAAAAAATAACGGTGGCGCTGCTGACCGGAATTACACTGACGATCGATTCATCACGAGTGACAGGAGCGTAAGCCCTTCGGTTTCTATCGTCAGCCAAACGAAAGGATTGAAAAAGCAAGTCCTTGGAAGTAGCAGTCATCCATGGGCATTGAAATCAGCTACCGGAATCTCTCGAATCATGAATCAATGTTACAAGACGAGGTTCGCTGCAATGCCTTTCGCCATGCCTTGTTTGAGGTTGTTCAACCTAATTCGGTGGTGTTGGACATTGGCGCTGGCACAGGAATCCTGAGTCTGTTCGCCGCCCTGGCCGGAGCGAAAAAAGTTTACGCAGTGGAGCGATCGCCGGTGGCCCGGTGTGCCAGACAAATCATTAAAGCCAATGGCCTGAGTGACCGCATCACCGTGCTACAGGGTGAAATGGAGGCCCTAGAACTGCCTGAGAAGGTTGATATCATCGTGTCCGAATGGCTCGGCGGCTATGGCGTGGATGAAAACCTCCTGCCGATTGTCATTCAGGCCCGGGACCGCTGGCTGAAGCCCGGCGGAGTGATGATTCCAGGCACAACCACATCCTGGATGGCTCCGGCCTACGATGAGTATCTCCAGCAAGAAATTGAATTCTGGTATCAACGGCCCTACGGCATAGATCTTTCCCTTGTGGGCGATGACAGACAACGGCGCTCCGAACCCAGCTGTCATCACATCAAACCTGAAGATCTGGCTTGCAAGGCGCAGCTGATGTGGACGATTGATAGTCATGCCTGCACTGCGGACCAGGCCAATGGGATCTTTCAAGCACAGCTTGATTTCATCTCTGATTGTGAAGGTGAGATCAATGCCTTGGCAGCCTGGTTTGAAACAAAGTCAGCGAGAACTGTAGAGCTATCCAACGCCCCGGACTGCCCGGATACGCATTGGGGACGAACGGTGTTCCCCATCGGCGAAACCATCCACGTTAGAAAGGGCACGCGCATCAAGGTTCACTTTGTGCATGAACCCCATGGCAAGGGACACTCCAATGCCAGGTGGACCATAGAAATAGAGGGTTATCGTTACCAATCTGAAGACACCACATTGCTGACTACTGATTTTTAGCAGCCCTCCTCTGCGTTCATACTGTGATTTATAGTCGGGGCAGGCCCGGTGTGAGGTTTCGTCTTTGTGCCACTCTTCCACTTTATGGCCCACTCAGAGTGAGAAGATCGGTGACTTTGGATAGCCTTTCCGG
>Ga0213866_10001348_pt1 | contig 18265 bp, 18 predicted proteins | sample PICome_11_FD_160079 | JGI IMG/M metagenome (GOLD analysis project Ga0213866, IMG submission 160079) | Coastal seawater microbial communities near Pivers Island, North Carolina, United States - PICO284 | ecosystem: Environmental > Aquatic > Marine > Coastal | place: USA: North Carolina...
TGCATCAGTATATCCTACAATTACATCCGGCAAGAATACCAAAGTTATTATAGTTTCCACTCCACACGGTATGAATCATTTCTACCGAATGTGGCACGATGCAGAAAAAGGTAAAAATGAATATATCTTTACTGATGTTCACTGGAGCGAAGTTCCGGGACGCGATGAAGAATGGAAAAAACAAACTATTTCAAATACTAGTGATCAGCAATTTAAGGTCGAATTTGAATGTGAATTTTTAGGTTCCGTAGATACTTTAATTGCCCCAAGCAAGCTTAGAACCCTCGTATATGACCACCCTAAGACCCGTAGCGCGGGTTTAGACGTTTATGTGGATCCAATCAAAGAACACGACTATTTGATCACTGTAGACGTTGCTAGAGGTGTAGAAAGTGATTACTCTGCGTTTGTTGTAGTAGACATTACACAATTTCCACACAAAGTTGTTGGGAAGTACAGAAATAATGGAATTAAACCGATGTTATTTCCAAGTATCATTTACGATGTAGCAAAAAGTTATAATGATGCATACATCTTATGTGAAGTAAATGATGTGGGAGATCAAGTAGCATCAATTCTTCAATATGATTTAGAATACAATAATCTGCTTATGTGCTCAATGAGAGGACGTGCTGGGCAAATAGTTGGTCAAGGATTTTCTGGAAAGAAAACTCAACTTGGAGTTAAGATGTCCAAAACAGTAAAAAAAATTGGTTGCTTAAATCTCAAGACGATGATTGAGGAAGATAAACTATATCTTAATGATTATGAGATAATTAGTGAGCTCACAACTTTTATACAAAAACACAATTCCTTCGAAGCGGAAGAAGGTTGTAATGATGACCTGGCAATGTGTCTTGTCATTTACGCTTGGTTAGTAGCACAAGATTATTTCAAAGAACTTACTGATCAGGATGTTCGTAAGAGATTATATGAAGATCAAAGAGATCAAATAGAACAAGATATGGCACCGTTTGGATTTTTAAACGATGGATTGCATAATGAATCAAGCTTTGTTGATATGGAAGGAGACAGATGGCATCTTGACGAATACGGTGATAAATCTAATGAATGGGAATATATGTGGAAATATTAATGGATTTAGATAAACAAATAAACTTGGGTCATTTATTACTTACAGATAGAAAATGTAGAGTGTGTGGTGAAACAAAAAATTTAATTGATGCATTTTATAGAACTCGTAAAGACAGAGGCGCAGTATTATCATCATATTCCTATGAATGTAAGGAGTGTACAGTGAAAAGAGTTACTAAAAGTAAAAAGAATAATCCATCACCAGTTAGTTGGGAATATCCTGATTGGTAGATATTCACGTCCTATTTCCCATATGTAAAGTAAGTTTTTAATAAATAATTTTTAGATAAACTGAGAATTACGGAGAAAAAAATGGCGACTCCTCAATTATCTCCAGGCGTACTCGTCAGGGAGGTTGATCTAACAATAGGAAGAGCTGATAATGTTTTAGATAATATTGGTGCGATTGCGGGACCTTTTCCAATTGGACCTGTCGATTATCCAATTGACATCACCACTGAACAAGAATTAATTAATACTTTCGGTAAACCACTTTCGACAGATTCTCAATATGAGTACTGGATGAGTGCATCATCTTATCTCTCGTATGGGGGAGTTCTTAAAGTTGTTAGAACTGGTGGAACAACTCTCAACAATGCAAACGCTGGTGTTGGAGAATCTTTTACAACACCATTAGATATTGATAATTATGATGATTATATCAATAATCACTCAGACGGTAACAATTTTACATATGCTGCGAAAAACCCAGGATCTTGGGCAAACGGTCTAAAGGTTTGTTTTATTGATGATCTAGCAGATCAGACTCTAGGAATTACAACTACAAGTCTTGCTAGTCTAGGTGCAATAGTTGGTTATGGGGTGACATTAACTCTTAGCAATTCAGTTATTGCTGGATCTGGAAGCACTTCTACTTTTTCAGGATACTTAAAAGCTATTATTACTGGAGTTACAACAGACGCTACAAATGGAAATAGTAGTATTGATGTAAAGATTGTTTCCAGAGTTTCTAATACAGGAACTGAAACAAAAATTGATTATGCAGAAGGATCTACTACAGAAGCTTTCTCTGAAGCAGATTCAATTAGTTTTATCAATAATTCTGGTGGGTTATCAGGAGGTTCTACTGTTTCTTCAGTATCCGATTGGTATGAAAACCAAACTCTTGGACTGACAAATACTACAATTTATTGGAAATCTATTGCACCAAAACCAACATCGAATGTTTATGTTCTTGAACGAAATGGTAAAAATGATGGATTACATATTGTAGTAGTCGATGACCTTGGAACTATTACAGGAAATCAAGGAACAATTATTGAAAAACACGTAGGTCTTTCAAAATCTTTTGATGCTATTTCGGCGGTTAATTCTCCTCAAAAGATTTGGTACGAACAATATCTTGCAGATTTTTCTACTCAAATTTATGCTGGCGGAAACCCATCGAGTGATACAGATACTTACTGGGGAACTACTCCAAGGGCAACTGGATTCTCAACAGAATTTACCAAAATAACAACTGCTGATGGCCTCTGGGGTCTTACGGCACAAGATGTTACATTTAGTGCAATTGGTAATAAAACATATAGTTTGAGTGGTGGAGTCGATTATACTTCTTCAGGTGGAATGAAGGCAACACTTGGAAATCTAATTACTTCGTATAATTTATTTTCAAATAAAGATGAAATACAAGTTGATTATCTTATTATGGGTCCTGGATTTGATTCCGAATTTGATTCTCAAGCAAAAGCATCTTTCTTAATCTCACTTGCAGAAGCAAGAAAAGATTGTGTTGCAACTATAGGACCACATAAACAAAATTTAATTGGAATTACAAACACAACAACACAAACTACAAATTTAATTAAGTATTACAGTTCATTACCATCTTCATCATATGCAATTTTTGATAGTGGATACAAGTATACCTATGATAGATTTAATAATAAGTTTGTTTATGTTCCAACCAATGCTGACGTTGCTGGTCTGATGTGCCGCACTAATATTATCGCATATCCTTGGTTCTCACCCGCAGGACAGCAAAGAGGAATTATTAATAATGCAATTAAACTTGCATATAATCCAAATAAAGCACAGAGAGATCAACTCTATCCACAGAGAGTTAATTCTATCGTAACTCAACCTGGAATAGGAACTCTTCTTTTTGGTGATAAAACTGCTCTTGGATATGCTTCTGCTTTCGATAGAATTAATGTTCGTCGTTTGTTCCTTACTATTGAGCAAGCACTTCAAAGAGCCGCTCAAGCACAACTTTTTGAACTGAATGACGAATTAACAAGGGCAAACTTTAGGAATATTGTTGAACCATACTTGCGAGATGTTCAAGCAAAACGTGGTCTTTATGGTTTCTTAGTTGTTTGTGATTCTTCAAATAATACTCCAGATGTTATAGATAATAATGAATTTAGAGCAGACATCTTCCTGAAGCCTGCGAAGTCAATTAACTATGTAACTCTTACTTTTGTTGCTACTCGCACTGGAGTAAGTTTTGAAGAAGTTGCTGGTACAGTTTAACTTTAAAATACAAATAACAAAAGGAGGAATTAAAAATGGCAACAACAAGAGAAAATTTAACAATTAGCGACTTCAAATCAAGACTCGTTGGTGGCGGTGCCCGTTCAAATTTATTTGAAGTAGAACTGACAACATTTCCTGGCGGTATTCCTTGGGATGCCACAAGTTTTAAGTTTATGTGTAAGGCAGCACAACTTCCAGCACAAAATATCGCAGCAATAGAAGTTCCTTTTCGAGGAAGAACTTTTAAAGTTGCTGGAGATAGAACTATTGATCCTTGGAGTGTAACAATTATTAATGATGAAGGATTTATTTTAAGAAATGCATTCGAATCTTGGTCAGAATTAATAGCAAAACTTGATACTAATATCGGCGCAACAGATCCAAGTGCTTATATGACTAATGCTAAAGTTTATCAACTCGGGAGAGGATCGGCACCAAGTTCTCAAAATAATTCTGGGTCTGCTAATGCTGTTCTGAAAGAATATGAATTTATTGATATTTTCCCTACAAGTGTAGCTGCGATTGATCTTTCATACGATAATGCTAATGCTATTGAAGAATTTACAGTAGAATTCCAAGTACAGAGTATTAATGTAAATGGTGCTGGCGGTACTAATGGTTGATAAATAGTCTAAAGATTAAACATAAAATAAATTATGGCAAAACTATTTGGTTTTTCTATTGAAGATACTGAAGAATTATCTAAAGGTGTGGTTTCCCCCGTCCCTCCGAATAAGGAGGACGGGGTTGATCATTATTTGACCAGTGGTTTTTTCGGATCCTATGTAGATATTGAAGGTGTTTACAGAACAGAATTTGATTTAATTAAAAGATATCGTGAAATGGCGCTACATCCAGAGTGTGATAGTGCTATCGAAGATATTGTAAATGAGGCTATTGTATCAGATACCAATGACAGTCCTGTTCAAATTGATTTAGATAATCTAAGTGCAAGTGACAGTATTAAGAAAAAAATAAGAGAAGAATTTAAATATATCCTAGAACTTTTAGACTTTGATAAAAAATCCCACGAAATTTATAGAAATTGGTATGTTGATGGTAGACTTTACTATCATAAAGTTGTAGATCTTAAAAAACCTGAGGTAGGAATACAAGAATTAAGATACATTGATGCGATGAAGATGAGATATGTCCGTCAGGCAAGAAAAAAAGATTCGGACAAATATAAAATTTCAAATAGAATGATCGATAATCCTATGGATTATGACTTTCCTGAAATTGAAGAATATTTTATTTACGAACCAAAAATGAGTTATCCAACAGGAACTCCATCTCCTGGATCTCTTGGTGGTTCAAATTCCGGAATCAGAATGACCAAAGATTCCATTACATATTGCACATCAGGTCTTGTAGATAGAAATAAGGGATCAACTCTTTCTTATTTACATAAAGCAATCAAATCACTCAATCAATTACGAATGATTGAGGATTCTTTGGTTATCTATCGTCTATCAAGAGCACCAGAACGCAGAATTTTTTATATTGACGTAGGAAACTTACCCAAAGTAAAAGCAGAACAATATCTTCGTGATGTTATGATGCGTTATCGTAACAAACTTGTCTATGATGCAAATACTGGGGAGATTCGTGACGATAAAAAATTTATGAGTATGCTCGAAGATTTTTGGCTTCCACGGAGAGAAGGTGGTCGTGGAACAGAAATTACAACTCTCCCTGGTGGACAAAATCTTGGAGAAATCACAGACATTGAATATTTCAAGAAAAAACTTTACAGTTCATTAAACGTCCCACCTTCAAGAATGGATGGGGAAGGTGGTTTTAATCTTGGCAGATCTTCAGAAATTCTTCGTGATGAAGTTAAGTTCAGTAAATTTGTTTCTCGTCTGAGGAAAAGATTCTCGGCAATGTTTAGTGATATGTTAAGAACTCAACTGATTCTCAAGAACATTATTACGCCAGAAGATTGGAGAATAATGGATGAACATATCCAATACGATTTTCTATATGATAATCACTTTGCGGAACTTAAAGATGCAGAGTTGCTCAATGAAAGATTAAATATGGTTCAAGTCGCAGAACCTTATATTGGTAAGTATTTTTCCCAAGACTATGTGAGACGTAAAATTCTTAGGCAAACTGATATCGAAATCATCGAACAAGATGCCATTATTAAAAAAGAAATTGAAGATGGTATTATTCCAGATCCAAGCATTCCTGTAGATCCGGCAACAGGTATGCCTATGGATCCAAATGCACAAATGAATCTTGGACAACCAGTAATGGAACCAGATTTGAGAGCAGATGCAAAAGCAACTCAAGTAGACACTAAAGCAGTAGAAATGCCCAAGGGTGGGGAAATATAAATAATGTCAATGATCAATCTGGTATATAATAATGGATGATTTAATGGATATGATTGCTACTGACGAATCTCCTTCGCAGATTAGTGATAAAATTAAAGATCTGCTCTTTGCAAAAGCATCCGAAAAAATCGACAGTTTTCGTCCGGAAGTTGCGAACTCTCTGTTTGATAATGGGGTAGAAGAAACTTACGAAGAATAGTAATTGTAGATATACTTCCGTTTTTGTTATATTGAAGTTTAAAGATGAATTATAAGAAATAATAAATAACTAATAATAATCTTTCATACAATGCAAAGAACAAAAATAATTGAAACTGAAGTTGATACGGGAACATCTGCTGGTCTAGCATCTAGTATTTCTAATTCTACCTGTGTAAGACTCCATAATAGCACTTCTAGTATTGTTACTGTCGGAGTTTCGACAATTGTTGGTGCCGCAACTACAAATTATTTTTCAATGCCAGCAAATTCAGTTGAGTTTTTAGAGAAACTTCCAACTGATGTTATTTGGACATCTGCAGCAATTAAAGCGTCAAAAGTAGGATTTACCAACTAAGAAAAATGAAACTCATCACCGAAGAAATTGAAAAAGTAGAAGTTATTACCGAAGGAGTCGGTAAACAACAAAAAACTTATATTCAAGGACCCTTTCTACAGGCAGAATGCGTAAATCGTAATAAACGTATGTATCCAATGGCGATTATGGAACGTGAGGTAAAAAGGTATACTGAAGCATATGTGAATAAAGGTCGTGCTCTAGGAGAACTTGGACATCCAGAAGGACCCACTGTAAATTTAGATCGGGTTTCTCATATGATTATTTCCCTTTGCCGTGAAGGAAACAATTTTATAGGTAAGGCTCAAATTCTTTCTACCCCTATGGGAAAAATTGCAGAATCTCTACTTAAAGAGGGAGTTTGTCTTGGAGTTTCATCTCGTGGTATTGGTTCCCTTATAGAAAATCGTAATGGATATAAAGAAGTAGGTGAAGATTTTATGCTTGCTACTGCAGCCGATATTGTAGCGGATCCTTCTGCTCCTGATGCTTTTGTTCAGGGAATATTTGAAGGAAAAGAGTGGATTTGGTCTGGTGGAGTTCTTCGTGAAAAATTCGCAGACTCCGCAAAAAGAAAAATTAATACTCTTGTCGATCAAAATGTTCTTGAAGAGTATAAGTTATCATTATTCAATGAGTTCTTAAATTCATTGTAATTTATTTAATTATAAATAAATATAGTTATTAACAAAGGTTAAACGGAGAGTTCAAATGTCTCGTGGAGATTTACAAGAAATGGAAGTAGGCACAAAGCAATCCCGAACTGCTGTCAATGCAAATGCAAAAGCAGCGGATCCAATGCCCAAACTATCTGGAAATATTCCAGACGGCCAAACTGCTAGTTGGGAAGATTTAGGTGGTCCAACACCTGAAAATTATAAAGCCGATGATGACTCGGCAAAACTTAAAACCCCCGGCGCAACTCTTAAGCAAGTAAAAGATGTTGTTAATAGGGGCGCAAAATCAGCAGATCCTATGAAGGGTATGAAGGAAGAGGAAGAATTAGATGATGAGGATCTAATTGAAGAGGAGACTGAGGATGAAATTGTAGAAGCGAAACACGAAAAAGAAAAAGAAGATGATGAAGAAGATGAAGGAGATGATGATGAAGATGATGAAGAAGATGATGAAGATGAAATGAAGGAAGAGTTTAACATCGATGAAGATGTTAATGCTCTTCTGGAAGGCGAAGAACTTTCCGAAGAGTTTCAAGTAAAGGCACGTACCATCTTTGAAGCTGCTCTTAGATCTAAGGTTTCTGAAATTAAAGAAACTTTAGAAGTTCAATATGCCAGTGTTCTTGCAGAAGAAGTCGAAGAAATTAAGACTGAACTTGCGGAACGTGTAGACGCATATCTTGAGTATGTTGCTGATGAGTGGATTCAAGAAAATGCACTCGTCATCGAACAAGGTCTTAAGACTGAAATGACTGAATCATTCCTCCAAGGAATGAAAGGTCTTTTTGAAGAACATTATGTATCAATCCCTGAAGAAAAATATGATGTACTTGAGAATATGGTAGAAAAACTTGATGAAATGGAGACAAAACTCAACGAGCAAATCGAAAAAAACATTTCACTCAACAAGCGTCTCTCAGAGTCGGTTGCTGACGGAATCTTTGAACAAGTATCTGATGGTCTTGCGGCTACTCAGAAAGACAAGCTCGCTTCACTTGCCGAAAGTGTTGAGTTTGAAAGTGAAGTAGAATATCGTGAAAAACTGGAGACTTTGAGGGAATCATATTTTCCTTCAAGAACAATTTCTCCATCTGCAAGAACTGAAACTTTGTCCGAGGGCGTAGACAGTGCTCCAGAAACTATTTCTGGTCCAATGGCTAGTTATCTTAAGACTCTTTCAGCATTCAGCAAATAATTGAATTTAATATAATTCAAACCAAAACAAACACTTAACAAAAGGTAAACGCAAATGTTCCAATCCGAGCATCTGCAGGAAAAGTGGGCACCACTCTTAGACTATCAGGGTCTTGATTCAATCAAAGATTCTCATCGTAGAGCCGTCACCGCTGTCCTGTTAGAAAACCAAGAAAGATTTTTAAGAGAAGAGCAATCATTCCAAGTTGGTAATCTATCCAACCTTATGGAATCACCAACCAATTCCGCAGGAACTGGTGGATTTAGTGGTAGTTCCGCTGCTGGTGGACCTACTGCAGGTTTTGACCCCGTTCTGATTTCTCTAATCAGACGTTCAATGCCCAACCTGGTCGCTTATGACCTTGCTGGGGTTCAACCAATGAGCGGTCCTACTGGACTCATTTTTGCAATGCGCTCACGTTATGCCAACCAGAGCGGTAATGAAACATTCTTCGATGAAGTAGATACAGCATTCTCTGGACAAAGTGCAGGATTCAACAGAACTGCAGGATTTAGTTCAGTTACTTCTGGTATGGGTACTACTTCTCATGATGGTACAAATCCTGGAGTACTAAACCCCGTTGGTGGCGCTGGCGACCAACTTGCATATAACACTGGCCAAGGAATGGTCACTGGTGATGCAGAAAACCTCAAGGGTGATGGTGCTGATGCATTCAATCAGATGGCATTCTCAATCGAGAAAGTCACTGTTACTGCTAAGTCACGCGCCCTGAAAGCTGAGTATTCACTTGAGCTCGCTCAAGACCTCAAGGCAATTCACGGTCTGAATGCCGAAGCGGAATTAGCAAATATTCTCTCGACTGAGATTCTTGCAGAAATCAACCGCGAAGTTATTCGTACCATCTACAAGGTTGCCGAACAGGGTGCAGTACAAAACGTTGCAACTCCTGGTATTTTTGACTTAGACATTGACTCCAATGGTCGTTGGTCAGTTGAGAAGTTCAAGGGTCTTCTATTCCAAATCGAGCGTGATGCTAACGCAATCGCACAAAGAACTCGTAGAGGAAAGGGCAATATTGTTATGTGCTCTGCTGACGTTGCTTCAGCACTAACAATGGCTGGTGTTCTCGATTACACCCCTGCACTTAACGCTAACCTAAACGTTGATGATACCGGCAACACCTTTGCTGGTACTTTAATGGGCAAGTTCCGCGTATATATTGACCCATATTCTGCTAACCTAACTGCTGCTAACGGCACTCCAGGTAATCAGTATTATGTCGTCGGTTATAAGGGTTCCAGCCCATATGATGCTGGTCTCTTCTACTGCCCATATGTTCCTCTCCAAATGGTTCGTGCCGTTGGTGAGAACTCTTTCCAACCAAAGATTGGATTTAAGACCCGTTATGGTCTTGTCGCTAATCCATTCGCAGAAGGAACTGATCAGGGTCTAGGCCGTCTTCAAGTTAACTCCAACCGCTACTATCGTAGGGTGGCCGTAAGAAATCTTATGTGAGACATTCTCACAAAGAATACGCAGAGGGTCTCAACCAGGACCCTCTTTTTTTATCTAAATATTTAAAAAAAGAATGACTAAAGGACAGATAGAGAATAGAAACTTTTTATCACCAACAGGATTTAAGTTTACCCTAACAAGGACACCTAAAGTTAGTTTTTTTTGCAATCAGGCAAATATTCCAGACTTAATTTTAGGAATTGCTAAGCAACCATCATATTTAAAGGATATTGATATTCCTGGTGATAAAATTGTATTTGGGGATTTAAATTTAAGATTTTTAGTAGATGAAAATCTTGAAAATTATATGGAAATTCAAAATTGGATTCGTGGATTAGGATATCCGGAAGAGGTTAAACAATTTAGAGATCTTTCTAATGAAGGAATAGTTCAAGGAAGATACGTGAGTGATAGACAAAACATATATTCTGATGGAACTTTACAAGTTTTAACAAGCAGTCAACTTCCAAATTTTCAAGTATCATTTAAAGAGTTATTTCCATACTCTTTATCAACAGTAACTTTTGATGCAACTAGTACAGATGTCCAATACTTTACAGCAGATGTAAGTTTCAAGTATACTATTTACAATATAGTAGATTTGAGTGGAAATCCTTTATGAGTTTTGATCTTGATGTAATTCAGAAAATGTGGGAAAAAGATTCTATTATTGATATCGATAATCTTCACACAGAATCCCTAAATATTTCGATTCTTCATGCAAAATATTTTGATTTATATAATAACACACTTTTATTAAAGAAAAAAGCAGAACAACAGAAAAAAAATATAAGACACCAAAAATACGAATACTTTACAGGAAAAGCAGATCCTACCGTCTACATAGAAAATCCATTTCCGAAAAAAATCAGAGATAAAGAAACACTTCAAGGGTATATGGATTCTGATGAAAAATTATCACAAATTTCTTTAAAAGTTGAATATTATGAAGTAATACTGTCTTATATTGATAGTATTTTAAAGCAACTATTTCAAAGAAACTACCAAATTAAAAATGCTATTGATTTTATGAAGTTTACTTCTGGTTTAGGGTAGATAAATACTCATAGTGATTTCTTACCATAATTTTTTATGGCATTTATATACAAAATAAAGAATAATTTAAATGAAAAATTTTATATTGGATTTACTAGTCAAAAAAATCCGATCATAAGATTTAGACAGCACATATCAACTGCAAGATATAATACAAAAAATAATCAACCTATTATTAGAGCAATACGAAAATATGGTGAAGAAAATTTTTCATTTCAAATTTTATTAGAAGGAGAATCTAATTTTTTATTGAAAAATGAAGAACCAAGATTAATAAAAGAATTAAATCCAGAGTATAACGCTACTTTGGGTGGAGATGGGATATTAGGATATAAGCATACTGATAGAACAAAGGAAATATGTAGATTATCGTCTTTAGGTAAGAAAGAAAACGAAGAGCATAAGAAATGGAGGAGTAAAAAAATAAAAAATGGATGGCAAAGTCTTTCTCTAGATACGAAGATTAAATATGCGAAAAATTATTTAGAAAAAAATACACAAAGAATTGAAATTGAAATTGAAGGAATCCAATTTAAAAGTATTAATGAAGCAGCACGTTGGGTAGTAGATAAATATAACATAGGAAGGAACACTGCAATAAGATACATTAAAGAAGGTCGTTCATTTTCCAATAAAAAATTATTGAATCACAATTATAATGGAAAATATAAATCTTCAAAATATCTCTAATACTGATATTGTTATTGAAAAAAAGAATGAAGTATTTCTAAAAATAACAGCAGAACCACATATTGAATATGAGTTAAGAGACCGATTTAAATTCGAAGTTCCTGGTGCAAAATTTATGCCTCAATATCGTGGTAGAAATTGGAATGGAGAAATACATTTATATGATATGAGGTCTAAGCAAATTTATGTTGGTCTTTTGGATAAATTAATATCCTTCTGCAATCAATACAATTATACATACGAATTTAAAGAAAATAAATTCTACGGATTACCATTTGAAATAAATGAAGGTATATCTTTTGAAGGCGTAAAAGATTACATGCAATCTATTTGCTCCCATACTCCTCGCCAGTATCAAATAGAGGGAGTATATGATGCTCTAAGACACAACCGAAAGTTATTGATATCACCAACTGCCTCAGGCAAATCTCTGATGATTTATTCAATAGTGAGATATTATATAGATAAAGGGCAAAAAATTCTTTTAGTTGTTCCGACGACATCGCTAGTAGAGCAGATGTATAAGGATTTTGAGGATTATAGTTGGGATGCTGAGACATACTGCCACCGAATTTATTTTGGAAGAGAAAAGACAAACGAACATCCAGTTACGATTACGACATGGCAATCAGTACACAAATTAGAACGCTCATTCTTTGAGGAATATGATGTAATTATAGGAGATGAAGCACATTTATTTAAAAGCAAGTCATTGGTAGAAATAATGACTAAACTTCATCATGCAAAATATAGATTTGGATTTACTGGAACACTTGATGGAACTCAAACACATAAATGGGTTTTAGAAGGATTATTTGGACCATCATATAAAGTCACTAAGACTGATGAATTAATGAAACAAGGACATCTTTCTCAATTAGATATACGTTGTATTGTTCTTAAACATTCACCACAAAGATTTGAGACTTATGAAGATGAGATACAGTATTTAATCTCCCACGAACAACGAAATAAGTTCATTACAAATCTTTCTTTAGATTTAAAAGGAAACACTCTGGTTCTTTATAGTCGTGTAGAAACACACGGAGCAATACTTTACGAAAAGATAAATACTAATAAGCTAGGTGATCGTAAAGTATTCTTTATTCACGGTGGTGTTGATACTGAAGAAAGAGAGTTAGCTAGAGAAATTACAGAGAGAGAAACAAATGCAATCATTGTTGCTTCCTACGGTACTTTTTCCACTGGTATCAATATTAGAAATCTTCATAATGTTATATTTGCTTCACCGAGTAAATCAAGAATACGAAATCTCCAATCCATCGGAAGAGTCCTCAGAAAAGGAAAAGATAAAGTAAAAGCAACTCTTTATGATATTGCTGATGATTGCACTTCTAACTCAAGAAAAAATTATACTTTAAATCACCTCATTGAACGCATCAAAATATATAACGAAGAGAACTTTAATTACGAAATTATTACAATTAATTTAAAAACAAATGACAGAAGATGATTTTTACTCAACCATCAAATTGAAGAATGGAGAAGAAATATTTGCTAAAGTAGCAGTTTCTGAAGAAGACGATAAAATCTTGTTAATTGTTTTTAATCCTATTATCATAACAGAAGTAAAGGGAAGATTAGGGTTAGAAGGATATAAAATAGAACCTTGGTTAAAAACTACAACAGATGATATGTTTATTCTTAATCTTGAAGATGTCTTAACAATGTCAGAATCTTCAGATATAGAAATGATAGTAATGCACCAATCTTACATTCGTCAATCAAATAAAAAAGATATTGATCAAACAAAACTTAATAGAGGAATGGGTTATATTTCTAATATAAATGATGCTAAAGAGATCTTAGAGAAGCTTTATAGAAGTAGCTAAGCTCACTTATCAAACCTCACAAAGGTAATTATACACAGTTTGGGACACCTTGTCAAATATTTGTTTAAGTGTTATAATATCTACATAATAATGATTAAAACATATGATATCTACGACAGTTATGACCAAAAGAAAGAGGTCAGAGCATTATGTTAATAATAAAGAGTTTCTTGCTGCCCTTATTAAGTATCGGGAGGATGTAGAAATTACTTTTATTCAAAAGTATGGAAGAGAACCTACCAGAGCTGATAGGGCAACACGATGGGATACAAAACCAGTTATCCCCCGATACATAGGAGATTGTTTTTTAAAGATTGCAAATCATCTTTCCTTCAAACCCAACTTCGTGAACTATATGTTCAAGGAAGATATGATTTCTGATGGTATTGAAAACTCCGTTCAATATATTCATAATTTTGATCCAGAAAAGTCTCAAAATCCTTTTGCGTATTTCACACAAATTATCCATTATGCTTTTCTTCGTCGTATCCAAAGAGAAAAACGTCAATTGGAAATTAAAAATAAAATTCTTGAGCGTTCTGGATATTCTGAGGTATTCACTGACGACAACACTATTGATGGGGGAAATTATTCTGATTATAATTCAATTAAAGATGGAATCTATAGCAAGACAAGATATTAATTTTTTCTAGATAAATCTTGACTTTTAGAATTCATCGTGCTACACTTGAAATCTAATTAAGAGTTATTATGCGTATTGGTTTAATCACGGACACTCACTGGTCAGCAAGAAAAGCTTCTAGACATCTTCACGATTATTTTGAACTCTTTTATAAGAATGTATTTTTTCCTACTCTAGAAAAGGAAGAAATTACTACAGTAATTCATATGGGAGATGCCTTTGATAATCGTAAAAGTATTGATTTTTGGGGACTTGATTGGACCAGAAGAGTTGTTCTAGATCCCCTCTCAAAATATGAAGTTCATATGATTGTAGGAAATCACGATATGTTTCTTCGTGATTCTACCGAAATAAATGCCCCAGAACTTTTATTGAAAGACTATCCAAATATTAAAACCTATAGTTCTCCACAATCAATACAGATTGGTAATCTGGATGTGATGATGGTCCCGTGGATTTGTAATGATAATTATGATAAAACTTTAAAGATAATTAAAAAATCTAAAGCAAAAGTTGCCATGGGTCATCTTGAACTCAGAGGATTTCGTGTAAATAAACATCTTGTAATGGAAGACCATGGACTGGACCCGAATCTTTTTTCAAACTTCACAAAGGTATTTTCTGGTCATTACCATACTCGTTCTAATAATGGAACTGTGTTCTATCTCGGTAATCCTTATGAAATGTATTGGACGGATGTAAATGATACTCGTGGATTTCATATCTTTGATACTGAAACATTAGAGCATACTCCAATTAATAATCCTTATAAACTTTTTTATAACATTTATTACGAAGATACTCCACATCAATTATTTGATGCTGCTGAATATAAAAATAAAATTGTAAAAGTAATTGTTCGTAAAAAATCTAAACCAAAAGACTTTGAGAAGTTTATTGATAAATTATATAAGGTCGGTGTTCAGGATTTGAAAATTGTTGAAAACTTTGATATTATAGAAAATGAATCTTTTGTAATTGACGAAGAAGAAAATACAATTTCAATTCTAAATCGTTATATTGATGAAGCAGAAATTGACTTTGATAAAAATCGTATCAAGACTATTTTTCAGGACTTATACAAACAATCTTGCGAAGTTGAATAAAATGTTTCTTCTTACTCTTAAAGGTCGTAAAGATGATGGGGCATTTGCCGTTCAGGATCAATATGGTGAAAAAGTTTTATTCTTATTCGAAGAAGAAGATGATGCAACTCGCTATGCTATGATGCTTGAAGAAGATGAAGATTATGAAAAAGAAATGGAAGTTATTGAAGTTGATGATGAACTTGCGATTAAAACCTGTAAAATGCATCAATACAAATATGCCGTAATTACACCCGATGATATTGTAATTCCTCCTCCAGTATGATTATTTTTAAGACAATTCGCTACAAAAACTTTCTAAGTGCCGGACAACATTTTACCGAGATAGATTTTCAAAAAAACAATACTAATATATTAATTGGATCAAATGGTAATGGAAAATCAACTTTGATTGATGCCCTAACATTTGCATTATTCAATAAGGCATTTCGTAAAATTAATAAGAATCAACTTATTAATAGTGTAAATGAAAAGGAATGTCTTGTAGAAGTTGAGTTTTCTGTAAATAACAGAGACTATCTCGTTCGTCGCGGAATTAAACCAAATATTTTCGATATTGAAGTAAATGGAAGTGCTCTCCACAAAGAATCTGATGATCGGGTAAATCAAAAAATACTTGAAGAAAATATTCTTAAAGTAAATTATAAATCATTCACTCAAATTGTAATTTTGGGTTCAAGCACTTTTGTTCCTTTTATGCAACTTACAACCGCAAATCGCCGTGAAGTTATTGAAGATTTATTAGATATTCGTATTTTTTCTGCGATGAATAATCTTCTTAAAGATAAAATAAGAGAACAAAAAGAATCCATAAAGACATTAGAACTTTCGAGAGAGAATCTAAAAGAAAAAGTTGAAATGCAAAAAAACTTTATTGAAGAACTTGAAAATCGTGGAAAGGACAATATTAATAGCAATCAACAAAAGATTGTTAAGTTAATGAATGAGGTTGATTCATATTCAAATCAAAATGCTCTAATTGAAGAAGATGTTTTTAGATACGCGAAAGAACAAGAAGAAGTGATTGGTGCTGCAGAAAAGTTAGGAAAACTTAACAATCTTAGAGGTAAAATCTCCCAAAAAGTATCGGTAATTACTAAAGAGCACAAGTTCTTTAATGAAAATACGGTTTGTCCCACCTGCACTCAAACTATTGAGGAAGAGTTTAGATTAAATAGAATTGCCGACGCCCAAACTAAAGCAGAGGAACTCCAGAAAGGATTTCAAGATCTTGAGGAGACTATAAAGTTTGAGGAAGAACGAGAGCGGCAATTTATAATCTTATCAAAGGAGATTACTAAACTTAATCATGAGATTTCTCAAAATAATACACGAATATCTCTTAATCAACGACAAATACGGGATCTTGAATCAGAAATTCAAAAACTTACCGAACAACTTAAAAATCGAAATACTGAGCATGAGAAATTAGAGCAGTTTAAAGAAAAGTTGCAAACTACGATTGAAGACCTATCGGTAAAAAAAGAACAAATAACATATTATGATTTTGCCCATTCTCTTCTTAAAGATGACGGCGTAAAAACTAAAATTATCAAAAAGTATCTCCCATTCATTAATCAGCAAGTCAATCGTTATTTGCAGATGATGGATTTCTACATTAATTTTCATCTTGATGAGGAGTTTAATGAAAGTATTCAGTCTCCTATTCACGAAGATTTTTCATACAGTTCTTTTAGTGAGGGTGAAAAGGCAAAAATTAATCTTGCTTTAGTTTTTGCCTGGCGTGAGGTTGCAAGAATTAAAAACTCCATTAATACGAATATTATGATTTTTGATGAAGTTTTTGATTCTTCTCTTGATGAATTTGGAACAGATAGTTTTCTTAAGATTATTCGTTATGTAATTAAGGATGCTAATATATTTGTGATTTCTCATAAAGATGGTATTCAAGATAAGTTTGACCGTGTAATTAAGTTTGAGAAAAAAAATGGATTTTCTTATAAAACTGAATCTTAGGACACTTTAAAAAACTGGACTCCTTGACCTTTCGGTGTATAGATAGTATTGTGTTTTAATAGGCACAAAATCGATGCAAGTTCCAAATCGCCACCATCACTCCAAAAAGGAGCAAAAACGAAAACTGAAACCGCAGGCACTCCGTCAAGCAAAGGCGCGACTTGCCCAGTTTAAAAAGCGGCACATTGGTCGTCCAAAGGGCGACCTTTCGTTTTATGGAAGTTTTTTTTATAAATAATTAAAAAGTTTGGAAAAAATGAGAGACAACGAAATTGTAGGTTTATGGGAAGCCTATTTGCAGGTTCATCAACCTAAAGAAGAAGTAGAGCAACTTGATGAATTTCTCGGTTCTGACACACAGAAATTTGTTGATAAAGCTACTAAAGGGGTACAATCTGGTCTTGAAAAATTAGGTTTGCCAATTAATAGAACTCCAAAAGGAACAACAACTCAAAAACAACAACAAGAAAAAATTAAACCCATTAAACCTGTAGGAGAAGAAGTTGAGAAACTTGATGAACTTTCTTCTGAAGTAATATCTAGAGCGAAGCATAAGAGATTGCAAAACTTTTCTGCTGCTGAAAGAGCAGAAATGCGTGCAAGGAATGCTGGTGCATCTATGGGAGAAATAAGTAGTTTGGCTGCAAATACTTCTGCCGCAGCTGCGAAAGTTAGTAAGCACAGAGAATTATCGACTAAACATGCTCGTTCTAGGAAAAGAATGAAAGATGCAGGACAAAATGTAAATGACTCTTATGAATATGAAGTTGAGAACTGGGTAAATTCACTCATCGATGAGGGTTATGACCTGAGTGAATATACTTGGGAAGATATGTATGAGATGTATGTAAATCTTGATGAAGGATATGATACTTTTGACACAATTCTCGAATACCTAGTTGCTGAAGGATATGCTGATACTAATGAGAGTGCTCTCGTTATTATGGCAAATATGAGTGAAGAGTGGAGACAGAGTATTGTTGAAGAAGAAAAACCTTATCCTGAAAAAAAGGTTAATGCTAAGATCCAAAAAGTTAAGAAAAAGGAGGAAATTGCAATTCATCAAAGAAATCCTCAGGAAGCAGACAAACAATATA
>Ga0213866_10001349_pt1 | contig 18264 bp, 20 predicted proteins | sample PICome_11_FD_160079 | JGI IMG/M metagenome (GOLD analysis project Ga0213866, IMG submission 160079) | Coastal seawater microbial communities near Pivers Island, North Carolina, United States - PICO284 | ecosystem: Environmental > Aquatic > Marine > Coastal | place: USA: North Carolina...
GCAATTGGATGAATCGCTGCTGGCGGCGGTTGCCGCTTTGGGTTTTGAGACGGCGGTCGAAACCAACGGCACTTTGCCTGTGCCGCAAGCGGTGGACTGGGTCTGCGTCAGCCCCAAGCCGGACACGCAATTGCAACAGACGCGCGGCCATGAGCTGAAATTCATTTATCCGCAAGACACGCTGTCACCCGACCGCTTTGCCGATATGGATTTTGAGCATTTCTTTCTGCAACCTATGGATACGGGCGAGGCCGAAACGACACTCCACAATGTGCAAGCGGCAATCGCCTATTGCCTGCAAAACCCGCAATGGCGCTTGAGCCTGCAAACGCATAAAATTATCGGCATTGATTAAGATTGATTGAGGTTGAGGGGCAAAGTCAGACTTCTTTTCCCTGCCCCCAATTGCGCCACCCCAAACTACCCAAAAAAGACACAACAGCCGTTCCTAAATGGCTTAAAATATCAATAAGCAAATCAGGGTCTCTTTCGCCAAGGAATATCAGCAAAAAGACAAAAATGGCCGCAATCAGGGCTGCATATAAAACTCTCTCCCAACGGGCATGTTTGGCACTTTCATGGGTGCGTTTGGCGTCTGCCTCGCTATGCGAGAGGAGTTGGGAAATATGCTCCGGTGTGACTTTTTCAGCTATCGGATTTTGCGCGCGTCCCGCAAAAACACCTATCATTTGCCGCATCTCTCGCGGCAATTCACTGGCAATTTCGGGCGGTATCACCTCGCTGGCCGGTATCTCACCGGTTTCTGATTGGGGTTCATTTGTCTCGTCTTCTGACTTGTTATTGTCTGCCATCTTATTCTCATTCCCGAAGCGCATTATATATTTGCGGTAAAATCCTTTCGTCTATTTCATTTTCAACATAGCTGGCGATAATGGCCGACAAAATCATGGAAAATGTATTATCATCCAACTGCATGTCATTTTTGGCAGCCAGCATCATACCGGCAAGGCTTTTCAATGATTGCTGTCGCTCCATGTGCCGGGCTTTTGCATAGGCCTGCAAAGATTTCACAAGGCTGAGTATAGGCTTGTCCATATGTCTGCTCATGAGCCTGCTCATATGCCTGCTTTCAGGTTTTCCCATAGGTTTTCCTTTTTGTTGGCGCGACGCAATGGTCGTCCCTTTCCTATGCCACTCATACTGGCTGACCCGCCCGAATTGTCAAACAATATATTCCAAGCCCGCAATCAAAATTGACCCGCTCCCTTAAATGCGGCATAAACCGCCGCATGAAGCTGTCGCGCGATTTTTCTTTCGATGCCGCCCATCATCTTGGGCATTACCCGCAAGGGCATCCGAACACGCGTGTGCATGGTCATAGTTTCCGCGCCCGCATCACAGTGGAAGGCCAGCCCGACGCGCATGGTCAAATCGTTGACTTTGAAACCATTGACGCCCATATCGCCGCCTTGCGCGACACGCTTGACCATAATCTGCTGAATGATATTGACGGGTTGGACAGCCCGACGCTGGAAAATATCTGCCTGTGGCTGTGGACGCAGCTTGAAGCCGAGCTGCCGCAAATCAGCGCGGTGGAAGTATTCCGCGACAGTCTCGGCCAATCCTGCCTCTATCAGGGGAGCCAGCATGGCCGCTAGCGACAAAACAAATAGCCGGAAAACAGGCGGCAGCGACACAAGCGGTGCGACCATGCTGGGCAGCCAGACCGGCCTGCCCGCCTCGCCCGATGCGGCGGCGCTGGAGCGCGTGCCGAACCCGCATGCTGACACGAATTATGTCGCCCGCTTTGCAGTGCCGGAGTTCACTTCGATTTGTCCGGTGACCGGCCAGCCGGATTTTGCCCATTTGGTGATTGACTATGTGCCGGATGCCTATTTGGTGGAAAGCAAGAGCTTCAAATTATTTATGGGCAGTTTCCGCAATCATGGCGCGTTTCACGAAGATTGCACGCTCATGGTTGCAAAGCGGCTGATTGACTGCATGGCGCCGCGCTGGCTGCGGATTGGCGGCTATTGGTATCCGCGCGGCGGCATCCCGATTGATGTGTTCTGGCAAACCGGCGAACCACCGCAAGGCCTGTTCATCCCCGACCAAGGCGTCCCACCCTATCGGGGGCGTTAGGAGTCGGCGCTGCCCGTTAAATGCTCCATCTGGCCGCTTTTAACCGCGCCGTGATAGTCAAAAAGCCAACACCAAAACCCAGCCACAACACCCTCCCTTGTTTTTGTTCGGGATTTCGTGTTTTTACATTGCAGCTAAACAGACGCTTTCCAGATACGATATGCTGCTGTCTATAGACGAGAGGTTGCCATCTATCTGCGACAGGTTCCTTCTATCTCCTTGAGGCGTTCGTCCAGTCGCCTCTCCAATTTCTTGATTTGCGGAGCATTATCCACCCACCCTGCCACGTCATATATATCATCAACCTTGTCCTCTATATAGGAAAAGGAAGTGAGTGAATGACAGGCAAACAGAATTAGCAATATTTCACGCCAATACTTCGTGATGATTTCCATATCGTTAGAATCCCCAATTTTTCTCCCGCGCCTTCTACTCATACGAGCGCGTTCATTGATATTTTACCCTATCACCACGCACAATGTTTTCAAGTCTTGGCGGTGGAAGAGCCGTGGTTGAAAAATTGCTCATCCTCTGGGAAAAAGTCTCTTATTTCTCTCTCAATTTCTTTATCGACACTTCGACCGGACGATACAAAAAACCTTAGCCGTATCCCATCCACTTCTTTCCACTCATAAGCACGAATGAGCGGGATTTCATCATCGACAGCAATTTCTCCATATATGGAAGGCACAATAAGCGGCGGTTTATCTTGGGCGAAAACCGTTTCAAATGTTAAATCCGACTCCCATCCATCGCGCTGTGCGCCAGATATATCTGCGCCAATCGCAATTGCGCCGGGCAGATTGGTAAAAATCAGCTTCGCGTTCTTAAGGTTTGCCCAAGTTAACAACGCATTTTCCATGCCAGCACCAGACAAATCTGCATCTTCAAGATTAGTCCATCGAAAATCTGCGTCGTGAAGCTTTGCATTGATCAAATTCAATTCTCGCAAACCAAGACCCGCTAAGTTAATTTGCATCCTCATTGTCGCTGGGGTAATTTTACCGATAGCTAGAATAGCGAGTTTAATATCCAATCTGTTATTGCGAGGCTCCGTTGGCGGCCAATCTTCGTCAGATGTCGTGAATGGAACTCCATTTTCCTGCAAAGGTGGCTTCGCCCTATCCCGCACAAAATCCAGCAATATATCAAAAACCAGCCTGAACTCTTTCGGGTCATCCTTGACGCTTTCCGCCAGATTTTCCAGCACACGGACACCCGCCGAGCGCATAGCCATTTTATCATCTGAAAGCAATTCCACGCCCCAGCCGGTCATTGAACAGGTTCTTCTCCGCCGTTTCTGCTTGCTTCTGCCCCTGTTCAACCTGTTCGGAAAATGTGATTTGGCGGCGTGCGGCAAGTATCAGCCCATACAAAGCGCCCAGACCGCCAAGCACCAGCGACAGTGAGCGCGTCGCCTCACCACTCCATTTTTTATTTCCCGATGCGTCCAACGCTGCTGCGTCCAGCCAAATAAATTGAGTTGGCTCGTAAATGGCAGATAAGACCGCCGCCACAGCCAAGCAAAACAAAATGGGGCCAGCCCAAACAAAAACCCACGCCGCTATTTTGTCCCAGAGACGGCCTTGCCGTATCGTTTCTTCTTCCGCCATCGCCCTTCTTTCCCGCGCCTTCTCCTCTTACGGGCGCGTTGAACAGGGCATCAGCCTATCACGCCATGCAGCGCTTTCAAAGTTTTGAGCAGGGCGGCGGCTTCCGACAGCGGCAGGCAGCTTGGCCCGTCGCACAGCGCCTTGTCGGGGTCGGGGTGGAACTCCAAAAACACGCCATTGACACCGGCCGCCACCGCCGCCTTGGCCAGCACGGCCACGCCGTCGCGCCGCCCGCCAGTGGACGCGCCCGCCGTGCGCGGGTCGGCACCGGGCAATTGCACCGCATGGGTGGCATCCATTGTCACCGGCACGCCGAGCTTTTTCATTTCCGGAATCCCAAGCATATCAACGACCAGATTATTATAGCCGAAACTGCTGCCGCGCTCGCATAAGATGACCGGCAGGTCGGGTGCGGCCTCGCGCGCTTTGGAAATAACATTGGCGCAATCCCACGGCGCCATGAATTGCGCCTTTTTGGCATGCAGCCAGCCTTTGTTTTTTGCCACGGCCTGCGCGGTCGCCACCACCAAATCGGTCTGCCGCACAAGGAAAGCCGGCAATTGCACCACTTCGGCAATTTCCGCCACCGCCTCGGCCTGCCCCGCCTCGTGCAAATCGGTGACCACGGGAACACCATGCGCCGCCTTCACCGCCGCCAGCATGGGCAGCCCTGCCGCCAGCCCCGGCCCGCGATAGCTGGCAATGGAAGACCGGTTGGCCTTGTCCCAGCTGGCTTTGAAAATATAGGGCAGCTCCAGCGCGGCGCAGACGGCTTTTAATTCGCCTGCCACTTCCAGCGCCAGCCCCTCATCTTCCAGCACATTCAAGCCGGCCATCACGACAAGCGGCGCGCCATCACCGATTGAAATATCATATTTTTCTAGTTTTATCAGTGACATATCGCTCTTTCCTGAACCATTATACGAGGCGGCTTTGCGCCAGCGCCGCTTCAATGAAAGAAGCAAATAAAGGATGCGGCGCAAATGGGCGCGACTTTAATTCCGGGTGAAACTGCACGCCAATATACCAAGGATGCTCGGCAATCTCGACAATCTCCGGCAGCACGCCATCGGGCGAAACGCCGGAAAAACTCAGCCCCGCCGCTTCTAGTTTTTCGCGGTAATCCATATTCACCTCATAGCGGTGGCGGTGGCGTTCGGATATCACCCTTGTGTCATAAATCTCGGCCACGCGGCTGCCCTCTTTCAAATAGGCTTCATAAGCGCCAAGCCGCATCGTGCCGCCCATATCGGCATCCAGCCCGCGTTTTTCCAGCACCTCGCCGCGCGCCCATTCGGTCATCAGCCCGACAATCGGCGTGCCGGCAAGGCCAAACTCGCTGCTGGTCGCATCGGTGATATGCAGCATATTGCGGGCTGCTTCCAGCACCGCCATTTGCATGCCGAAGCAAATACCGAAATATGGCACATTGCGCATGCGGGCAAAATTGGCGGCAGCGATTTTGCCTTCCGTGCCGCGTTCGCCAAACCCGCCCGGCACCAAAATCCCGTTGACTTTCTCAAGATAGGCGGCGGCGTCTTCGCGCTCAAAAATCTCCGCATCCATCCATTCCAGATTAACTTTCACATTATTGGCAATGCCGCCATGTTGCAGCGATTCAATCAGCGATTTATAGGCGTCTTTCAGCTCGGTATATTTGCCAACCACGGCAATCGTTACCTCGCCCTCCGGCTCGCGCACCGCCGACAGCACATCATCCCAAAGGCTCAAATCCGGTGTCGGCGCCTCGGTAATGCCAAAGGCTGACAGCACTTCCGTATCCAGCCCCTCAGCATGATAGGCATGTGGCACGGCGTAAATCGAATCGACATCGCGCGCTTCAATCACCGCGCTTTCGCGGACATTGCAAAACAGCGCGATTTTGCGCTTCTCGCCTTCCGGTATGGGGCGGTCGCAGCGACACATCAGAATATCGGGCTGAATGCCGATAGAGCGCAATTCTTTGACCGAATGTTGGGTTGGCTTGGTTTTCATCTCACCGGCAGCCGGTATATAGGGCAGCAGGGTCAGATGCACAAAGACGGTTTGCAGGCGCGGCAATTCATTATGCATTTGCCGTATCGCCTCGAAAAACGGCAAGCCTTCAATATCACCCACTGTGCCGCCAATCTCGCACAGCACGAAATCGACATCATCAATATCTGATTTGATGAAGTTTTTAATCGCATCCGTCACATGGGGGATGACCTGCACCGTGCCGCCGAGATAATCGCCGCGTCGCTCTTTGGCCAGAATATCTCGGTAAATCTGGCCGGTGGTCACATTATCGCCGCGACTGGCCGGCACGCCGGTAAAGCGCTCATAATGACCCAAATCAAGGTCGGTCTCCGCCCCGTCATCCGTGACATACACCTCGCCATGCTGATAGGGCGACATTGTGCCGGGGTCAACATTGAGATAGGGGTCAAGTTTACGCAGCCGCACCGAAAAGCCACGCGCCTGCAACAAAGCCCCCAAAGCGGCTGATGTCAGGCCTTTGCCAAGTGATGAAACCACGCCGCCAGTGATGAAGATATATCGCGCCATGGACGGAGAAAATATACCGAATGGATGATTCGCGCGAGTCGAAAATGACGAATCAAACGATTCGACGCATTATTTCGGTGACTATTTTATGCCCGAACGGGCTTATTCGGGAACCGGTAAGGCCGGGGCCGGGGCTTCCGGTGTCGGCAGAACCGGAGCCGGTGCTTGAATTGAGCTGCCGCCATCGCTGTCAATCACATCATCCAGCACGGAACGATTGCTTTCCATCGTGCCGGTCACAGTCAAGCCGATACTGGTGAGGAAAAAAATACCGGCCAAAATAGCAGTGCTGCGGGTCAGCGCATTGCCCAGCCCACGGCTCGACATCATGCCGTCACCGCCGCCGCCAATGCCCAGCGCCCCGCCTTCGGAGCGTTGCAAAAGCACCAGAACAATCATCGCCAGAGCGACCATCATATGAATGACCAGCAAAATGGTTGTCATTGCGACATCCTCAATTGAGCGCCCAAACGGCGCGGCATCAACATTGGGGCGTGTTCTAGACCATTTAGGGCGGCTTGACCAGCCCCCTTTACCGCCTCAAAACCGGTCATTTCTATTTCTGCCAGCTTTTGACAATACCCATAAAATCAGCCGCTTTCAGGCTCGCCCCGCCGACCAGCGCGCCACTGACATTGGCAATGCCCATTAACTCGGCAGCATTGTCCGGCTTGACCGAGCCGCCATAAAGCAGGCGCATGGCTTCGCCCGCCGCGCCAAAGCGGCGCGCCAGATTTCGCCGCATCGCCTTATGCACTTCCGCCACTTGTTCCGGCGTCGGTGTCAGCCCGCTGCCAATCGCCCAGACCGGCTCATAGGCGATAATGGTGTTTTTGGCAGTGCAGCCATCCGACAGCGAGCCGCGCAATTGCGCGCCGACAATTTTCAATGTCTGACCGGCGCGGCGCTGCTTCAGCGTTTCTCCGACACAGACAATGGCTGTCAGCCCTGCCGCATGGGCGGCCGCCAATTTGGCGCGCACCTGCTTGTCGCTTTCCGCATAGCCGCCCTGTTTGACTTCGGCGCGACGCTCGGAATGGCCGAGAATAACCGCCGTCGCCCCGGCCTCTTTCAGCATGGCGGCGCTGATATCGCCGGTATGCGCGCCGGATGCGTTGGCATGGCAATCCTGCCCGCCGAGCTTGACAAGCCGACCGGCTTTTTCCGCCGCCAACCGCGATAACAGGGTCGCAGGCGGGCAAATCATCACATCGCAATCATAGCGCTTTTTGCCCGACAGGGCTTTGACCAGCTTGCGAAACTCACCCAGCTCGGCTCCCGTGCCGTTCATCTTCCAATTGCCCGCCGCCAATGGCCTGACAGCCTTTGGCCGGATGGTTTTCGCTGGCTTTTTTGCTTGTGTCATGAAGGCTCTCCCCAAAGCTCATTATCGGCTGATTGGCCGCCAATGGCGGTTGCATAACATAATCGTCAAAGCAGCGCCACCTGCTTGCGTCTGTGGCAAGCTGGCACTATGATGCGTCAAATTTCAACACCGGGTTCATCTCGTTAACGAAAGAGTGTTCCATGCTCGCATCCCTTCGCAAAACCGCCGGCGGCATTGTCGGCCTTTTCCTGATTGCGCTTCTTTTCTTTGCTTTTGCGCTTTGGGGCATTGCCGACACATTTACCGGCTTTTCCAACCAGATTGTCGCCAAAGTCGGCGACCAGGAATTGACCCGCAATGAGTTCCGCCTGCGCTATTCGCAGCAATTGGCCGAAGTCAGCCGCCAGATTGGTGAACCACTCAGCCCCGGCCAGGCACGCGGTCTTGGCCTTGACCGGCAAGTGCTGGCCAATATGGTCGGCTTGGCCGCCTTGGCCAATGCCGGCGACGAATTGGGTCTGGCACTGGATGACAAACGCATTGCCGAAATCATTGTTCGCGATCCGAGCTTTCATGGCCCCAATGGCACTTTTGACGAGCCGACTTTCCGCGCCGTATTGGCGCGCAATGGTCTGACCGAAGCGATGTTTGTCGAAGACCAGCGCGCTTTTCATATCCGCCAGCAATTGCTCGGCGCCAGCCTTGACCGCGCGCTTGTCCCGCAAAAGCTAGTCGAGAAAATGTATAATCATTTTCTTGAAAGCCGCGTCGCCAAATATGTCGTGCTGACTTTGGATGAAACCGATGATGTTGGTGAGCCGACGGTCGAAGAATTGGAGACATTCTACGCGCAAACCAAAATGCGCTATACCGAGCCGGAACGCCGCAGCGCGTCTTTTCTGGTGATAACGCCGGAACGGTTTGCCGAAAATATCGACATTAGCGAGCTTGAATTAGCCGAAGAATATGAAATGTCGATTGACGAGTTTTCGATTGAAGAAAAGCGCGATGTTGATCAGCTTGTCATTGCCGATGAAGCTATGGTGGAAGAAGTGCGCGCCATGCTGGAACAAGACCAACCCTTTGTCGAAATCGTCGATAAGGCCGGTCAGACACTCGACAATACGGATTTGGGAACGGTGACGCGCGGCAGCTTCATTTCCGCCGACCTTGCCGATGAAGCCTTTGCGATGGAGCTGGGCGCGGTGAGTGATATTATCGAAGGGCCGCTTGGCTATGTGGTTTTGCGGGTGCGTAAAATCATTCCCGGTGAAGTGCGCCCGCTTGCCGAAGTGCGCGATGCGCTGCGTCGCCGCCTGGCACTTGACCGCGCCATTGAAGACCTGATTGCCTTTTCCGAAACCGTTGAAGATGAGCGCGCCGCCGGTGTGAGGCTGGAGGAAATCAGCCAACGCTTCGACCTAGATATTGTGCAACTATCCGGCTTTGACCGCGATGGCCGCGGCGCGACCGGCAGCTTGCCACGCCTGTTCAAGCAATATGATTCCCTGCCCGGCATTTTATTTGACAGTGCTGAGGGTGAAGAAATCGCTCTTCAGGAAATGGAGGATGGCACCTATATTTGGCCGCGCCTCGACAGTGTGGCGACTTCGCGCGTGCGTCCGCTTGACGATGTGCGTGAAACCGCTATCGCGCAATGGCAGCTTGCCGAGCGCCGCACATTGCTGGAGGCAATGGCCGAACATTTGGTCAAACAGGGCAATCGCGCCGGTTTTGCAGCGATTGAAAAGGAAACCGAAAAAGACCCGCTGACATCGGAACCGATGACGCGGCAGGTCAGCAATGAAACTTTTTCCGAAACCGCCGTCGCCAAATTATTCCGGCTTGAAAAAGGCGGCTTTGCTTGGGCGCCGGTCGGCTTCGGCTCGGAACTGGTAGTCATGCAGGCCAGCGACATTATCGCGCCACCGACCGGCGAAAACGCCGCCAGCGATATGATTTTCGACGGCGAAAAGCAAAAATACCGCGCCGATTTGACAGCGCAATTTGTCAACAGCCTTGAGAAGAATTACGGGGTGAGCGTGAACCAGAGCAATTACGACCAAATGCTGAACAGTCTGACAACGCAATGAACCCTATCTATCCGGACAGCGCAAGATTTTCCGACCTTTATGAGGCTGGCAAACCTGTTTTGGTCTGGACAGAGATGGTCGCTGATTTGGAAACACCGGTCGCGGCCTATTTGAAACTGGCCGATGGCGAAGATTTTTCCTTCCTGTTGGAATCGGTTGAGGATGGCGACATTGGCGGGCGCTATTCGATTATCGGCCTGCAACCTGATTTGCTGTTCCGTGTCGAGAACGGGCAGCCGCAGGTTAATCGCCGCGCAGCCTTGGCGGCTGATGACTTTGACCCTATGGACGCCGCACCGCTTGACGCGCTTCGCATGATACTGGCCGAAACGCGCCTTGTTATTCCTGAAAGCCTGCCACCCATGTCAGCCGGTCTGTTCGGCTATATGGCCTATGACATGGTGCGTTTCATGGAAGATTTGCCCGACACCAATCCTGATGTGCTGGGTGTGCCGGACGGGTTGTTTATCCGCCCGACCGTGATTGCCGTGTTTGACAGTATTGCCCATAAAGTCATGCTGGTGACGCCGGTGCGCCCTGCCGCGCCCGACAGCAAGGGTGACAATGCGGCAGCCGCCTATGAAAAAGCCGAGGCGCGCCTGTCCGCCGCCTATGACAAAATGCACGGCTCCCTGCCGGAGCCGGAATTAACCCCGCCCAATGAAATGGCCGAGCCGGTCTCCAATATGAGCCAGCAAGCCTATTTTGACATGGTGGAGAAATCCAAAGCCTATATTGAGGCGGGCGATATTTTTCAGGTTGTGGTCAGCCAGCGTTTTTCGGTTCCCTTCACCCTGCCGCCATTTGATTTGTATCGTGCCTTGCGGCGGGTCCATCCGTCACCCTATTTGTTCTTCCTCAATATGCGCGACTTTGCGATTGTCGGCTCCAGCCCGGAAGTGCTGGTCGGCGTAAAAGACCGCGAAGTGAATATCCGCCCGATTGCCGGCACTCGCAAGCGCGGCGCAAATGCCGAGCAAGACAGCACGATTGGCGCTGATTTGCTGGCCGATGAAAAAGAGCGTGCCGAGCATCTCATGTTGCTTGACCTTGGCCGCAATGATGCCGGACGGGTCAGCGAGATTGGCAGCGTCGAGGTCAATACCGCTTTCGGCCTGCAAAAAACCTCGCATCTAATACATATTGTGTCGGATGTAACCGGCACATTGCGCGCCGAGCTTGATGAGATTGACGCTTTAACGGCGGGCTTTCCTGCCGGCACTGTATCGGGCGCTCCGAAAATCCGCGCTATGGAAATCATTGACGAGCTTGAACCGGAACGGCGCGGCGTCTATTCCGGCTGTGTCGGTTATTTCTCAGCCAATGGCGATATGGACACCTGCATCGCATTACGAACGGCACTGGTCAAAGACGAGACACTTTATGTGCAAGCCGGTGGCGGTGTGGTATATGACAGCACACCGCAATATGAATATGATGAAACGGTCAACAAAGCGACGGCGCTGTTTCGTGCTGCCGAAGTTGCGCTGACACTGGCCGCCGAGCGCAAAAACCGCTAGCGCATCGGCAAAGGAAAGCAGAATGCTGACATTGATAGACAATTATGACAGCTTCACCTTTAATCTGGTGCAATTCCTTGGCGATTTGGGGGCTGACTGCACAGTCATCCGCAATGACAAAGCCGGCATTGATGAAGTGCTGGCCGCCAAACCGCAAGCGATTATTGTCTCCCCCGGCCCTTGCGACCCGGACAAAGCCGGTATTTGTCTCGACCTTATCCGCAATGCGCCCGACACGCTGCCGATATTTGGCGTATGCCTTGGTCATCAATGCATCGCCCAAGCCTTTGGCGGGCGCATTGTGCAAGCGCCACAAATCATGCATGGCAAGCTCAGCCATATCGCCCATAGCGGTGACGGGCTGTTTGACGGCTTGCCGCAACCCATGACGGTGACGCGCTATCATTCCTTAATGATTGAACCCGACACAATGCCCGACACATTGACCATAGATGCCAAAAGTGAAGACGGGCTTATCATGGCGGTGCGCCATAAGACCCGACCGGTTTTCGGTGTGCAATTTCACCCTGAAAGCATTGCCACCCATTTCGGCCACCGCCTGCTCGGCAATTTCCTCACCCTTGCCGGACTGCCCATCCGCCGGATAGACGCCCCGCAACATCTAGAACTTGCCTGACCGAAGCAGGCAATGGGAGACCCCCTTATGGATGAATTAAAACCTTTTCTGGCTGTTATTGCAGATGGCAAGCCGCTGACTTCGCAACAGGCGACTCAGGCTTTTGACGCTATTCTCAGCGGACAGGCCAGCGCCGCGCAAATTGGCGCTTTTCTGGCCGGTTTGCGGGTGCGCGGCGAAACCGTGGAAGAAATCACCGCCGGCGCTCAAGTCCTGCGCCGCAATGCGCTGTTTGTGAAAGGCCCGACACAGCTGCTCGACACTTGTGGCACGGGCGGCGATGGCGCGGGAACCTATAATATATCCACCGCCGTTGCGCTGGTTGCCACCGCGTGCGGGGCGACAGTCGCCAAACATGGCAATCGCGCCCTGTCCTCCAAATCCGGCTCCTCGGAAGTTTTGGAAAATCTTGGCGTGCGGCTGGATTTAACGCCGGAAGCGATTGAAAGCTGCATCAATGAAACCGGCATTGGCTTTATGTTTGCCCCCAATCATCACAGCGCCATGCGCCATGTCGGGCCAAGCCGTGCCGAGCTTGGTTTCCGCACCATATTCAACCTGCTTGGCCCCTTATCCAATCCGGCCGGTGCCAATCGGCAATTGCTTGGTGTGTTTTCAAAAGGCTGGGTTGAGCCGCTGGCGCATGTGCTGAAGAAACTCGGTTCGGAACGCGCTTGGGTTGTGCATGGCTCGGACGGGCTTGATGAATTGACTACAACCGGCGCAAGCCATGTCGCCGAATTACGCAAAGGCGAAGTGCGGACATTTGAGGTGTTTCCGGAAAATATCGGCATTGACCGCGCCGACCCTGCTGACTTGGTCGGCGGGGATCCGGCGCATAATGCCGCCGCCCTCAGTGACATGCTCGATGGTGCGCCCGGCGCCTATCGCAATATCGTTTTGCTGAACACCGCCGCCGCCCTGTGTGTTGTCAACAAGGCAGAGAATTTGCGCGACGGTGCTGATATGGCGGCGCTGGCTATTGATGATGGCGGAGCCAAACAGGTTTTGCGTAATCTGGTCGATGTCAGCAATCGTCTGGCAGGCGCATAATGACCAAGGACGACATACTCGCCCATATCACCGCTTATAAGCTGGAGGAAATCGCCGCCGCCAAAAGCCGCCTGCCTTTGGCCGAGATTGAAGCGCAGGCAAAATCGACCGATGCGCCGCGCGGGTTTATCAAAGCGCTGGCCGCCAGCCGCAGCGCTGCCCGACCGGCGCTGATTGCCGAGATTAAAAAAGCCAGCCCGTCCAAAGGGCTTATTCGCGCGGATTTCAATCCGGCCATGCTGGCGCAGGCTTATGAAGCAGGCGGGGCAAGCTGTCTTTCCGTGCTGACCGATACGCCCTCCTTTCAGGGTGCGCCGGAATATCTGGGACAAGCCCGCGCCGCCTCGCAAATCCCGGTCTTACGCAAGGATTTTATGTATGACATTTATCAAATCGCCGAAGCGCGCTGCTGGGGCGCGGATGCGATTTTGGTGATTATGGCGGCTGTTTCCGACAGCCAAGCACAGGCGCTTTATGAAGCGGCTACGGATTGGGGCATGGACACCCTGTTTGAGGTGCATGACGGCGATGAATTGCAGCGCGCGCTTTCCCTGTCACCCAAGCTGGTCGGCATAAACAACCGCGATTTACGCAGCTTTGAGACTTCGCTGGAAACAACGCGGCGGCTTTTGCCGTATGTGCCTGAAGATGTTTTGCTGGTCAGCGAAAGCGGTATTTCTTCTGCGGATGATGTGCGCGGCCTGATGGCGGATGGCGTGCCGGCTTTTCTGGTCGGTGAAAGCCTGATGCGGCAAGAAAATGTAACCGAGGCAGTTAAGCAGCTCATTGGCGAAAACTGACAAACGCTCCGGCATTTTCCTTGGATTGAAAAAATAAAAAACCTGCCCCTTGCATCCGACTTCGAATGAAACTACAAAGACTATGTTGTTGATTCGTTCTCTGGGGTGTCGAAATGCTTACCAAGAAACAATATGAGCTTTTAATGTTCATCAATGAACGCCTGAAAGAGACGGGCGTGTCCCCCAGTTTTGAAGAAATGAAAGATGCGCTTGATTTGCGTTCCAAGTCGGGTATCCACCGGCTGATTACCGCATTGGAAGAGCGTGGTTTTATCAAACGTCTGGCGCATCGGGCGCGGGCGCTTGAAATCGTCAAACTGCCTGACAGCATGTCGTCCAGCCTGTCAGCACCGGCGCGCAGTGCATCTTCCAAGATAGCGGGGGTTCCCGCCGAAAATATGACGCCGCCGACACCGGCCAATGATGACCGCAGTATTCCGCTTTCGGTTATGGGTCGGATTGCCGCCGGCACACCGATTGAAGCCTTGCAGGAAGAAATCAATCAGGTTTCCGTGCCAACCGAAATGTTGCGCTCCGGCGAACATTATGCGCTGGAAGTGCATGGGGATTCGATGATTGATGCAGGCATATTTGACGGCGACACGGCGATTATTCAAAGCACTGCCTCGGTGGACAATGGCGATATTGTCGTCGCTCTGGTTGAGGGGCATGAGGCGACACTCAAGCGTTTGCGCCGCAAAAGCGATATGATTGCGCTGGAAGCAGCCAATCCGGCTTTTGAAACGCGCATTTTCCGTGCCGACCAAATCCGCATTCAAGGTCGGTTGGTCGGTCTTATCCGCAAATACTGAAATCAACCCTTTTACCCGTCATCAGGCCGCGGGCGATAATAGGCCTGCCATATGCGCCGCCCTGCCCGTGCCGGTTCGACAATCTCATAGCCAGATTGCGCTTGCATTACGGTCACCGCCCAGCCTTTCGTCAAATGGCGGCGGTCAACCAGAAAAGCGCGGCACGGATAACGCGCCTCAATAAAGGGGGCGAGAACCAAATCGGCTTTGCTGCAGGCCTGGCTCAAGCCGCGACCGGCGCGCACATAGGCAAATTGGCGACCATCCATTAACGGGTAAAAACAGACGCTTTCACTGCAAGGGGGATCTTCAATTGGCGCATCATCGCCACCATGCCCGTGTGTGCGCTGCCACAGGCTAATCTCATAAGCCCGCCGACCACTGCGTAAGACATGCAGCCCGCCATCGCTGCTTTCATACATGACCGCCTGGCCGACGCCATAAACATAAATAATTGGACGGTCGGCGCGCCTGGCCAGCAAGAGCGCCAAGCCGATAAAGCCGAAACCGGCATATCGCCACCGCCCATTCGCCAGACAGGCGACCGACAGGCCGGTCAATGCCAGTGGCAGCACGGCAGGCGCGCTTTGCCCCCGATAAAACACCGCGCCGGGATAAGCGGTCAGCCAATCGGCAACCACCAAAACCGATTTAATGCCGAAAGACATAAGCGCCATAAACGGCGCTTCAAGCCCGACCGGCATCGCCAGCAGCGACAGAAAACCTGCAGGCATGATGATAAAGCCGAATAGCGGCATGGCCAGCATATTGGCCATCAGGCCGTAAGTGCCGACTTGATGAAAATGATACAGCGCCAAAAAGCCGGTCACACCTCCGGCAATAATGCTGGTCACAAACAGGGCAATGAAATAGCGCCCCATGCGCGACAAAATATGCGCGCCAAGACTTTGCCGCGCGCGCATCATGCCTGCCCGTTCCGGCGTCGCAAAAAGGAAATTCGCGCCACCGCGCTCATACAGGGCGACCAGCGCAAAAACCGCAGCAAAGGACATTTGAAACCCGGCCTGCCTCAGCGCGTGGGGCGCCAACAGCAAAACCAGCAAGGCCGCCAATGCAACATTCCGCATGGTCAAGGCCGGTCGGCCAAGCAAAATGGCGACAAAAAACAGCGACAGCATAATGAAAGCGCGTTGCGTGGGAAAGCTGGCACCCGATATTTGCAAATAGGCAAATGCCGCAGGCAAAGAGGCCATCGCCGCCACTTTCCGCATATTATAGGCTTGCACAAAATACGGAAAACATGCCCCCAACAGGCGCAGCAGCGCATAGACAGAGCCGGCAAACAACGCCATATGCAGGCCGGAAATCGCCAGCATATGCGCCAGACCACTGTCGCGGAATAAATCGCGGGTTGATTTGGGAATGGCACCGCGCACACCGGTCACCAGAGCTGCCCCCACACTGCCTTGCGGGGCGGGCATGGCATCGCGCAGACGCGCCGCCAGCCGCAGCCGAAAATCGGCCAGCCCCATGCGCCAATGCTCGCCAGCAGACATGGGCGCAGCGCAATCAACCTACCCTATTTCACGGATAAAACCCTGCCCGGCGCGGCCATTGAAAAAGCCAGTAAAGCGCGGGTCATAGCCGCCACGCACAAGTGGGCCTTCAAGCGGCCGCACCGAGGCGGAAAGCGTGGTCAGGCAGCCCGGATGCAGGCGGGCAATGCGGGCGCGGCTGGTATAAAGCCGCAATACAATTTGCCGCCCCGCATTATCGGTTATGGCCAAATCAACCAGCCCGCCATTGGGGCGCGGCTCAACCCAAATAATGCGCCCGCGAAACAGCCTTGGGGCAGTTTCCACGCTGTTCACTTGCGCCGGCAAAGGTGCCAGGGCGCGCGCCTGCACCAGCGTAAACCCATGCGCGTAAATAAAGCCGAAAAACACCGCTATCAGCAAAAGCAGACCGCGCAGTGCCAGCGGATGGCCAATTTGCAAATGCCGGTGCGCCCAAACATAAAGATAGACAGCCAGCAAACCGCCACAAGCTGCCGCCGGCCCGAAGGCCGCCGCCACCGGATTTTCCGGCAAGGGCAGTAACAGGCTTGGCGGGTCAATCGGCGCGGTAAAATAGGCGGCAATGCCAAACATCATGGCAAGGCAATGGGTGATAAACGGGTCAATTCGCGCAGTCATATCTTTATATTTTCTGACCAAAGCGGGCAGCTTGTTGTTTTCCGACCGGGTGCGACGCCCCCTACACCCGATGTCGCTAATGTGCTAAACCCTGCCAGAGTTGACAGCATGGCACAAGCAAAGATTGGCGTTTGACCATGCATTCCAATCATGACAGGAGGCTGATCATGCCCAACCCGCCAATTGTGACCCGCTTCGCCCCCTCGCCGACCGGCTTTTTGCATATTGGTGGCGCACGCACCGCGCTGTTCAACTGGGCCTTTGCGCGCCATCATGGCGGCAAGTTTTTGCTGCGTGTCGAAGACACGGACAGGGCGCGCTCTACCGATGCGGCGATTGAGGCCATTCTTGACGGCATGGGCTGGCTTGGGCTGGAAAGCGATGCCGCACCGGTGTTTCAACATCAAAACGCCGCCCGCCATGTCGCTATTGCCCATGAATTGCTGGAAAAAGGCGCAGCCTATATCTGCATCAGCACGCCGGAAGAGGTCGAAGCCATGCGCGAAAAAGCCCGCGCCGAAGGCCGCCCCCCACGCTATGACGGCACATATCGCGAGCGCGGGCTGACACCCGATACCGCCAATGCCCCCTATGTTATCCGCTTCAAAGCACCACAAAGCGGGCAGACCGTGATTGACGATTTGGTGCAGGGTCAGGTGGTGACCGATGATGAGCAGTTTGACGATTTGGTCTTGCTGCGCGCCGACGGCTCGCCCACTTACATGCTGTCCGTGGTGGTTGATGATTATGATATGGGCGTCACCCATATTATTCGCGGCGACGACCATTTGACCAATGCGGCGCGGCAAAGCCAGATTTATCAAGCGCTGGGCTGGCCGATACCGCAATTTGCCCATATCCCGCTGATACATGGTGCTGATGGAGCCAAATTGTCGAAACGCCACGGCGCGCTCGGCGTGGATGCCTATCGGGATATGGGGCTGCTGCCCGCCGCTTTGCGTAATTATCTGGCACGGCTTGGCTGGAGCCACGGCGATGAGGAAGTGTTCACAACCGAGCAATTTATCGACTGGTTCAATCTTGACGCGATAGGCCGTTCACCGGCGCGTTTCGACATGGACAAGCTGACCCACATCAATGCCCAGCATATGCGGATGACAGAGCCGCAAGAACTGACCGCGCAATTATTGGCGCGCGCACCGGAACTGGCCGCGCACGGCGATTTCATCAACCGCGCCATGCCGATATTGGTTGACCGCGCCAAAACTTTGCTGGAGTTGCGCGACGCTGCCGCTATTTTGCTGGCGCCGCGCCCTTTAACGATTGATGACAAAGCGGCCAAAGCGCTGAAACCCGAAGCATTGGCGCATATTGCCGCTTTGCGCCCGCAATTGGCCGCACTTGACGACTGGTCGGCACAAAGCGTTGAAGCCTGTATCACCTTCTATTTGGAGGCCAAGGAGCTGAAATTGGGGGCGGTTGGCCCTGCCCTGCGCGCCGCTATGAGTGGTGGCCCTGCCGGTGGTGGCATATTTGCCCTTATCGCCCTGTTTGACAAAGACGAGGCGCTGGCGCGCCTTGACGACCAATTGACCCATTTGCCGCCTTCCATCCACGAAAAAGGGTGATATTCTGCCAATTA
>Ga0213866_10001352_pt1 | contig 18241 bp, 9 predicted proteins | sample PICome_11_FD_160079 | JGI IMG/M metagenome (GOLD analysis project Ga0213866, IMG submission 160079) | Coastal seawater microbial communities near Pivers Island, North Carolina, United States - PICO284 | ecosystem: Environmental > Aquatic > Marine > Coastal | place: USA: North Carolina...
TTTGTCGAGTTGAGAGAGTATCTCGCGGCGGACGATTCAAACTCTGCGCGGCTGGCGATCGGCGATCAACTCACCCGCTGCAATCTGATCTGCTCCGTCCATGCGCGGCTGCGTTTGAGCTTCACGCACGAGGCGAATGTCGAGCGAGTCGACTTGATCGACTACCCACTTAGCAGCCTAGAGCGTCAACTGAGCGCAGTAGTCTACCCGGCCCGTCTTGGCGACTGGCACCAGTCAACCCTCGTTGGCAATGAGGGCGACGTGCTGATCTACGATCTAATCTTCAATCAAACCCGCTGCATCGTGATTCGTGCCGTCGGCTTCGCGCCTGAGATCGTCGAGCTTCTACCCTTCGGACCTGGCACCACCTTCGATGTCGGCCCGCTTACGCTTGATCCCGGCAAGGAGCTGCGGCTGCGCGTGACCGATACCAGCGGGCAGGCGATCGAGGGTGCGAGCGCATCGCCGAAAACCAACTATTGGTATGCGAAAGAGTCCCTGCCACTCGAACTCCCTCACTTCACTCAGCTCGGCACCAGCGACGAGTTTGGTGAGCTTCGCATCGAGCACATCGATCACCGCCTGCCGTCCATCTACATCTTTAAGCCCGGCTACGTACCCGAGACTTTCAGGATCACCCCCGACATGCTGGACGCGGGCCGCACATATCACGTCGAGCTTGAGCTCGCAGCAAGCGTGCGCGGCGAAGTGCTCGGCCTGCCCGAAGAGGAGCGCGCCGGAACGCTCATAGCGCTGGTGCCGGAGGGCGGCGAGTCCGACGTTGACTTCGCTCTTCCCGAGACGCTTCACCAAGCCGCTCTCACTACTACATGCGACGAGTCCGGCCACTTCGAGATGAGCGATGTGCTGCCCGGCGTCTATCACCCTTGTGCGCTGACGAAGGCTGGACGCCTGATGGTGATGGAGGCGATCACGCTTCGGTCTGGTGAGAACAACGGCGTCGCTATCTTCTTCAGCGATGGCGTGCGCGTATCAGGCACGGTCACGCTTCCGGATGGCGCGCCGGTGGCTGGACTGCAGATTGCGCTTTCATCAGATGCGAACTTCGCGTGGAGCCGCTACGGTTACGAGCCCACCTTTGTTGCGACGACGCAAAGCTCTGGCTTGTACGAATTCAGCGGCGTGCTGCCCGGCACTTGGTACCTGCACCTGCGTTGCGAGTTCCAGATGACTGACGCGGAGCGCCAGCGCACGCGTCGCGTTTTGGTGAAGCGAGAAGCGCTTGTACGGAACGTGGTCGTTGAGCAAGTCGGCGCGACAATCTCTGGAACCATCACGCAGGACGGCGAAGAGGTGCATCTCTATCACGTTGAGCTCACGCGACAGCAAGACTACAGCTCCCTGCGAGCAACTTGGAGCGAGGAGTTCTTCACCATACACAACGCTCCAGCGGGAGAATTCCTGCTAAAGTTCATGTGGGGTGATCCGAACGCACACGGCTCGCACGAAGCCTTCCTTCCCCTAAGCGTTCCGGCAAGAACTTCCCTAATCGAGTTCAATCACAACTTTGAATCCGCCGAGGTCGAAGTTGAGCTGATGGGAGCAACCGACGAACTGAATCCAGGCGATGCGGATCCAACGCTCTGGCTTCTCAAAGAGGCCAAGAAAGAGTCAAGCGAACCCAATCGTTACACGGGAGGAAGCGAGTATTTCACTGAAGACTGGAAACTCACGCTCCACCTGATCCAAGGCTCGCACTACATGATCGAGCTTGAATGCGAACGCTTCCCCGGCGGCATCTGGTACATTTCGCCGACGCAAGCCAAAGAGAGCAAGGTGCTCGAACTGCCCGCCGCTGGCGGTTCGCTTGAACTGACCATCGAAGGCATTGAGCAAAGCGAAGGCGAGCGCTGGGAGCCAGAAGAAGACGTGCTGGAGTTGGGCTTCTTCGCCAAGGGCATCGTCGAGCAAGGCTTCTGGCGATCTGTGAGTTCGCCGCATGCGGGAAAGACCTACACGATCAGCGGCGTCCCCACAGGCGAGTTCAACCTGCTAGTGAGCGGCTGGGACTTCGCCTCCCAGCTTGAATCGATTCGCATCGAGTCGGGCAAGACCAGCAAGCTGACGTTGAGCATCGCGCGCGCAGGCACGCTGCAAATCGCGATCCCTGAAGCGCTACGAAACGACAACGCGCTCAAGCTCACCCTGACCAGCCGCTTCCCAATACATTCCTACTCACCGATAGCCGAACCATCCGAACACTCGATCACCGCGCCATTTGAAGACACCGCGATCTGGCGAAGCTGCGCCCCCGGCGAGTACGAGCTACGCATCGAGCGAGACGGCGCTGAGCCAAGCACGCACACCATCACGATCAACGCAGGCGTTGTCACTCGCTTCACCATGCCCGAGAAATAGAGGCTGCTATGACTTCGAATCGCAAATCCATCGCGCTCATCGCCATCGCGCTGCTCATCATGTCTGCCTTGGCGTGGGTGCTTCGCGATCAAGGTGGGACGCCGCCTGCGCTTGCTGGCTCGCAGCCGGTCGCTTCTGGTGACGATGAGGATATTGAAAAGCAGCACGGGCATGTCGCTTCTGCTGAGTTGCAGACCGATGATGCGAATCGCGATCCAAAGTTCACCGCAAAGGGAGCAAGTGCAGCGCCCTCGCATCAAGCGCCGAGTGAAACGCTCGACGCTTCATCCGGTGCCTTGCGCATCACGGTGCGCTCGCAAAGCGGAGAGCCGCCTTGGGCCGAGAGCGCTTTCGTCGATCGCTTCAGGCTACAGCCGCACAAAGACGATCCGACTCGCATCGTCTCAGAGCACATTGATGTCGACATCGTCGCGGAAGACGGCAGCGCAACGCTCCCCGCTCTCGCTCTTGGCGATTACGTCGTCTGCGTACGATCTGCATGGAGCCGCTGGCACACTATCCCCGCAGACCCGGCGGAGCTAAGCGAGTGGCTGGCCAAACACCCGAATTGCGCGCGTTACACGCAGCGCGAGGGCGAGACGCCGCAGCCGCTCAACTTGGTCGCGCACCTCCCCGCGCGGCTGCGCATCACCTTCGCACACGACATCTCCTACGTTGATGTAGATGCGAGAGGGAATCCCGGTGTGCAGAACTTTCGGCACTCGGCGTCCTTTCAACTGAGCTACGACTCATCAAATGGCCGCGAGTACTGCTACACCACCTGGGAAGGTGAGCTCGCCTGCGATCTCACGATCAAGGCGAAGGGCTTTGCGCCCTGGAACACGAAGCTGCCGCTGCTTCCTCTCGGCTCAACGTATGAACTGGGGCCGCTCACGCTGACGCCGGGGTTGAGCTTCTTCGGCAAGATCGTTGATAGCGCGGGCAATCCCCTTGAGGGCGTGAAGGTGCTTCGCAAGTCTCACGCCTCCATTGAAGAATGGGGAGCTGGGCGCAGCCTCTACGAAACTGAAGCACTCGTGCGGAGCGACGCCGAAGGATGCTTCGCGATTCACGATCTCTCTGCAACGCCACCGGAACATGTGCTCTATCAACACCGATGGGAGCTGGTCGCATTGCATATCCAAGAAGGTAGCAGTGTGAGCAACCCGCAAGTGATCACCATGCGCAGGTACGCGAAAGTCCAGGGCGTGCTGACGGGGCAACCCACGACGCGCTACGCCTCGACCTTCAACGTCGCACTGATCCATGCCAGCAAAGCAGAGAGCGTAGATCTTGTTTCTGCGGATCTGGTCGATTCCGTCCGCTACGGTGCACACACAAACGCCGATGGCAGCTTCAGCTTCGACGCCGTTGAGCCGGGAAGCTACTACCCAATTGCATTCCACATCAGAGGCGGTCTCAGCAAGCTTGATCGCATCACTCTGCGCTATGACGAAGAACGAACCCTCTCGCTGATCTGGCAAGACAGCGCCGAGGTTTCCGGACGCGTGACAAGGGAAGATGGCATTCCAGTCGCGGGCATGCCTGTAGCGCTTTGGGACACGAAGAGCATTTCGTGGGCGCACCGAGCAGACGAAGCCTTAGTCGTGACAACCGATGCTGGCGGCAACTACCGCTTCACCGATGTGCTGGCTGGGAAGTGGTACCTGCACTTGCGCTGTGATCCGCAGTCATCGTCGGCGAGCATTGATGAGAGCCGCGCGTTGCAGGTGGAGCGCGATGATCTTGAGCGCGACATCGTGGTGGAAAGCGCGGGCGTAACGGTTTCCGGGCGCATCTTGGTCAACGGCAAAGCGCAGATGGCGGAGAAAGTACACTTCCATCCCGTCGGTGGGCGCAACGCCTTCACTTCGGATTACGTTGAGAGCGGCTACAGCATCGACCACGTCGCTCCCGGCACATACGACGTATGGGTGGACTACTTGGTGATCCCTGGTTGGTCGAGCACCACAGTCGTGCAGCGCGTAACGATTCCGGAAGGGGTCAGCGCGTTCACTTGCGACCTGATCTTCCAAACCAGTGATCTTTCGGTGCAGGTAGTCGGCGCTCCAGTGGGCACGCGCTTCGATCAACTCTACATCGCCGTCCACTGCTTAGAGGGGGCGGTCGATGATGAAGGCTCCAGCGACCAGCGATACGTAGCGTCGATGGACCTAAGCGACTCGGGACTGGCAAGGGTCGGGGGACTCCTCCATGGCCGCTACAAAGTGACGATTCGCAGCCAACACGGAACAGAAGGACCTGACATCTACGGGTGGCGAGTCATCGACTTCGACGCATCCACTGGCACGATCCAGCTCGACTTCCCCGCCGAAACAGGTGGCGTACGCTTCACGCTGCAATCTATCGCCGGGCTGAAGGGATCGTGGAAGCCCGCGATGGAGCTCACGTATTTCGACTTCACTCAGCTCGACTCCGAAGGGAACGTTCTGGCTGATGACTTCTTTGAATCTGGCTGGTTTCGCGAGGTTGGCCAGAGCATGACCATCAATGATCTGCCGCCGGGACACTACCGCGTTGAGTGCTCCGCGCATCAGTTCAGCTACCAGATGCTCACGCTGACCATCCGCTCGGGAGAAATCACTGAGCGCGACCTGCACTTCACAATGGGCTTCGCGCTTCGCATCGAGTTGGAGGGAGCCGGACTTGATCGCTTCGAGATCGGAGAAGTGCGCTACACCCTCACGATGTATGACGATGCGGGGCAACCGGTCGGTAGCTCACTCACCCAAACGCGCTGGGACCGTCTCGACTTCAGCATCGAGGGACTGCATCCTTCCGACTGGTCGGTCCGCGTCGAAGCCGATGGCTATCAGCCCGTCGAGCTTCGCTTGACATCAATGCCCGGCGAACACATGAAGCTCAGTGCGCATCTCGTAGCGAAGTGAATCAACTCGACTGAAGGGTTTTAGGCAGCCGCGCGGGCGACAAGCGCGCTTGGTTTGTTCGCGCGCAGCAGCCAGATCGTGTAGGCGAAGACGCAGATTTCGGCTAAGGGCATGGCGGCGAAGATGCCGTTGGCGCCGAAGAAGTGGGGGAGCGTGAGCAGGAAGAGCGTGGGCAGCGCGACCATGCGGCCGATCGCGATCGATGCCGAGTGCAGCGGGCGGTGCATCGCCGTGAAGTAGGCGCTCGCCGTAATGTTGATGCCCATGAAGACAAACACGGGCCACATGATGCTGACGAATTGCAGCGCGACGGCCTCAGTCGCCACATCCTCTGCGCGCAGGAAAAGCCCGACCATCGTGCGCGGGAGCGCCACCAGCAGCACCAGCGTACACATCCCGATCAGCAGCGTCGCGCCGCCCGCGATGCGCAGAAACGCAGCGATCCGCTCGGGCTTTCGCGCACCGTAGTTCTTGCTGATCACGGGTTGCAGCGAATCGCTGAAGCCGAAGCAAAGAATCAGCGTCATGAAGAGGAGATAGTTCACGACCGTCAGCGCCGCCACGCCGTGCATGCCGATCTCCGCCAGAATCGCTCTGTTAAAGAGGAAGACGACCAGCCCCGCCGAAAGCTCGTTGCTGAACTCGCTGATCCCGTTGTAGCACGCGCTCCGCACCTCCCGCCACGACCCGATCAGCCGCGTGAAACCAATCATGCGCAGCTTGCGCCTGCCTGATGATCGAGGGGATTCGCTTAGCCCCAAGGGACTAGCGCGGCGCAGCACGAAGTGCGAGGTCAGCACGAGGAATCCACATACGTAGGAGATGCCGGTCGCCCACGCGGCGCCCGCGATGCCCCAGCCGAGCCCTGCTACAAACCACGCATCCAGCGCGATGTTGATGATCGAGACCGCGAACATCGAAGCCGAGGCCAGCCTTGGCCGATTGTCCACGCGCACGAAGTAGCTCAGGAAGATCGTCAGCGCCAAGAAGAAGAGCAGCGGCAGCATGATCGCCAAGTAATCGTGCGCCATCACGCCAGCTTCGCCTTCTCCTCCGAGCAGCTCAACGACGCGATCGAGAAAGAGGTACTGCGAGGCGACAACGCAGCCGCCCAGCACGATGAGTGTTGCTAGCGACTTGGTGAAGATCGCCCTCGCCTCAAGATACTTGCCTTCGCCCATGTACTTGCCGGCGCGCACGGAGCCGCCAACGCCGAGGAGCACGCCAACACCGAAGAGCAGCGTCATGCTGGGAATCACGAGCGTGATCGCAGCGAGCGCTGTGGAACCGACGTAGTTCCCCAGGAAGTACGCGTCCACGATGCCCGCCGATGAAATCATCAGCATGCCGAGCACCCATGGCAGCGCGTAAGAGAAGAACACTTTGAGCGGCTGCCCGCTCAACACATCGTCACTCTCTGGCGTCACGCTCAAACCCTCGATCCCATCGCCCTGCTGCATAGTCCGCTCTCGCTTCACGCTCACAGCCCAGCTCGACTGAAAGCGAGACTGGCCCTCATCAGGCTTCAGCGTACAATCGTTGCACTGCGTTGCGTGCGACGCGTTTGCAGGGCCCTTACTCCTCCCCTGAGGAAGACCATGTTCAAACTTCGACTCTTGGTGTGTGCGAGTTTTGTGCTGCTCACCTCGACTGCCTGCATTTTTTCCCTCGGCGTCAGTGACTCGATCGATGACGGGCAGCGACGGGCCTATCACGATTACGAGGACGGGATGAGCCCGAGCGAAGTTGAGAGCGAGTTTGGCGAGCCAAGCCGCATCGAACCGATGAGCGTGGACAACGAGTCTTTCAGTGTTTGGGAGTACGACTCCTACGCAATCGTCTTTGATCGAAGCGAGCGCAGCGTCGCGTGCTACGACATCTCCAAGCCACCGGCGAGATTTGAGAGACGCAGCAAATAGCTCCGCGAGATCTACGAGGGAGCGCGTACAAATCGACGAAAACGCGCAGCCTTTGCGGGGCTGCGCGTCTCTCGTTTTGCCACAAGCGGCTAGGCTTGACTAGCTCGCGGGAGCAGCCGGAGCCTTCTTGGCAGCGCGCTTGCTAGTGGTCTTCTTGGCAGCCTTCTTCGCGGTGCTCTTCTTGGCGGCCTTCTTCGCAGTGGTCTTCTTGGCAGCCTTCTTCGCGGTGCTCTTCTTGGCGGCCTTCTTCGCGGTGCTCTTCTTAGCAGCCTTCTTCGCGGTCTTCTTGGCAGCCTTCTTCGCAGTGGTCTTCTTGGCGGCCTTCTTCGCGGTGCTCTTCTTCGCAGCCTTCTTCACGGTCTTCTTGGCGGCCTTTTTCTTGCCGGTCGTTTTGGATGCTTTTTTCATTGCCCCACCTTGGTTTTGGACACGGCTCGACTGAGCCTTGGATAGTGATGCTGACGAAGAACCCTTTTTGCCTGTCTTCGTAGCGTTTGTGGATGAACCCTTTTTTGTGGCCGGCGAACTCCGCTTGCCACCTTTTCGTGCCAACCCCTTAACGATGTAATCCACCGCGTAAGGCGTCTTGCACGACGTATCACCGTGATCGACTTCGACTTTACCGATGCGCTCAGCAGCAGCAATCGCTTCGTTCGTCAAAGCCAAGTCAGCCAGACCGATACCGATCAGCACTCCGTTCATCGCTTCTTTCTTGCGATTCGGCGCCTGATGAATCCCGGCTTCAATCTCTTTCAGCGCGACGCGAGCTTCTTCACGACCGACGCTTTGATTGCGCAGGCCCGCTCCCATCGCCACCCAACCCGTGTGGCCTTCCCACTCGTTGTCAGAGCTTCGCCATTCTTCTGCAAGCTCTTTGCCCCAAGGCGCTACAGCCACGATGCACGAACCGATGTAGTTCGTGACCATGTGGTAGGTGGTCTTCTTCACCCAAGCTCGCACATCGCGCTCACGCATTTTTTGCGGATCAGCGATCATTGCAGCCAGCACTTGCGCATCCATGTTGCCAGTTTTGTAAAGCTCAAGCGCGAGGTCGTGATCAAGCTTGTGCTTCTTCGTCAGCGTCTTCAGGTTTGCAAAGCTGACGCCGAACATCTCGCCGCTCGCCCCGTGGCGCGCGTAGATCTTGCGATTCTGGGCGGTTCCCATCGCCTCGAGTTCGGCCATAACGCTTGCAACGCTCGCCATGTGATCCTCCAACGATCAACTTGCGAAGCACACGCGGACGAAGACACTCGTCTTCTGAAGCGACGCATGATAGCTCGAAGCACATAGTGAATGCACGAGGTCACATGGCCATGAAGCATGTTTTTGTTTAGCGCGATGATCGAAGCGCGTGACTCGAAGTTTGAACCAATCGCGTGGTCAGGAATCGCAGGCCCTCTGAACGAGCAACGCAGCAGGCATCGCCTTACAATGGGCGCAGGGAAACGCAGCAAAGGGAGTGAGCATGGCAGCGATTGCGAAACGGCTAGATACCAACGTTGAGGGCGACTTTTACGTCGACGACACATGCATCGACTGCGGCGCGTGCAGGTGGATTGCGCCGGAGAGCTTCAACCGTGAGGGCTCGATGTCGCGCGTGTTCGCGCAGCCTGAAAGCGATGCGCAAAGCGCCGCGTGCTTGCGCGCCTTGATCGCGTGTCCGACGGCGAGCATCGGCGCGATCGAGAAGCACGACATGGCGAGTGCTGCTCGGGCCTTCCCCTATCCCTTCGCGGAGAACGTCTTCTTCTGCGGCTACACCTCAGAGAGTTCCTTCGGTGCCGCGAGCTGGCTGATTCAGCGCGAGGCGGGGAATGTGCTGATCGACTCGCCGCGCTTTGCGGGGCCCTTGGTGAAGCGCATCGAGGAGATGGGCGGGATCGATACGCTCTTTCTTACCCATCGCGATGACATCGCTGATCACGCGAAGTTCCGCGAGCGCTTCGGATGCGAGCGAATCATTCACGCGGACGACGGCATTCGCGGGATGGAGCGGGAGATCACTGGTGTGGAAGCTGTGCAGCTCGACGATGAGCTGACGATCATTCCGACGCCCGGCCACACGCGCGGCTCCGCGTGCTTGCTCTATCGCGACGAGTATCTCTTCACCGGCGATCATCTCGCGTGGAGCTTGGCGCGCGGCCATCTCGTTGGATTTCGCACGGCGTGTTGGTACTCGTGGCCGAAGCTGATCGAGTCGATGCGATCATTGCTGGGCTATCGCTTCAAGCATGTGGTGCCCGGGCACGGCGCGCCATTCTCGTGCGCGACGCATGAGGAGATGCGCGAAGCGGTGGAAGCGTGTGTGGAGTGGTGTGAGGAGATGGCGTGAGCGAAGGGGTGGGGTGGGTCATCCATTTCGTGCTCGGGAACGAATCCGGAAGTCCTCCCCCGCGAAGCGGGCGGAGGTGGCCGAGATGCGAAGCATCGAGGTCGGAGGGGGCTCCCCTGCTCTCAAACGCAGCAAAAACGTAGGTTCGCAGACGCTTGTGATTGCTTCGCAATCATGCCCCCTCATTCTCGGCTGCGCCTCGACAGCTCCCCCGCTGCGCGGTGGAGCGGCTTCTCGGACAAGCCGCGATTGTCTGCCCCACCCTACTCCGCATCCCTATACCGCTCGCCGATCAGCAGCAGCTTGAGATACCACGCCAGCTCGCACGCGCTTACGTTGGGCTTGAGCGCTCCCATCTCACCAATCGGATCGAGATTCCACGAGATCAGCGCGGGTTGATCGAGCGGATCGGCATGTGGAATACCGCATGCTCCAGGCGATGACTCGAAGCTCTTGTCCGCATCGCTGAGCGCGATCAGCTCGCCGGCGCTTGGGTGATTCAGACCAATCTCATCGCGCTCACTTCCAGAATACACGCGCGAAACACCGGGCAGTTGCTGCACCTGCTTGCGCACGCTCGAAGCATCTGCGCTCGGCCAGACATGCGCGACTTGCCCCTCGCAATGCACTCGCGCCTTGCCCTCAAGCTCAGCCTTCACGCGCACATGCTGCGTTGACTCGACCAGCGCGTACTCGCCGCAGATCACCAACATCGCGTCGCGTTCTTTCGCGCGAGCGAAGAGCGCTTGCACGATCTCGCCGAGCCTCGCCATGCGACGCGACACGCTCTCAGCGCGAGGGCCGTCGTTGGTCGCGGCTGACGCGATGCCCTTCATGCGAATCGCGGTGACGTCGCTGCTCGTCTCGCGCAAAAGCGTAAGCACGCGCTCGCCGTTGCGATGATGACCGGGGAAGCTTTTGCGCCCCCAGCCCGGCGAATCGATCTGCAACGCGGGATCCCAAAGTGCTGCTGTCACCGTCAGCTCTGGCCGCTCAACTTTGGCGCTGCGCCAGAAAGTGCGGGCGCTGAGCGTAAGCCGATCCGACTCGCTTGGTGTATGCGTGATGCCGTGGACCTGCGGCAGATGCCCGCTGAGCAGCGTTGCTTGCGAGCTCGCCCCAATCGCTGGATGCGCGGGGATCAGCGAGTGCAGCTCGCCCTCCGCGTCGTCGATGATCGCACGATACGCAGATGCCTCGCGCTCATGCTCCGCAAGCAAGCGCCTAGAGAGACCGGGCAGCGAGAGCAAATAGAGCGGACGCGGCATAAGCTTGGATCCAGAGAGAATTGCTGTGACCTGCCGCAGCGTAGCCGGGAGCGAGCACGCTTGCGATAGCTACCATGACGGGCAGAACGCTATTCCTTCTTACGCAGGCTCGTCACCATCCACTCTTCGTTGTCTTGCGAGGGCATGCTCCAGTCGTTCTCGAAGTAGCCGCAAAGGCGCACGGAATCGCTGCCCTTGGCGGGCATAGACTCGTCGACGAAGAAGAAGTCCGGCCATGCTGATCCGCTGACAAAGAAGCGCATGCGCGTGGTGAGTCGCATCGCGCCCAGCGAGGTGCCGGTGACCACGCCGACGCTCGCGCTATCGCTGCCTGCGCGCGGGCGGATGAAGACGCCTGCGAGCGCGACGTGGGATGGGGCCGAAGCATCAATCGTATCCGCACCACCAATTGTGAGCGAATCAGTAGCCACTTGGATCGGGCAGTCCTCACCCAGCAGCGCATCCCAATGCAGATGCGTATCGCGATTGCCGTAGAGGATCACGTTGCGATCGCGATTGAGCGCGGGATCGAAGTCAACATCGGCGATCACTTCAACGTGGCCGTTGCCTTGATAGTGCCAGCTCTCAGCATCGAAGCGCGCCTTCTCAAGTCCCCAGGCGCTCTCAGCTTCACTGCCTTGCGTGCCGTAGACGAAGACCATGCCGTTGCGGAAAGCATCCTTGAACATGCCAGCGCGTGCTGGATTCTTCTCGCTCGCGCTAGGCGCTGCGCCGACGCTCCAGTCGCCATTGCGCTGGTGAACGAAAAGCTCGCCGCTCTCAGGCCAAGTGATGTCCTCAATCTCCTGCCCATCTAGCGTGAGCTTGAGCGATGCACCTGCTTCCATCTGCGCGAGGTCCAACTTCAAGCAATCCACGTTCTCGCACTCGCCTTCAATGTGGCGGCGGATCGGATCAATGCGCAACTGCACGCGCGAGCGCGCCAGCGGCAGCCTTTGTTGCAGCACGCTCGTCCAAAAGCACTTCGACGAGACGCCGGGATTCATCGTGGTGAAATCAACTTCGCGTACTTCGAGCTCATCCGGCAAGCGATGGCGCGCGAAGAAATCAAACATCTGTGGCCAGTCCACGCAGCCAACTCCCGCGCCGGGCGTGCCGTTCCACCAGTGGCCCGCGCCGGGCTGCCAGTGATAGTCCCAGTCCTTGTGGAAGTCCTTGAGCGCGTCGGCCATCTTCTGCGCTTCGCTGATCGGCACGTTGTCGTCGGCATCGCCATGCAGCAGATAGATCGCGTTGTGCTTGTGGTTGTTCAAAAGCTTCAGCGTGCGCGAGGGGTTTGCAGCGCGATCGAGCAGATCCTGCGCGAGACTGCCGCCCTTGTAGCCGGGCCCGCCGCCGTAGCCCCAGAAGTCGATCCAGCCAGCGCTTGGCCCGATCGCCGCGAATTTATCGGGGAAGGTAATGCCCACGTGATGCGTGCCGTGGCCGCCCATCGAGTGACCGGTGAGGTAGGTGCGCGAGGGCTCGGTGTTGAGTTTCGCCTGCGCGTGGGCGAGCACTTCGAGCGCGTCGAGTCTGCCCCAGTCTTCCCAATCGAATCCAAAGGGTCTGCGATTTGTCGCAGCAACAACATGGCACCAGCGCTTGGGCGCGTAGGAGTTCGCTTGGCCTCGCGCTTCAACAGATGCGCCGTGGAGTGAGAGCACAAGCCCCATGCGCGAATCGCGATTCTCCGCATTCGGCAGCGGGATCGCCGGGCGAACGCTGTAGTACTGCACGCTGCGATCAATCGCGCTGATGAAGGTGACATCAAAGCGCTCAGTTGGCTGTGCGACATGCAAGCCGACGCTCCAGGTATCGAGCTTGCTCTCGCCTTCGGCATCATCCGCAAGATTGCGCGCGCGCTTGCGACCCTTGCGATTGCCAGAGCCTTTGCCTTCGCCAGAGCCGCTGCCCGCACTGCTTGGCTTGTGCATCAGCTCGACGCGCAAATCGGCGGCGATCAGCTCAGCGCCATCAAAGTCCTGCGCAACGTGAAAGGTAAAGGGCTGCTTGCGCGCAGAGAGCGGAGCCAGCGCGGGCACGTCGCGGCGAGTCTGATCGCGCAGTACCGTCCCATCGGCGTAGCGCGACTCGGTGTAGATGCGCAGGGAGAGGCCGCGCAGACTTTCGCGCGTGACGTTGATGATGGGCATCGCGCCGTACTGGTATTCGTCTGCGCCGACTACCACGCTGGGCATGGTCGCATCGCGCTTGCTGAATTGCGCGAGCTGATCGTCATCGGGATTCGCAGTGGTGCTGATCGGATCGAGCTTCGCGCTGACGCGGCCCCGCGCATTGTGAAAGAGCAACTGATTCACGCCCGCTTTCAGCTCAACCGGCAAGAGCTGGCGGCCGTTGCCGTAAGGATCGCCGCCACGCACTTCGCCGTTCACATAGACCGCGACGTGCCCGCGCGCATCGAGCAGGTAGATGCCTTCTTCGCCAGCTTCGAGTTCTGGCTGCCAAAGAATGTAGCCGCCCGCGTAATTGCCATTCTCGAATCGCCCCTTCTCCGCTTTTTGCGCGCTCCAAGTTCTGACTTCCCCGTCGTGGCGAGTGACCTCTCCTCCAGCCATCGGATGCACTTCGCCCTCTTGAAGAAGCTCAGCGACGATCGCATCGGCGTAGAGCGCATTGCGGCCATACGCACCGACGGATTCGATCGCAAGGATCTCGTCAAGCTCGAAAGAACGCGGGCTATCAGCCTCAGCGGGCGCTTCCCCCACATCCTGCGCTTGCGTGATGAGCGGCGAGGCGCTCAAGCAGAGGCAGACCAAAGAGAGGACGCTTAAAAGGAAGAGCGTGTTCTTGAGTGGCATCTCGATCTCCTGATTGCATGCGGGGTGCGCGAAATCGGGGCGTGCGGAATGTCCGATTCCCTGCTTCGCTCGTGCGAAAGGAGGGAGTGGAGATTGCGCGTCTCTTTGCCCGCTTCTAACATCTTCGGATTCACGCTCACAGGGGTTTGGCCGGAGCACACGTGGCAGTAGCACTCATATCCGATCTGCACTCGAACATCGAAGCGGTTGAGGCCGTTCTCAAGGACATCGAGGATCACGGCATCACCGAGATTTACTGCTTGGGTGACCTGATCGACTACGGTCCTAATCCATGCGAGGTGCTGGACATCGCGGTCTCAGGGCGCTTCAAGGTCAACATCCTGGGCAACCACGAAGAAGCACTGATGAACGTGGCTGAGGACTTCAACGAGCGCGCCATGCGTTCGGTTGATTGGACTCGCGCGACGCTCAACGATCCGGAGATCCCGCGCGATCGTCGCCACGAGTATTGGAACTATCTCGATAAGCTGATGAAGTCGCCTTACAAGCGCGTGCGCGAGTTTCTCTTTCTGCACGGCTCGCCTCGCCAGCCCACGCGCGACTATGTCTTCCCCAAGGACATCAAAGACGAGCGCAAGATGACGCAGATCTTCTCGGCGCTGAAAGCCGACGAAGTGCGCTTCTGCTTTTGCGGCCACAGCCACATCCCGGGCATCTACACCGAAAAATTCCAGTACGCGCATCCTTCCAAGATGAAGGATTCGAGCGTTGATGTTGCGCGCTTTGATCGCCTGGTGATCAACATCGGTAGTGTTGGGCAGCCGCGCGATAACGACACGCGGGCCTGCTACGCGATTTTGGATGGGTCGCGCTTGACCTTCCGTCGCGTGGAATACGATTACCAGAAGACTTCTGACAAGCTGCGCGCCATCCGCACGCTGCCGAAGTTCCTCGCCGAGCGCTTGCTGATCGGGAAGTAGTGGCACCGACACTCTTGTCGGTGAGTCGCGTTCCGATGCGACAGCTCATTGCCAATCTCACGCGCACATTCGTGCGAGCTGATTGAATCACGGAGAATGACGAAGGGCAGAGGGAGTTCACGGAGAGCGTGTGCTTCGATGGTGCTTTGCGTTTGGTTGCTCTGCACAAGCGGTAGCTCGCGCGTGGTTTGGGATAGCTCGCAGGCGAGCAGTTGCGATGAATCGCTGGGGCCGGCATTCGAGGGAGTCTGCGAAATCCAAAGTGTGCTGTAGCAAGCTTGATCTCAACCCGATCGCCTGCGGGCCCTCTTGACTTCGAACGCTCACCAACGCTGACGCCGCGAAGCTGGATGAGCTGCTTGAACAGAACTTACTCTCTCCGTGAACTCCGCCTGCCCTCCGTCATGCTCCGTGTTAAAATCAACTCGCACGAACGTGCGCGTCAATCCAATTCGCCCTAGCCAGGACTGCCCATGCTGCTCGCCAAAACTCTCAGCGAGATCGACTTCTCGAAGCTCTCCAACATCATCGATGGAATCATCGAAGCTGTCGATGAACGGCCCTTCATCGCTGTGCTGATCGGGCTGACGATCGGGCTAGTTGTGACCGCGTGGAGCACCTTTCGCAGACCGCCGCGCACGACGTCCGCAGGCATCGTGCAGCCTCGTTTGCTGCTGACGGAGTTCAGCGTGGATGAGCAGGCGATGCGCGTGAAGATTCGCGGACGCTTGCCGGGCATGTTTGCGTTCGTCGCAAAGATCGCTGACGTGAACACGGAAACGATGATGCTCGCGACGCTCACGCGGATTGAGTTTCGCACCTCGAATCTCTCCGGCGAAGTCTCGCAAGTAGCACCCACGCCAAGCATCTCCATGATCGAGTGCGGCTTCTCGCGCCCCTTCTCATCGCTCATGCTCTCGATCATCATCGGCGCAGCGTCGGTGGGCTTTTTCTATTACGGCGAGTCTGGGCTTGGCCTGATTTGCGTGAGCCTGTGCTTGGGTTTGATCTTCCTCTACATGCTTGCGAAGCGTTTCTTTATCGCCGTGCAGACGCTGGGCAATGAAGCGCATGTGCTTGAGTTTCGCCGCAGCTTCATCGACAAGACGGTGATCGACATCGATCAAGCTCGTCGCGCCATGGCGCTGCTTTCGAAGATCCTTGAGACCCACATGGCCTCCCGCAACGACGCGATGCTCGACGCGCAGAAGGAATCTGAGGAAGAGCGGATCGAAGAAGCTGTGAAGAAAGCCAAGGGCAAAGCGCAGTAAAACTGGCATTCCTGCCGGTTCCTCAATCCCAGATGGAGAAAAGCGCAGTGGAAGCGGCATTCCTGCCGGTGTTCGCATTCCGATGCGAAAAACGCTTGATGCAAGCTGGCGTGTAGCGGATTCAAGATTCAACGCAAAGGCACGGAGGCGCAGAGGCCACAAAGCGCAGGCGATGGCGCGGCGCTGCCAACTTGTTGATCTGCTGCTTTGCATGGGTAGAGCTTGCTGATGGGATTCAGGATTGCCCGCAGGCGATTGATCAATGTTTGTTCGGCGTGCTGACCGCAGGGTGCTCGGCGACGTGATTCGATTCAGGATCACAGAGTTCCTCGCGCGCAGGCGCGGAGACGCAAAGCCTGGCGGGAAGCGCAACGTTGATTTAGCCGCGCCAACTTCCGGCGAGACCAGCACGCCCTCAAGCATCGCGGTGGTTCTCTCGTGCTCTCTGTGAAAATCAAATCAGGAAAAGCGGGTGACTGCATTCGGATGCACCACGCGGCAGGGATGCTCATCGCTCAAGCCGCGAGGCACTGCGTCACAGCGCCTCTGCGCGAGCTTTCTCTGAATCCCTAAGAGTTAATCGCATCGGAATGAGATCACCGGCGGGAGTGCCGGTTCCACTGAGACTATCCCTGTCTTGAGTAAAGCGCCGAAAAGAATGCCGGCGCCACTGCGCTAGGCATCGAAGTCAATGCCTTCGAGCCAATCGACGTCGTCGCCGCTGCTCTTCTCTGCGCTCAGGTCGCTGAAGACGAACTGATCGAAGAAGGGATCGCGGCGGGCGCGCTCTTCCATATGTGGCGCGAGCGCTAGCAGCGAACGCATCGTGATCAGCGCGTTGTCGTAGTCCTGGCAGCCAGTCTCGGCGGCAGCCAGCCAGTAGAGTGTCTCCGCATGCTGCGGGCGGCGGCGGACCAAGCCCTGCAGCTCGTCGCGGGCTTCGTCGAACTCGTCGCGCAGCATCTGCTTGACGATCGGGCGAAGCTCTTCAACCGCCAGCAATTCGCTGTCTTGTAGATCGCTTTCTTCAAACTCACCAAGCTCACGCAGCGACCAAATCAGCAGCACACGTGCGCGCCGCGAAAAGGGAGCGTGACGCAGCGTCTCCTCCAACAACTCGCGCGCAGCAGCCGTGCGCTTCTGTTGCAGGTGGAGCTTCGCCAGCTCAACGCGAGCTTCGCGCGCGACGCGGGTCGCCTGCGGCACATCGCGAATCACTTCCTTAAAGCTGGAGCGCCCGCCTTCGAAATCGCGCGTGGCGACTTGCCCAATGCCGCGCTGGAGCAGGCCCGCGGCGGAAAGGTCCTCGCCTCGCATCGTGCGGAGCGTGCGCAACGCTTCGACGTGACGACGCTGCTTGTTGAAAATCTCGGCGCGCACTTCGCGGATGATCGCTTCGATCGACCAGTCGTAACCCTTGCCGGAAGCCGCCGCGGTAAGCTGATCGAGCAAGCTCGCAGCCATCTCGAGCTGATTCGATTGCGCGAGCGCAGCCGCCAGCGTAACGCGGGTGACGGGATCGTAAGGATCCTCGTCGCGGATCTGTTCGAGCTCGTTGATCGCGAGTTTGATCTGACCAAGCTCCATGCGCGAGATTGCAAGCGAGCGACGCGCAGCCTTTTCGCGCGGCGTCACATCAAGCAACTGGCGGTAACTTTGCAGTGCGCGATAGGCCTGGCCCGTGCGCAGGAAGAGATTGCCCATCGCGTCCAGCACGGCAGGGTTGCCCGGCAAAATGCGCAGGATTTCGCGGTAGGTTTCGAGCGCGCCGTTCTGATCGCGCATGTAATCGTCGAGCACCTCGGCCTTGCCCCAAAGCGCTTGCACGTAGTTGGGACGGAACTTGAGCGCGATCTCCAAGCACTGCAACGCGCGCTCAGGATCGTGCTTGTCCATGGCATAAATCTCGGCGAGATGCGTGCGCACGATTTCGGGATACTCGCCCTGCAGGCAGGCTTCGAGCTCGCGCATCGCGGTGTCGCGCGGCCCCGTGCGGAAGCGCAGGAGAGCGCGAATCAAGGGAACCAGCGAGCGATTCGGATCGTCCGCCTCCAGCGTGTCGAGCTGCTTGAGCACGCGGCGGCAACGCACTTCCGCTGAGGTGAACTGCTTGCCGGGATTGTCGAAGTCAAGCAGATCAGGACTCAGCTCGATCAGCTCGCGGTAAATCTCAAGCGCCGTGGTTTGCACGCCCTTCAACTCAAGATCGCGAGCGCGGCGATTCAGATAGCGCGCATACACGTCCTGCACTTCGGGGCGATCGCGATCGCTATCCGCAAGCTTGTAGTAGGCCTCACGCGCATCGCTGAAACGGCCGATGCGAGCGAGGATATCGACCATGCGCAAACGCGCTTCCGTGTCGTTGGGGTTCTCCTTCAACACGGTTTGGTAGTCGTT
>Ga0213866_10001355_pt1 | contig 18211 bp, 17 predicted proteins | sample PICome_11_FD_160079 | JGI IMG/M metagenome (GOLD analysis project Ga0213866, IMG submission 160079) | Coastal seawater microbial communities near Pivers Island, North Carolina, United States - PICO284 | ecosystem: Environmental > Aquatic > Marine > Coastal | place: USA: North Carolina...
CGCCCATCGACGCGAGTTTGTCCATGTTCGGCGTGCGGACCTCATCGTTGTGGTAACCGATGTCGGCCCAGCCCTGGTCGTCGGTGACAATGAGCACGATATTGGGCCGCTGAAGCTGGGCATCGGAACCAAATGAAATCAGCAGGCTAATAACAACAAGTATGTAGTGGCGATTCTGCAGCATATTGATTAAATATTACACCATTAGGTGATAGGAAAAGAGGTGGCCATCGCGTAATGTTCTAGTAGTTTCATACTACGTTTTGTCCAGCCGTCATTTTGATTCGTGTTAAAGGAGGTTCATATGAAAATAAAAGCCCTATTGCCTGCCGCTGGCCTTTTGCTTGCCAGTGTATCTGCAGACGCCGCACACATAACGGTTGCGCCCTCCCCGCCGATCCTGACGAGTTACAACAGTCTGGGCGAGTGGAATAGTGATGGCGTCTTCGAAAGTTGGAGCCCGAACCCGCAAGTGGTTAGTCCGGCGGTAAGTGGCGGCGTGCTTAGCGGCTCGGTCAATGACGGGAGCAACGATCCCACCCTGTCTCGAAACAATTTCGCTGGCCTAGGTATCGACCTGGACTCCGGCAATTCCGACATCATCGAAATCCGCGTCAAGCGGACCGGCCAGGCCAGTCGGTTCGATGTTTTCTGGGGCACGACCAATGCCAACGGGATTTCAGGCACTCGTCGCGTCGATGACGAGTCACTGCTTCCATCGGATGGCAGCTTTTACATCATCCAGTTCGACATGTCTGGCGTGGCTGGCTGGGACGGCACACTCGACGACATCCGCATCGATCCGTTCTCAAATACAGCAACAGGCGGACGATCTTTCGAAATTGATTACGTTCGCGTCGGCATTCCAGAGCCCACCTCGCTGGCGCTACTTGGCCTCGGTGGCCTGTGCGTCCTGCGACGACGTCGCTAAAACGAACCATCACCCATCACAATGACGGCGGCACCTCATGGTGCCCCTGTCTGCTGCGCAACGCTCAACCCAGACCCGCGATCCTTGACGCGGCTTTGAGTGTCTCCCGCGTAATCGTCATCATCAGCTCCGGCGGCCAGGCGAGCGTCGCATCGTGCTTGAACTGCTCGGGCAGGACGCCGAGGGTCAGCGTGCGCACCTCTTCTTCGACCTGGTGGCGGCGCTGGTGGTGCCCGTCTTCATCGCCGGCGGGGATCGGGTCCGACAGGTCGTGGGCGAGCATCAGCGTCGTGACCTGCCAGTCGAAGTAGCCCTGCAGCGGGTTGTCTTCGTCGTGGTTGTGTTCTTGTTCGTGTTCGGACATCGTTATTTCTCAAAGGCCTCAAGCGCCTGATCGATCGTGAATTGGTTTTCGTAGAGCGACTTGCCGATGATCGCGCCCTGGACGTTGAGCTCGCGCAACGCGCGGAGGTGTTCGAGTGTGCCGACCCCCCCGCTCGCGACGATCGGGACGTCGGTGGCCTCGGCCATGTCTGCGGTGGCTTGCACGTTCGGCCCGGTGAGCATGCCGTCGACGGCGATGTCGGTGTAAACGATCGCGCTGAGCGGCCAGCCGTTCACGCGCTTGGCGATGTCGATCGCGCTGGTATCGGTCGTCTGTTCCCAGCCGGCGACCGCGGCCATGCCGTCTTTGGCATCCAGGCCGAGCACCACTTTGTGTTGGTAGGGGTCACGCTGGACAATCTCGGTGAACCAGTCCCACTGACGCAGCGCCGCGGTACCGACGATGACGCGCTCGACGCCGACGCCGAGCAGTTGGTCGATCGCTCTTTCAGAGCGGACCCCCCCGCCGACCTCAACCTTGAGCTGTGTATTCTCGCAGATGGCGCGGATCTGCTCGAGGTGCTCCATCTCGCCCGAGCGTGCGCCGTCGAGATCGACGACGTGCAGCCAGGTGCTGCCAGCGGTTTCAAAGACGCGGGCCTGATCGAGCGGACTGTCGCCGTAGGTCGTCTGCCGGTCGTAGTCGCCCTGGGTCAGCCGGACGACGCTGCCACCGCGCAGATCGATGGCGGGGAACAAGAGCTTCGTTGGGGTCGTGGGTGTATGCATGGGGGCGAAGATTGTACGCACAGAAGCCCCACGGCGATAGCAAAGAGGAAGGTTGTTGTGTGTCCCATAAGCCGCTACCCTGTCCGCGCTATATGCGAGCCATAATCCGCTCCAACCCGCTCCGCATCGCTGTCCTCGTCTGGTTCGCCGGCTGGCTGGTGCTTGTCATGCCCGGCCACAAGCGCGGCATCGTCGAGGTGCCTGGCGGGGATGCCCAAGAGGTTGCTTCCTCGTGTTGCGAGCCGCAGCCGAGCTGCTGCGATGCCGCTGACGGCTCCCAAACGACCCCCCGCCCCACAGACCCGGCCAAGCACTGCGCGATCTGCTTCCTCAAGGCCCACCTGACCAACCCCCCGCCGGTCACGCTGTACACGCCCTATCTCGGTGAGCTCGACGAGCTTGCCTTTGCCATCGAGTCCTCGATCGCCGACGCACAGGCCGCGCCCAGTCGGGTCCGTGGCCGAGCCCCACCGGCCTGAGCGACCGACACCCGACGTTTCAATTGACCCCGATCCCCTGATCGCGGCTGCGCTGTCGCGGCCGCGGGAGACCTGCGCATGCTGCGCCGTGCTTTCACGCTCATCGAGCTATTGGTTGTTGTTTCGATCATCGCCCTGCTGATCGCGATCCTGTTGCCCGCGTTGGGCAGTGCCAGGCGATCGGCGCAGCGCACCGCTTGTCTGTCCAACATGCGGCAGCTCGAGGTCGCGCACTGGGCCTACCTGGTCGACAACAAGGGCGAGATGCTCGGCACCGCACACGGCGGGGCCGGCGCTTCATGGATCGACACGCTGCGCGACTACGACGAGCAACTGCTCATGCGATCACCGCTCGACACCAGCCCTCACTTTGAGGGAGGTACGCCGGTCGGCAGCACCTATCGGCAGACCAGCTACGCGTTGAACCTGTACCTCTCGCCCGACTCGACACTCGGTGTCGGCAAGGTCGATCAGGTCAACACCCCCGGCCAGGTCGTGCACTTCGTGATCAAGGCCTACGAGGGCGCTGCGGCAACCGCCGACCACGTCCACCCCAACCTGTGGAACAGCGGCAGCATCGCAGGCGTACTCGCCAAGGCGGCGGGCGAGATGCAACTCAACGCGCACGGCGGCGAGATCGACTCGGTCTCGGCCGTCAGTGCTTACGGCTTCCTCGACGGCCACGCCGAGCAAGCCGCCTTCAGTGAAGTCTATACCGACTTCAACCACAACCTTTTCAATCCCAAGGCCCTCCCATAACCGGGGCGGCATCCACAAGGAACCAAGATGTTTCGTTTTACTTTGATTGCTTTGACACTCAGCGTCCTGTTGACCCACCCCGCGCTGGCACACGACGGCCGGCGTTTCGAGGTCAAGGTCATTGACAACCAACTCGTCGCGCACGGCTACATCAGTGACGGCGTTACCGACCAGGGTTCGAACCTGCCCGTCGCTAACCCCGGCGACCCGCTGTACCGCACCTACACCAACGCGATTCACGGACACTTCACCAACGGCGGCGCGAGCTTCGCGTTCTCCACCCTCCCGGGCTACGACATCCTCGGCAACGCGGATACGCTCATCGGGCACAACCTGATGTGGGAGGCCGTCAGTTTCCAGGTTTGGAGCACCCCCGACACCACAGGCCCGGTTGTCTTGAGCGACCTGACACCCGGCGAGTGGTTCGAGGTCACCAAAGGCGGGCAGTTCTACGACAGCCGGACCGGGCCGGGCAGCATCGAATTGGTCGGAACCATCGGCGGGTCAAACGTCCCCGACATCGACCTCTCCTACGGGCTCAACGGCGCGAACCCAATCGGCGAGATCCACGTGATCCAGTCGAGGCTGACGACCACCGCCCCGGGCATCGCCGACAGCGAGACGATCTACACGATCCTCTCGCCGGCGGGCGCCACAATGGTCGAGCGTCTACACCACCCCTCGCTGTTTACCGAGCAGTTCTTTGGAACACCCGTGCCAGAGCCCACAACGCTCGCCGCCCTTGCCCTGCTGCCACTGATGATGCGTCGACGACGCACGGCCTGATCCGAGACGCGTCCTTACACATTAGGCTGCCAGCTAATACTTGGCTAGCAGCTTTTTCATGCGCGTAGCAGCATCCCTACCATCACGGTCATCTACAATACATCGTGGAACCGAGGAACCCTTTTAAACCTGCTGGAGCACCGATGTCCCTAAGCCGACGACGATTCATGAGCCAGACCGCCGCCGTCACCGCAGGGTTCGCGGGGCTGTGCTCGTTTACGGGGTGTGCGTCGGGTCCAACCCTGTCAGGACAACCCCGCCGAACCGACTTCGGCCCGCTGATCAACGATCCCGAAGGCATCATGGACCTGCCTGCCGGCTTTTCCTACCGCATCCTTTCGCGGACGGGCGACGCGATGGACGACGGCTTCCTCGTGCCGGGCAAGCACGACGGGATGGCCGCGTTCAAGGGCCCGGGCGACCTGGCCCTCCTGGTCCGCAACCACGAGATCAAGGGGCCGGACAACAGACAAAGCGCGTTTGGGCGCAGCGCGGAACTGTTCGCCAACCTGCCCGAAGGTAAGGCCTACGACACGGGCTCCAGCAAAGGCCCGATGCCCGGTGGCACGACAACACTCGTCTACGACACGAAGAAACAGGAACTCGTCCGCCACTTCCTCTCCCTGGCCTGCACTGAGCATAACTGCGCTGGCGGGCCAACGCCCTGGGGCTCGTGGATCAGTTGCGAAGAGATCATGTCCCGCAAGGACGACAAGCACGCGCAAGACCACGGCTATAACTTTGAAGTCCCCGCGATCGCGGAGATCGGCCTGGCAGACCCGGTCCCGCTCAAGGCAATGGGTCGGTTCAATCACGAAGCGATCGCCGTCGACCCTCAGAGCGGCATCGTCTACCAGACCGAAGACCGGCAGGACGGCGTGCTCTACCGCTTCATCCCCAACGTGCCCGGCAAGCTGGCCGAGGGCGGTAGGCTGCAGTACCTCGTAGTGACCAACAAGCCATCGGCAGACCTGCGCAACTGGAACAAGGTGCCCGAACACCTCCAGGGTGGTGGATCGCACAACGCCGACTTCGAAGGCCCGGACGCAGCAGACTTTCAAATCCCGCTTGGCAAACCGATGAACGTCCACTGGGCCGACATCGATGATGTCGAGGCCCCGAAGGACGACCTGCGCTACCGCGCGTTCAAGTCCGGCGGCGCACGCTTCGCCCGCAATGAGGGCATGTGGTACGGCAACGACGCGGTCTACTTCGCCTCGACCACAGGCGGTCAGAACGTCAAGGGCCAGATCTGGCGCTACGTCCCCAGCCGGTACGAAGGCACCCACGACGAAAGCAAAGACCCCGCCAAGCTCGAGCTCTTCATCGAACCCAACGATAAATCGGTCCTCCAGCACGCTGACAACCTCTGCGTCTCGCACTTTGGCGACGTCATCGTCTGCGAGGATGGCGGGCCGGTGAATCACGTACTGGGCGTCACTCCCGAGGGTGGCGTCTATAAGCTCGGCCGAAACACGATGAACAACAGCGAGTTTGCCGGCAGTTGCTTCAGCCCGGACGGCACGACGCTGTTCGTGAATATCCAGAAGCCCGGGCTCACCCTGGCGATCACCGGGCCATGGGGTTCGTAAGCCGCTAAACTCTGCCTATGCAGATCAGAGGCCGCGACGTCTATCGAGCCACGCTGTACACAGGGATCCTCGGCATCATGCTGATGTTCCTTGTTTGGCCGATCATTCTGACGGTCCGCGGCGGATTCGTCGGCGGCGACGGCGCGTTCACGCTCGGCTACTTCTTTGACGCCGAGACCGGTGTCCTGCGGGACCCGCTGTACCTCCGCGGGCTCCTTAACGCATTTCTAATCGCCGTATGCACCACCCTGCTCTGCCTGGTGTTCACCCTGCCGATGGCGGCCATCGCTACCAAACGTGACTTCCCGGGCAAGGCGATGGTCAGCGCCCTGGTGCTCGTCCCGCTGATCCTCCCGCCCTTCGTCGGCGCGATCGGGCTGCGCGCCATCCTCGGGCGGGCCGGCTCGCTCAACGCCTTCCTGCAGTGGACCGGCATCCTCGGGCCCGACCACACGGGCATCGACTTCCTCGCCGGCCAGTTCTACATCCCCGGGCTCGGTGAGATCAACGGCGTCTTCTTCGCGGTCGTCCTCATGGAGGCGCTGCACCTGTACCCGATCCTCTACCTGAACATCACCGCGTCGATGGCCAACCTAGACCCGTCACTCGACGAGGCGGCGCTGAACCTGGGCGCGGGCAAGTGGCGACGGTTCTTCAAGTGCACGCTGCCGCTGATCCTCCCCGGCATCTTCGCGGGCTCGACGATCGTCTTCATCTGGTCGTTCACCGAGCTCGGCACCCCGCTCATGTTCGAGTACACCGAGGTCACGCCAGTCCAGGTGTTCTACGGCCTGACCGAGATCTCTTCGAGCCAGCGCCCGTTCGCGCTGGTCGTCGTCATGCTGGCCTCGGCGCTGATGCTCTACCTCCTGGGCAAGTTCGCGTTCGGCGGGCGGGCCTACGCGATGCAGTCCAAGGCCCAGCACGCCCAGTCGCTCCAGCGGTTGACCGGCTTCAAGGCCTTCGCCGCAGCGTCCCTGTTCATCGGCATCACCGCGCTGGCCGTCATGCCGCACCTCGGCGTCATCCTTAACTCGCTCTCCGGTATGACCGCGGGCAACGACTGGTACCGCACCGTCCTGCCCCAATCGCTGACCACCGAGCACTACGAGGGCATGCTCAGCCACAACCTCGCGGTCCCCTCCATCATCAACTCGCTGATCTACGCGCTCTCGGCAATGGTGCTGGCGGTGATCCTCGGCCTGGCGATCGCGTATCTGACCGTGCGCGTGCGCGTGAAAGGCGGGTGGGTACTTGATGCCCTGGGCATGCTGCCGCTGGCGGTCCCCGGGCTCGTGATGGCGTTTGGCTACGTAGCGATGTCGCTGACCTGGCCGTTCAGGCCTGTCGCGTCGGGTGGGGAACTCACGGTGATCAAGGGCGGGGCACTGGCTGTGGGGGCAACCGCGCTGTTCTTCCTGCTCTACAGCCTGAGCCAAACCGCATCACGGCTTGCGAAGAAGAACGTGTTCCTGCCCGCGTTGTCGCGTGGCCGACTCGTGCTCATGGGGCTCTACGTGCTGGCGATCGGGGGCGCAACGCTCGCATGGTTCTCGCCAACGACCCTGCAATCGCCAGTGGCCTCGCTCCTCTCGACCGCTCCACTCAGCGCGTTCCAGCTCCGTGGCGAGGCACCCAACCCACTGGTCTTCCTGATCATCGCGTACACGATCCGACGACTGCCCTACATCCTCCGCTCGGCGTCCGCGGGCCTCGAACAGACCTCCGGCCAACTCGAAGAGGCGGCGCTGAACCTCGGCGCGTCGCTGATGACCGCGATACGGCGGATCGTCGTTCCGCTGATCCTTGCGAACCTGATCGCCGGCGGCATCCTCGTCTTCGCGTTCGCGATGCTGGAGGTTAGCGACTCGCTGATCCTTGCCGAGCGGGCCCAGCACTTCCCGGTGACCAAGGCGATCTGGACGCTCTACAACCGCTTGGGCGACGGCCAGTACATCGCCAGCGCCATGGGCGTCTGGGGCATGGCCCTGCTCGCAGTCACACTCATCGGCGCCAGCGTGCTGATGGGCAAGAAGCTCGGCGCGATCTTCAGGGTCTAGCATATGCAAGACACCCAACCTCGATCCTTTCGCAGGCGACTGATGTCCTGGCTGATCATCCTCATCGCGATGTATGTGATTTACTGCGGGACCGTTTACTTCTTCCAGGGAGCTTTGATCTTTCCAAGCACGATGGCGGGCCGGGCAGGCAACGCACTTCCGAGTGAAGACACCGAGTTGATCGAGTTAACTACCGACGAGGGCACGACCGTCGCGTGGCTGGTGCCTGCCCCTGCACATGACAACGGGACGAATGAGTCGCATCCACTCGCGGTGTTTTTACACGGCAATGCCGAGTTGATCGATCACCAGCAGAGCATCATCGATCTGTATCACGGGCAAGGTGCTGCGGTGCTGCTCATCGAGTACCGCGGCTATGGGCACAGCGATGGGACGCCCTCCCAGAAGCACATCGTCGCCGACGCGATCTCGATCGTCGGGCACGTGCTGGAGCGGGACGAGATCGACCCGGACAATCTGGTTCTGCACGGCAGATCGATTGGGGGGATGCTCAGCGCACAGGTCGCACTGGAAACGAACCCGAGTACATTGATCGTAGAGAGTGCCGGCACCAGCGTCTCGGAGATGGCCTGGCGCTTCGGCGTGCCGCCCTTCCTGGTCACCAGTCCGCTCCGCACCGAGGAGGCCTTTGGCGAACTTGAGATCCCCATCCTCATCATGCACGGGAAGGAAGACGAGATCTTCCCGATCGCCAAAGCCCACGCGCTCGATCAGGCGGGCAATGACACAACGCTTGTGGTTTTTGATGCCAGCCACAACACGCTGCCCGGTCCCGATGAGGCGGAGTTGTATGAACAATCGATCCGTGAGCACCTGATCCGCGCAGGTGTTCTGCGTTAGCCGTTGCCTGAGAGGCTACGCAGATTCAGACGAGTGATTCGAAGTCGCCCGAGGGCGACCGCTAAATAATAATCAGGCGGGCTCGATCGTGACCGTCAGCCCTTTGCTCTTGAATTGGTCACGGTAGAGTTCGGCCCGCTCTTTGTGCGTGGTCAGCAACAGCGTGAGCCCGCGCTGATGGGCCTCGTACATCTTGCGGATCGCTTCATACTCTTTGAGTGGGGTCAGCGCGAAGATCGACTCGACCACGTGGTCCATCGCGTTGTGGTCATCATTGTGCAGCAGCACCTTGTAAGGCGGGAGTTTGCCCGCCTTGGGTGGCGTGGGCTTGTCCTTTGGCTTCTGCTTTGGCTTGGTCTCGGCTTGTTGTTTGGCTGCGGACATGTATGCAAGTATGGCTATGCTTGGGCGGATTTACAAGAAAAAACCCGAGCGAATTGCTCGGGCTTTCGTGTTCTGATTAACTTTGTCGGTCTTACCACGCGAAGTGAGCGAAGGCCTTGTTGGCCTCGGCCATGCGGTGCGTCTGCTCGCGTTGGTTGGCTGCCTTGCCTTCGCCGCGGGCGGCGTCGGACAGTTCCTTGGCCAGGCGGAGGTACATGGGCTTGCCACGCTCGGCACGGGCGGCGGTGATGATCCAGCGGAAGGCCAGCGACTGCTGACGCTTCTTGTTCACCTGCATGGGCACCTGGTAGTTGGCACCACCGACACGCTTGGAGCGGACCTCGACGTTCGGACGGACGTTCTCGAGGGCCTTGTGGAAGACCTCGATCGCGGGCTCATCGCCGTTGTTGCGCTTTTCGATCTCGTCGAAGGCGTCGTAGATGATGCGCTGTGCGACGGACTTCTTGCCGTCGAGCATGATGCAGTTGATAAAGCGGGCGAGCGTCTTGTCGCCGAACTTCGGATCGGGCTTGAGTTGTTCTTCGGACTTGGTGAATCCACGACCCATGATGGGGCTCCTTTGTGTCGGGCGGCGGCCGGCTCTCTGTTGGCCGGTGTTTTCACCGATTGGCAACCAGCCGATCGATTACTGCCGCGGGACGAATTTTGAATCTTGATACCGAGGGTATCGTGAAGTGCCGCGAGCGGCACCGCTAAACAGGATTGATCAATCAACCCTTAGGCTTCTTAACGCCGTACTTCGATCGGCCACGCTTACGGCCGTCAACGCCGAGGGTGTCGAGCGAACCACGCACGACGTGGTAGCGGACGCCAGGGAGGTCACGGACACGGCCGCCACGAACGAGCACGATGCTGTGCTCCTGGAGGTTGTGACCTTCGCCGCCGATGTACGCGGAGATTTCTTTGCCGTTAGACAGGCGGACACGTGCGACCTTACGAAGCGCGGAGTTCGGCTTCTTCGGGGTCACGGTCTTGACCTGCAGGCAGACGCCGCGGCGCTGTGGGCACTGGTCCAAGTCCTTGACCTTGGACTTGACTTTGGGCTTGCGGCGGGGTTTGGAAACCAGTTGATTGATCGTTGGCATGCGTCGTCTCTTGGCGCAGGGATGTTTCGTGCAATAGCGAGCCGAGAAGTTTAGGGCATCTGGGCCCCCGATGCAAGCCGTGGGAGGGCCCAAACACGGCCTATGGGCCCGGGACCGAGGGTTCCAGAGCCAGAAGGGCCTCGATCACGTCCAGGAAGGCCGGCGGCGTGGTCCCCGGGGCGGGCTTAGGCGGGCCTGTCTGGGCAGGCGAGCCAGGGCTAATGCCGCTTAAGAGCGATTGGATGGCCTCTTTAAGCCGCTGGGCGTCGACCGGGTGCGCCAGCACCTCCCCGCCCCCCTCTTTGATGAGGTCCGCCGCCCCACTCACCGCGCTGGTCACGACGGGAAGGCCGCACGCCATCGCGCGGCGAGCAACCCATCCGCCGGGGTCGTACGACGTCGGTTGCACGATGAGATCTGCTGCGGCATACAACTGCTCGGGCAGATCGGGCTCGCCCATAAATCGCACCCGATCGCGCAGCCCCAACTGCCCGATCCAGGCCAGGTGTGTGTACCGCCAAGGCCCGGCGAGAAGCAGCACCGCATCGCTGCCTCTATCGATCAACGCCTTGAACGCGAGCACCATCGGCTCGATACCGGCGACCCACCCCGAGCGGAACGGGAAGATGAGCCATGGCACGTCACCTGGCAGATCGAGACCGCGCGCTAAATGCTCGCGCATGTCCTGTGGCTCGCTCGTGTCCATGTCAGAGTTATGAAGCGGTGGCGCTACCGTTTCGATCTGAACATGCGCTGCCCGCTTCCCGTCGCTTAGCTGCTTAGCGATAACAGGGGTGATCGCAGCGCAGACGCGCAGGCCAGCGTCTGCAAGCGTACGCCTCTCCGCCATCTCGCGCATCATTAGACCTGGCGTCAGCGTCTGCAGCCATGCGCCGATACGAACCGGCAGCGGTGCGGAGAGTTGCCGCAGGCTGTCGCGACATCCGGCAGCCGTCCCCTCCAGCGGGATGAGCACCTCCGAAGAAATTAGCGTAGTCAGCGAGAGCGTATGGTCTGGCTTCAGCGCCGCCAACTGCTGGGCGTGCCACCGTCTGAAACGCATGATGCCAAGCATCGAGCCGGGCTTCCTCTGATCGGCAGAGTGGACCTGTACGCGGTCATCGATATGGGGTAGGGCGCCCTTCGCAGTAAGGACGCTGACGCGGCAGCCCCGCTCAACGAAAAACTTGGCGAGACGTCCGGCCTGTTCGCTGACCACACTCGCGGACGTCAGTGCCTCGCAGGTGACTGCCAGATGCGGCGGGTTCACAGGGGTGCCTCGACCTGGAGCGTTCGCGTCTGTTCGTAGAGCATGGCCGCGTTCTCAAAGACCTCGTCAGCGTGGAGTCGATCGAGGCTGGCCGGGCCATCAAATCCCGGATCGCTCCTCGCGGCAAGACTGAGCCCGTCCGAGACGACCTGCTGCTCGTGGAGCAGGCTTAGGGCGGACCCATTCGGCGAAGTCGGGCCAAACAGCGTGATCAGCGGGACACCCATCGCCGCCGCAAAGTATCGCGGCCCCGAGTCGTTGGTCACCATCATCCGGCTGCGGGCGACCATAGCTTTGAGAAGGTGCAGATCCTTACCCAGTTCAGGAAGGTCCAGGATCGGAACCGTTGCACGATCGAGCATCTCATTGACCACGACGCGTTCCGCCGGCGTCCCGGTCACGACGGGCATCAGGCCATAACGCTCCGACATCATCTCACAGAGGTGCGCCATTCGACGCGGCGACCAGCGACGCGCGGGTGTTGGCGCGCCGGGGTTGATCAGCAGGAGTTCCTGAGCGTCCGGCTCGATGTCGTGTTCACGTAAACGCTGATCCAAATACACCGCCGCCTCGGGCTTGACGCACTGGTGCATCACGGGCGATGGATGGTGGGCGCCGAGGTAACGCGCCAGCGAGAGGTAGCTGTCGATCGTTGAGCCGCGGTCTTTCTCGCCGCGATTGCGACGGCGCACCAGGCGGTCGGTCAGGAGCACGCCCCGGCCCTCACGCTCATAGCCGACCCGGCGCGGGATCCCCGCCAACGTAGGCAGCGCTGCGGCCTTGAATGAGTTAGGCAGGATCACAGCGGTATCAAACTCACCGCGCGAGAGCCGTCGGCCCAGCCGGATCAGTGACGTGCGGCCCTTGGGCTTCTGCCCATCTCCGCCACGCTTAGAACGCTTGCGGATGGATAGCACGCGATCGACAGAGTCCAGACCGTAGAGCACCGGGCGGAGCTTACGCTTCACCAATGCGGTGATATGTGCATCGGGGTGTGTCTCGCGGACCGCATGGAGGGCCGCAGTCGCCATCACCGATTCACCAAGAAGTCCGGGCATGATCACCAGCACACGCCGGCATGAGATGTCTTCACGTCGCTCTTTCATCGGTCTCCGGTCCTTATCGCCCGTACAGCAACACGGCGATCGCGGTTAATTGTGCCATGAGTCCCGCCCCAAGCCAACGGAAAAATACTCCATCGCTCTCCCCGCCCATGAACAAGCCGCCCAGCAGGCAGATGATCGCGACCAGTTGCAACGCGACCGCGATGATCGTGAGGAACGAAAACTCCTGCGTTCCGCCGCGCTGGGCGCGCAGCTCGTGGAGGATCAGCCGAAGCGTCTTGTCGTCGTCGGCATCCGGTGTGGGGCGCTGTGCCGAGGACTGCTTCTTTTTCTCGATCGCCTGGCGGATCGTATCGGGAATGTCTTGTTGCGGGGGTACTACGGTTGGCGGTGGAGCGCCAGGCGGGCTTGCTTCTTCCACCGCCACGGCTGTCGCCGTCGTGCCCTGCGCTTCGGCGTAGTGCTGCCGCTTGCGGTATGGTTTGGCGACGATCGGCTGTTCGTCATCTTCTTCCGTCGGCGCTCCCCAAGGTCGGAAGGCTCTGCCCGCGGACGGGGGTGATGCGGCCTTCTCACTCTGCTTCGAGGCGGGACGCGGCACCTGGATCTTGGCGATCTTCTCCGCGTCCCAACGCCGACCTGGCGCCGCCTGCTTCGCCTCGGCCTGCTCGATGCGAGGCTGCTGCGCAATCAAACGCGCCGCATCGATCAGGTTCACCGCATAGAAGTCCGGCCCCGTCGGTCGATCACGGTCCGGCATCTCGGTCGTTACGCCCTCGATGGTCGAAGGATCGACCGGCATCAGACGCTCCGCATCGGGCCGCAGCAGGATGGTCCGAGCCCCCGCCGCGTGGCCGGCCTGCACGTCCGCGAGCTCGTCGCCAATCATCCAGCTCGCCGACAATTCCAGCGACATCTCCTCGGCCGCCTGCTGGAGCATGCCCGGCCGAGGCTTGCGCGTCGGGTGGTCTTTCTTGTACTGCTTGAGCTGCCCCTTGGGGTGGAACGGGCAATAGTAAAACGCGTCGATGACCGCGCCGTTGGCGGTCTGTTTTACCAACTCGGCCACGCTCACATGCATCGCCTGGACGTCATCCTCGGTCAACTCGCCGCGAGCGACGCCTTCATGGTTGGCAACGACAACAATCCGGTAGCCCAGCCCGCGCAACGAGGCGATCGCAGGAGCCGCGCCCTTAATGAGCGAGATCGCGTCGGGATCGGTCTCCCTCCCGGGGTCCTGCACGATGGTGTTATCGAGGTCGAGAAATACGGCCGGCTGCATGGGCCTATTGTAGGGCATCGGACCGTTCAGCCCGAAACGGAGTTAAACCCGGCCGTGATTGCCCTGCCTGGCCTCGATTTCGCCCTCGATCAGTTCGATCGCTTGTTCGATCGCCTCGTCCAGCCGGTCATTAACCACGCTGTACTTGTAAATCCCAAGCTCATGGGCCAACTTGATCTCATCGCGAGCGCGGGAATAGCGCTTCTGGATCGTTGCCTCGTCTTCGCGTTTACGGTCGCGAAGCCGCTGGAGTAGGACCTCGTCGCTGGGCGGCTCGATCAGGATGCCCACCGCGTCAGGCATCCGCTGCTTAATCGTATTTGCACCCTGGACATCAACCTCCAGGATCACGATCTCACCGGCAGCGAGCGCTTCCTCGACGGGCTCGGCGGGCGTGCCATAGAGATTGTCGTAGACCTGCGCATACTCAAGCATCTGACCGAGCTTGACCATATCGCGGAACTCGCGCTCGTTGACAAACTCGTAGTGCTCGCCCTCGATGTCCTTGGGGCCCATCGGCCGGGTCGTCATCGAAACGCTGAGCACGGCACCTAGCCGTTCGACAAGTGTGTTCACGATCGTGCTCTTACCGACACCAGACGGGCCGGAAATGATCAGAGGCAGACCGGATTGTTCGGAAGGGGGAAGATCGGACATCGGACCAAGCATAAACGAATTGAGCATGTTTTATTGCCCGCCGACGAGCGAAAGTGTCGCCATCCGCACCGCCAGCCCGTTGGCGACCTGATCGAGGATGACCGACTGAGGACCATCGGCGACGGCCGACTCGATCTCCAGGCCGCGGTTCATCGGCCCGGGGTGCATGACGACCAGGTTCTTGTTGGCCCTAGCCACCCGTGCAGCGGTCAGGCCATAGAGCGTGGTGTACTCGCGCTCGCTGGGGAAGGCCGGGCCGGCCAGGCGCTCAAACTGCACCCTGAGCATGTTGATGACATCCACGCGAGGCAGCACCTCATCCAGGTCGTGGCTCATCTCACAGTCCAAGCCATCGAACGAGCCGGGCAGGAGTGTCGGCGGACCAACCAGGACAACCTTTGCACCGAGCTTTGTCAGGCAATGGACGTTAGAGCGTGCAACGCGGGAGTGCCCGATGTCACCGACGATCGCGACGGTCAGCCCGGTGAAGTCGAAGTCGTTGTCCCTGCCCAGGCGTTTGGCGATGGTGTAGGCGTCCAGCAGCGCCTGGGTTGGGTGCTCGTGCTGGCCGTCGCCTGCGTTGACGATGGCGCAGTCGGTGGCTTGAGCGAGTTGGATCGCGGCCCCGCTCTGGCTGTGGCGACAGACGATGATGTCCACACCCATCGCCTCGATGTTCTTGGCCGTGTCAACGAGGGTCTCGCCTTTGGAGACGCTCGAACCGGAGGCGGACATATCCAGCACATCCGCTGACAGCCGGCTTGCCGCGAGGCGGAAGCTGGCACGGGTGCGGGTGGAGTCCTCGTAGAAGAGGTTGACGACAACCTTGCCGTGGAGGTCCGCGTTCTTGGGCAGCGCCCGGCTGGTCGACACGCCTTCATAGGACTGTGCCTTGCGGAGCAGCGTGCGGATATCGTCAACCGACAACGGCTCGATCCCCACAAGGTGTCGGTGGGTCCATGCCGAGGCATCGATGTCCTGGCCAGGTGTCGCGGTTTGCGGCGTGGGCATGACCCTATTCTAGCGTCGTCCTGCAACGACTACTTTGCCGCCGCGTCGATGCGTTTGCCCACCGCCTCGGCGTCATCGCTGGCAGGGATTTCGTGCACCGCCACATCGCCGCCAAACCGATCGCCCCAGCTGGCCTTGAGCACCGTGATCTGCTCGCCATAGCTGGGGGCAGAAGAGAGTTCGGTGCCGGTGAAGAAGAGCACGCCCTTGAGCGTCGCCGGAGTAAACGAGTGGACCATCACGTTGTAGTGCTGTGTTGCCTCTGACGTGTCGCTCTTTGACGCCTGCACCGGGTAGGTGCCCCAGGCCAGGCCGTCGGGCACGCGTTTGGAATCGATCATCGCGGGGATGTAATCCGACCAATAGGCCTGCCAGTCATTAACGTAGCGCTGCAGGTTCGCGTTGTAGGAAGGCGAGCCCGGGTAGCTGGCGCCGAGTTTGCGGTAGTCATCGGCCAAGCTCGGTGCGTCGGCCAACGCGTGGAACGGCAGCCAGCTCTTTAACTGCGGGCCGGCACCATCCTTACCCCCGGCGCTCTGCATGAAGATCACGCCGACCGGGTGGTCCACCTTCGACGCGAGGTAGTGGGCGATCTGCCCGTCGGCGCCCTTGGCCTGAACGTCAAGCCACTCGGCGGCAAATCGGTTCTTCGGCGTCGTTGAAACCGCGATACTGAATCGCGATGTACGGGGGAACCGGTCACGCTTGGCCTTACGCTTAATCACGCGGACAATATTGTTTGACGCCTCCGCCGGTGGGAGATTTACCCTCACTGCCGGCAGCGCGACGAACCAGACATCGCCGACGACAACATTCTCCGCGACGCGTTCATGGATAAGTTCGTCTTCGATGTAGAAACGGGCAGCCAGCGTACGCGGCTTGTCGGTCGGCTTCATCGGATCCAGCGTCACCGACCACTCCTTCATGCCCGGCTTGGGCTGGATGGTCTTCTTAATCTCGCCAAAACTGAACTCAATGCGTGTGGGCTTGTCGCCGACGAGCGAGGCGTGGTGCTCCGGCCCCCAATCGTGGACAGCCGAGCCCCAGATCACCACGGGCTTGCCGTGCTGCAAGACCGCGTTGTCGCGGAACTGCGTGCTGAGCAGCGGCATCTTGCGGTAGGCATAGCTCAGCCCACCCGCGCTCGGGTCCGGCTCGGCACCGGCGACCTTCGGCGGGTCGTGCGGCCAGTTCGCCTTGGTCACCACCTCGTTGTCGTACATCACAAATGGTGTCAGCGGTAGGCTGGCCTTGTTGTAAATATTAGGCTGGAAGCCGATGCCCGGCGTGCCGTAGGACACACCGCGCGGCTTCGCGACACCCGCCGCAGTCAGTTCGATCGTGTCGCCAACGATCTTGCACTGTGCCTGGTGCCAGATGCGGTCCTCACCGACGAGGTAGAAGAGCTTGAGCGCCTTCTCTCCCTCCTCGACCTTCAAAACGTCTGCCGGCTTCTTGCTGTCCATTTCGATCTGACCAACAAACAAGCCGCCCTCGGTGTTGCTGAATGAGACGGTTAGCTTGTTGCCCTTGACCTCGAAAGACTTGTAGAACGGACCATCGGTCGCGATATCCTTCCCGTATTGGTTCTTAAGCGCGTGTAATGCGAGGCGTTGGCCGGGCAGGGTCTTGCGGTTGTAGTGGATCGAGCCGCCGATATCGATCTGGCTGGCCATCCCGGTGTTTGGGATGTCGCGCGCCATCGCGGTGCCCAGGCGCATCTCGCTGGTGGAACCGAAGGAGACGCCGGGCGGGGTGCCCCCGGCCTTGCCCGCCGAATAGAACTGGTGGAAGTAGACGGGCATGTTCTTCTTGCCCCACATCTGCCGCCAACCGCGGACCATGCTGTGCAGGTTCGGGTAGTAGTTCAGCCCGCCGCCGGAGTTCGCGTAGCCCTGGTTCCAGATCGCGCCGCGCACCGCGTAGGGCACCATCGGATGCATCCGCGCGTTGTAGAGCCACGTCGCGTCGCGGTTGCCCTTCAGGTTGCCCGGCGTGTCGAGTTTGACCGGCTCGGCGGATTCGCCGTTCTTCATGCGCTGAGCATTCGCGTTGATCGCGGCCTGAATGTCGGCGTAGAACTTGTCCCACGCCGCCTTGTGTTCGGGCGTCGACGGGTCGGACTCGAGCAGACTCTTCTGGATCGACTTCGTGTATTCGTCCTTACCACCGGCAAAGCCTTCGCGCGGTGTCCACGCCTCGATCGCCGTCGAACTGAACGAGCAGTTGAGGATGCCGATCGGCACCCCGAGTTCTTTCCAGAGGTCGTAGGCAAACGCGTAAGCGATCGCACTCATCTTCGCCCCGTCATCGATCCACTCGCCCTGCGCACGCTCGATCGGGTGCAGCGCCGAATACACATCCATCACCTTCGACTCGCGGATGATGGGCGGCTTCTCCTCGCCAGCCTCGACACGGGCCTTGATCCCGGCCTGCAGGACTCGCCCCACATCGCACTTGTTGGCCAGCCACTGCATGTTCGATTGGCCCGAAGCGACCCAGACCTCGCCGACGAGGATGTTCTCAACCTTGATCGGCTCCCGGATGCTCGGGCTGGTGATCTTCATGACCTGCGGCTCGGCATTGGCCTTGAGCGGATCAAGCTTCAGAGACCACTTACCGTCCTTGCCCGCTTTGATCGATTGCTTCTGACCCGCGAACTCGACCGCGACCCAGGCTCCCGGGTCCGCCCAACCCCAGACGGGCACCATCATGCCGCGCTGGAGCACCGCACCGTCGGTAAACGGCGTGCCCAACTCAATCGTGTTCGGCGCGGCCACCGGCTGCGCATTCGCGCCAAAGGTAAGCAAAGACACGAGAATCGCGCAGAGCAGCGCAGGCATCAACAATCTGGGT
>Ga0213866_10001358_pt1 | contig 18188 bp, 2 predicted proteins | sample PICome_11_FD_160079 | JGI IMG/M metagenome (GOLD analysis project Ga0213866, IMG submission 160079) | Coastal seawater microbial communities near Pivers Island, North Carolina, United States - PICO284 | ecosystem: Environmental > Aquatic > Marine > Coastal | place: USA: North Carolina...
GAGCTCGACGGTGGAGATGTCAGCCATCTCGTCCATCGTGCCGGTCGCGTTGAACTCAAGCGTGCCAGCGTTCCAGCCTTCATTCACCGCAGCGAGCGAGAAGTCCAGCAGAACCATATCCGACACGTCGTTGTTGATCGTGGTGCGTGCGATCGGGCCGTTGACCGAGAGATAGAGGCCGTCGCCAGCGATTTCCAGGCCAGCGTTGCCGCCGACTGGGAGACCGTTCACGTCAGCCGCGTTGTTCATCACGTTCGCGCCGATCAGCGTGGCCACGAAGGTCTCGCCTTGAGCGGGAGTTGCGTTGAGGTTCGCAACCAAGAAGTAGCGGCGCGCTGAGCCCGCTTGGAAGCTGTTGTTGCCGGTGAGCGTGAAGGTCACGCTGCCATTGTCGCCGGAGAAGGCGCCGGTGGCTGCGATGCTTTGATCAGCGGCCGGTTCGTAGCTGCCGTTACCGTTCGAATCGAAGCGCAACTGGAGCTGGCTGATGTCGTCCAGGTCGTGGCCTGAGCCGCTCGCCATGAACTCAATCGAGCTGAGCGTAGAGGTCGCACCAGCGGGGTAGCTGACGTCAACCGCGCTGAGGACGTAGTTGTCTTGACCAGCGTAGGCGAGGCGGGTGGAGCCAGTCGCATCGGTGAATTCGAAAGCCGGCGTGCGGATTTCGAGGCCGGTGAGCTGAGCGCCAGGGCCGGTTCCAGCTTGCGAGCCGGAGGCGGGATCACTCTCGTCCGTGCGCACGTCGAGATCGGAAACCGTCAACAGAATACGGTCCATCGGCGCAGCGTTGCCCGAGAGCTTCACCACGACGAAGTAGCGCTTGACCTGTTCATTGAAGAACTCGCGCTCGATGCCTGTGACGTCAAACTCAACAGCTTGCGTGGCTTGCGTGTTGAAGTTCTTCCAGGTGTCGATCTGGATGTCCGCATCGTCATACGAGCCGACGGTTCCACCTGAGCTATCGCGATAAAGCGCGACGCCGAGGGGCTCCAGTGCGTTCGTAAGATTGGCGGTACCGGCGGCGCCAGAGATCGTCACCTTCATCAGACGGCAGTACTGCTGGTTGGTCGCTTCTACGGTAAACGAACCAGCAGAAATGCCGGTGTAAGTGTTGTTCGGACGCTGCGTGCCCTTTTCGGTCGAGTAGACCTGAGGCATGGCAGCGACTTCTGGCGTGGCCGTCAGCTTGAGGTCGGATACGCGATAGTACTCAACGTCAGCAGCTCCCCAGAGGAAGTCTTGCGTCAGCGTCGTCGGACGGTTCGGATAGGCCGTTGAAGACTGCGAGTTGCGCACAGACATGTGCTCGATGATGCCCGTCGGGTTCCAGATCGCTCGAGTCTGCGTCTGCGGCTGCGTGGACGCATTCAAGTCCAGATAGAACCACTCGTTGCCAGTCACCGTCACGGTGTATTCCTGGCCGTTGATCAGACGAATTGGGCCGGGTTGCGACCACGCCCAGCCGCGCTCGATGGCGGTGGCACCTTGGCGCAGGAGCTGTTGCGTACCCACGTCCCAGAGACGGGCGGTGTACGAAACGCGCTGGTTGTTCGGCGTACACACACCAATGCGGGTGACGACCACTTCGTCGCCTGAGGGGCGGTTGTACCGGAACTGATAGCCGTTCTGAACGTTCGAGCTACCATTGTTGGCACCGTAGGCGCCCGGATCGTTGCCTTGTTGCGGCCAATCCGCCATCGGCGGCGGTGCAATTGGCGCCTGGTTCGGGTTGCCATTGATCTGCGCAAAAATCACCGGTGCTGCTGCAAAAGCGAGCAGCGCGATGAGCATCCGCGCAGTGTTTGCTTTGAGATTCATTCTTAGCCTCCCCTGATTCCTGTCTACGTAATTAGGCCGCTTACTCCCCCGAGGCCTGAAATCGCACGCCTGTGATCGAAGAGCGACGTGCCGTCTCTTGACTTTGATCCCTGACGATAACTTGTCATGGGTGTAAAAGTGAAGGGAAATCTCGTTTCTCGGAGGGAGCGAATGCCTTATCTTTGGGAGTTCTGAAGCAGTCGCTGCGACCTGTGTAACAAATCGGGAGCGCAAGAAAGAGGCGATCAGGATTGCCATTCAAACGCTGCACCTTACACTGTGATGGATTCCAAATACTCACGCCCTCACGCCCTCTCATTCATCTGAAGGCTTGGGGCATTTGCCAGGAGCGCTCTTTCCGCCTCTTGGTTGAGCAGTGCCACGGAGAGCTTGCGGTGAAGGCAGAATACCTCAATCCTTTTGTCACGGCTGCAATCGAAACGTGGCGAACGATGCTAGGCATTGAAATCGAGAAGGGCGATCTCACGCTTGCGAAAGACCGCAACACCGGACGCGAGATTGCTGCTGTGATTGGCTTTACCGGTAAGGTCAAAGGCAATTTGACGATCGCGCTCGACTTCAATTCGGCGGAAGAATTCGTGAAGAAAATGCTCAGCGCTGACGTCGCTGATCGCGAGGAAGTGCTGGATGGTGTGCGGGAGCTCTGCAACATCGTCGGCGGCGCTGCCAAGGCTGATCTGAACAAGATGGGCTTGAATCTTTCGGTGGCATTGCCGAACGTGATTTCGGGACATAACATCGAAGTTGCGGGAATGCGCTCCGGCGTCACGCTGGTTGTCCCCTTCCACTCCGAACATGGCAGCTTTGATGTGCGCATCGGGATGGCCTAGAGCTTACGTTCGTCTTCCATTATTAACAGGCTAGCTTTGAGCGACAAATTTGCAGCCTGGGTTATGAATGCGCACATGACTGAGCGCTGTATGGGCAGAAGATGGAAATTTCGCTTTGGGGGCGCTGGGGGCTTGACACCTAAGCCTTCATCCCTAGACTTCCGTGCCCTTATCCGCACAGGGATAGCGATGAACGCAAGAGTGTAGAGACCAGGAGCACCAGTCGATGGGACGTTATATTGGACCGAAGCATAAGCTGAGCCGCCGCTTCGCAGAGAATTTCGGTGGTTACAAGAAGACTCCGCTGGGGCGCAAGCCTCACAAGCCGGGTCAGCACGGTCCGAACATGCGCCGTCGTAAGGTCTCGACCTTCGGCAAGGGCTTGGAAGAGAAGCAGCGCTTGAAGGCCTACTACAACATCCGCGAAGCAACCCTGCTGCGTATCTACGATCAAGCCAACCGCATGATTGGCAACACCGGTGAAAACCTGATCGTGCTGCTCGAGCGTCGTCTCGACAACATGGTGTACCGCGCGGGACTCGCGCTGACGCCTCGCTGCGCACGTCAACTCGTGGCCCACGGTCACGTTGAAGTGAACGGCAAGAAGGTTGACCGCGCCAGCTACGTTGTGAGCCCTGGCGACGAAATCAGCATTCGCGAGAAGAGCCACAACCACCCGCAAGTGCTTGAGGCGATCGAGCAGATTTCTTCGCTCGTCAGCTACATGAAGCGTGACGACAAGAAGTTTGCAGCAACCTTGATGACCATGCCGAAACGCCAGGACATCAATCTTCACATCGAAGAGCGTCTGATCGTCGAATTCTTGGCGCACTAAGCGCTGAGAGCGACATCTTCTTGAGAAAGCGCGCTGTCCGAATCAGGACAGCGCGCTTTTTTGATGCTTCAAACGCAGTGCGAATTCGCGAAGCAATCAGTAGCTAGACTCGCGCTTCGCCGTTCACGCACTCGCCTCAGCGAGGGGCTTGAGAGCTCAACGCCAAGGCGCAGAGCACGCGAAGATTCGCAAAGCCTGGCGGAATAGGCGTCTTCTGCCGGGCGTTTGAAGCTCTCCAGTTCCGGCAACGCCCAGAAACTTTCAGACGTGAGCGCGGTCTTCGCGGCTAAGCGGATCAGGCCACGAGCCGCTTCACGTTTTCCTAATCACGATTCCTCGCAGGCGCTCAGCCTAGCAATGAGCAGTAGACGCAACTGGCCCGCGATGTTTGATCCGCCAGGCTTTGCGAACCTTCGCGCTCTCTGGGCCTTCGCGTTGAACTCTGATTCTTCTCGCTCGCATGAGCGCGAAGAATGGCGAAACGCTATGCGATAGCAGGTCATGATTTCGTTGAGTCGCCGTCAACTCGACGACCATAGAGAGGAGAAATCTCAGCTACCTCTTCACCAGAGAACATCGCTCGATTGAAGAGCTCTATCTGAAATTTCCCGGCTACGTCACGATGTGACGCAAGGACAATGCAAATCGAGGACTGCTTCAGTGATCGCCGTGTGGCGCGACGTTAAAGCCCTTCAAACCCGCGTAGTGTCAGTAACTACGACCCTCGTTCCATCTCGCACATTTTGATAGGAGCAACTTTCATTAGCAACTCCATGCAAGATAAGGAAAGAGAGGAACAATCATGCAATTTGTATAGACATGTCACAGCACTCTTGATATCACTAGATTGCCATATTCTGACAGCACCCTCGATCCCACTTCGGGAGAGAGGTTGATGGGCTACGCGTTCGCGAGCGACGCTTCCCTTTGGGGGATGTTCGCGTTCGTCGTTGCCGTCGATAGGTTCAGGGAGCTCCGCAATGAGTGGACAGAATGTCGTGCGCCGCCGCGCCGCTTGGGTATGTTTGTTGATCTTGAGTCTTGGCCTTGTTGCCTTCGCATCTGAAGCGAAAGCGGTCGCAAAGACTTGGAGCGTTACCGCCCTCAACGGTGATTGGCACACAGGAACAAACTGGTTGCCTGTAGGTGTACCAGTCGCTGGTGACGATGTAACGATCGGCGCTTCGGCGTTCCGACCGGTGATCACCCAAGACGTCACGGTGAACTCGTTGACCTTCAGCGCGATTTCTATCGGCCTGAACATCACCGATACAAATGCGACGCTGACCGTAAGCGGCACCTTCACCAAGAACGGTGGGGGTATGAGTATCTCAGCCGGTCATATCGTCTTGAATGGTGCGGGAAGCACCTTCAGCGGTGGAGCGTTCACGCTTGGAAACAACACGGGCGCTGCGACCGATGCGACGCTCACGATCAACGCGAATACCACCGTTGATCAGACGCTAACCGTGAACACCGATGCGACGGTTACCCTGGCGGCGGGTACCCTCTCATTCGACAGCACCAGCACCCTGACAATGAACGGCACGATGGTCAGCTCCGGCGGGGCAGCGGCTATCAACGCCAGCGCAACCCTGATTCTTGCTGGCTCCGGCACTGGAAGTCTCCCAACCATCTCCGGCGCGACAAACTCTGAGCTGCGTTACAACGGCACCGGAACGCTGACGATTGATGGCAACGTGACGGCGGCAAGTGGCTTTTTCGACTTCGTCATCAACTCCGGCAACGTGGTGGTGAACGGCGACATTACGCTGAGCAATAACAACAACACGATTGATTGGAATAGCGCTGCTTCGGTGGTGGTGAATGGCAACGTCACAGTTGTTGGCGCCGGTTCGCAGTTCCAGCATGAGCCCGGTGCATCCACCGGTGATTGCACGATTAACGGCAACTTTACGTCGACCAACGTCGACGTCGGCTACGTTACAGGCAGCGGATCAGTGTTCTCGGTAACAGGCACGCTAACTGTTTCGAGCGGCTACTTCCGGATGGAAAACCGCATCGTTCGAACGGCTGGAGCGCTTGATTTTAGCGGCGTCGGGGCCTTCGTTTCGACGGTCGGCTCGGTGCTTGAGATTCAGCATACGGCGAATGCAAGCTTTTCGCTCAACGGTATGACCCTTTCGGGCGAGCTCTCGGTCAACAACACGAGCAGTACAATCGTTTCGAAGCTCACGGATACCGCGAGCTTCGGCACGCTGACCGTCACGCAAGGCGTGCTGATCTTGCAGGACACGTTTACTGCCTCTTCCAACGCTTCAGTGGAAGCGAACGGCGAGCTTCGCATTGGCGACGGCTCCACGCCGGGCAAACTTGATGCCACGGGTGTCAACGTGAATGTAGCGGGAACGCTCGTCATCAACACCACGGTGAGCGGCGACGCCATGCCTGATGGCGGCCTTACCGTTGACGGCGGCACGGTCACGCACACTGCTGGTACCTTCGACGTCGCCTCGCTCACCATGAGCGGCGCGTCGCCTTCGGTGACGATGGGCGGCGAGATCATCGGCGCAGCTTCGATTGGCGGCACTGGCTCGCCTACGCTGACCGTGGCCAGCTCGCTGCTTTTCAGCGGCAACGTAACCGTGGATGCGGGCGCTACGCTCGATGTGCCTGCCGGAACGACCTTTGAAACCGCCGGTTCGCCGACGCTGACGATTACCATCAACGGCACGCTTTCATCAGGAAACGCCACCTCGACCTTCCTGCTCAACGGCAACCGCAACTTTGCGGGTAGCGGCTCGATCACCTTCGGCAGTGTGGCTATGAACAACAACACAGCCGATGCCACGACGAGCTTCGTGCTCTTCGCTCCCGGAACGGTCAACGTGCTTGGCAGTGTCGCGATGACGCGGACCAGCCAAGACCTCACGCTGGTGGCTGACGACACCACCTGGAACATTGGCGGCAACGTCAACATCAACGGGGCGAACTCCACCAACACCGGCTCGTTGCTTTTCGCGGCTGTCGGCACGGAGATGAACGTCACCGGTTTGCTCATCATTGGCAGTGGCGGCGAACTGCGCGCTCAGCACCTGACGGCCGCTGACGAATTGGAGTTTGGGAGCACTGTGTCGCTTTCTGGCACGGCCGTGCTCGATGTCAGCCGCGGAGCTGGTACGGCGGATCCCAATTGCGTGTTCAAGGCGAGCTTTGCAATGGCTGCGTCTGCAACCCTGGTGATGACTGACCGCTCGGCCTACTTTGAAGGTGCGATCACGATTATTAGCGGCGCCACCCTGACCGGGAACACCAACTCGCGCTTCTCGTTTGGCGGCATGGCGAATCAAACGCCTTCGATTGGTGCTTCGCTCGGCACGATGACGCTCAACATGAGTAAGTCCTCGGCGAGTGCCACGGTGACGCTTGCCGACCCGATCTCCTGCGGCGCGCTGAACTGTGCCAACGGCGTGCTGATTCTTCAGGCCGACCTCACGGCATCCATCAGCGCAAGCGTTGGCGCCAACGGCGAACTTCGGATTGGTACGGGCTCGGAAAACGTGCGTCTGGTTGCGACCGGCCTGAACGTCACAGTGCAGGGAACGCTGCGCATCAACTCTAAGCACGGCACGGACACCATCGTCGAGAACGGTCTGACCGTGAACGGCGGCACAGTGATTCACAGCTCTGGCGCGATGAATCTGGCTTCACTGACGATGACCGGCGCTTCGCCTACGGTTGAAGTGTCTGGCGACATCAATGGCGCGACGAGCGTCGGTGGCACAGGCTCGCCGGTGCTGACGATCGGCCCGGGCACGTTGGTATTCCGCGGCGATGTTACGGTTGACGCCGGTGCAACGATCTCGGTTCCGGCTGGCCGTACCAACTGGTTCAACGTCACCACTACCTCCACCATCACGATTAACGGCAGCTACACCGGTGCGGACGCTACAGCGCTGAGCCAGTTGCGCCTGAATCGCAACTGGTTTGGCTCTGGCTCGATCACCTTCGGCACCCTGCGTATGCAAGACGCCGGATCAGGCGGCACGCAAGACTTCTCGGGCTTCACCGGCGGCACGATCAACATCCTCGGAGATCTTGAGATGCACCGCGAGGGATTTGCGCGCACGCTCACGATCGGCCAGAACACCCTGAACGTGGGCGGAGACATGCGAGTTGCCACGGTTGGTTCCGGTGGTGGCTCGATCACGCTGAATGCAGACGATGCGACCATCAACGTCGCCGGAAACCTCGGAGTTGGAAGCGGTGGCGTACTCAATGCTAGCTTTTCGGCAGCCGCGGACACCTTCACAGTGGGTGGGAATCTCACGCTCTCCAGCAATGCTCAACTGGACTTGAGCCGCAGCGCTGGAACTGACGATCCGCTAGCGTTGATCAGCGGAACCTTCACAACCGGCGGGACGTCTAGCCTAAACATTAATGGACGCAGGCTGGCCTTTGCCGACGATGCAACGATCTCCGCCACATCGACGCTGACCAGTGACGCGAGCTCGATCCTTTCGATTCGCGGAGCGACCGGCACGACGATCGATCTTGGCGGAGCGACCTTCAACGGCGGGCTGGAGATCAACAAGGACGCCAGCACAGACAGTGTCACCTTTGCAAGCGCGCAGAGCTATGTGTCGCTCCAAGTCACGCAAGGCGTGATGACGGTGCAAGACGACTTCACGGTTAGCGGCGGTGGAACGTCCGTAACGGTTGGTGCCAACGGCACGCTGAATATCGGCGACGGCTCAACGCCTGGTCGCATCTTGGCGGCTAGCAGCAGCTTCCTGATCGAAGGTACGCTTGAGTTTGATTCAACCAGCACCAGCGATCTGATTGACGACACCGGCATGGTGGTCGATGGTGGTAGCGTCACGCTCACGCAGGGCGAAGTGCGTATGCAGGGGCTGACGCTCCAAGGCACGACGCCAAGCTTCACCGTCGATGCGCCTGCGATCAGTGGTCTGCGCCACCGCATTCAAGGCGCGCTGGTGATTTCCACCGGCACGCTGACGATCAACACGACGCTCAACATCGTCGACGACATGACGGTCGCGTCTGGTGCGCAACTGGTGATTGCCTCGGGTGGCGAAATCGTTGGGCAGAGCGGCGCGAGCACGCAAACCTACACGATCAACGGCACGCTCTCCGGTGCTGACTCGACGGCGGCTTTTGACTTCCGCCGCTCGGCGAACATCGTTGGCAGCGGCACGCTGGCATTCGGCGAAATCACCGTCGCTGGCAACGGCTCAGGGCCTGGCAACGATGTGACGCTCGATTTCGGCAGCTGGAGCGGCGGTCAAATCACCGTCGCCGGTGACTTCAAGATGCTGGAAGATTCCGGCAACGCGCTGACCAACCTGGTTGATCTTGGCGATACGGATTGGGTAATCACCGGGAATCTGACGGTCGGCGATGGCAGCAACTCTGAAACGCTACACTTCCGTGGCATTGGCACAACGATTCAAGTTGATGGCGATGTAATGGCCAACCAGGGAACGGCCCTGACTTTGCAGCACGACGATGCTGCGGACACGGTCATCTTCAATGGAGCCTGCAACCGCGGCAACAACGCCGTTTTGAACTGGGGCCGCAACTCGGGCTCGGCTACGCCATTGCTCAAGATCGTCGGCGGTATGAACAACTCGTCCGGTGGCGGTTTTGACATCACCGGTCGTTTCGTCGAAGGCGAGGCAGGCCTGACCTTCACTGGTGGTTTCTGCACTTCCACGGCAGACGGCAAAATTACGCTGAAAGGTGGAGCACTGGCCTGCCCGCACACCCTGCTTTGCCCAGTGATCGTCGATTACCCCGTGGCGACGACTGTCGGGGTGGGTTCAAACCTCTACGCCATCACCGCTCCCTCTTTCCAGATCGTTTCAGGTGAGTATCGCACACGCCATCACATCACCGTGACTGGGACCACTTGCGAGATTGGTCCAAACGGCAAGCTCGTGCTCGGCACGAACGGATCTTTCAACAGTGTCCTCACGGCTTCCTCAGCCAACATCCTCGTGCAGGGCACGCTTGATATCAACTCGAACGCGGCCGGCGATTGCATCAGCGACAACGGCATGACGATTGACGGCGGCACGCTCACGCAAACGAAGGGCATGATCCAGATCGGCAGCGGCATGACCTTCCAGGGCGCATCGCCGACCGCGACGGTCTTCGATGCCACCTTCCAAGGCGGCACCACGATCGGCGGCACCGGCAGCCCGATGCTGACGGTTGCGGCCAGCGGTACGCTGGAAATCGCGGACAACCTGACGATTGATTCAGGCGCGACGGTGAATGTCGGCGCAGGCTCAACGCTTGCCAGCGCGATCAGCGCGAGCGCTCTGTGGACGGTCAACGGCACGCTGACCTACGACGTCACCTCGACGATGCAGATCATCAACAATCTGACCTTCGCAGGCACCAACACCAACACCATCACCTTCGGCATTCTCGAAGTCGGCGGCAGCGGCGCAACGGCCAACGTGACGGCAGACTTCTCGAGCATGACCGGCGGAACGATCAACGTGCTTGGAACGCTTACGCTGCGCGAGGATTCGGCAGGCTCGATCAATGTGCTGCTCGACATGGGCGACAACACCTGGGATGTCACCGGTTCGATCACCATCGGCGATGGCTCGGATAGCTGCAACACGCATTTGCGCGGCATTGGTACAACATTTAGCTGCGACGCAGGCATCTTCGTCTCCAAGGGCCAAGAGCTGACCTTCTTGAGCGACGATGCTGCCGACACGGTGGACATTGCAGGCACCGTGAACAAGCGGGCGCTTGCGAACGTCACCTTTGGCCAGAACTCAGGAACGGCATTCCCGCTCCTGACCTGCGCACAGATTACTGGCGTTACCAGTGGAACCTACGACTTCAGCTCGCGCCACATTGAAGTGAGCGGAAGCTGTGCGCTCGACGGCAGCACCAGCGTGACAACCGATACCGACACGGTTATCACGATGACAGGCAGTGGCACCAACGACTTCCTCACAGCAAGCCCAATCCTTGGCAAATTCGTGCTCAACCGAACGAGTGCGTCTCAAGCGACTCGCTTCAACGGTACGAACTTGAGCTTCGCTGAGATTGAGATCCAAACCGGCAGCCTTTGGCTGCGCGATACGCTCACGGTTACCGGAACCACCTTTGAGATCGGTACCAACGGCAAGCTCTTGGTCGGCGACAACGGAGCGCACAACGCGAATGTGGTCGCTTCAAGTGCAACGCTTTTGGTGGAGGGGCTGTTGAATATCGACACCCCTGAAACGGGAAACATTCTTGCAGTGGCTGGATTAACCGTCGACGCAGGAACCCTGCAGCAAGAGCAGGGCCTGATTCAGATTTCCGGCGCGTTCACCATGCAAGGCGCATCGCCATCCGCGACCTTCATCAACGCTGAGCTCGCAGGCGGCGCTACGATCAGCGGCACTGGCTCGCCAGTTGTCAACGTCAATGGAACGGGTGTCACCACGGAAGCCAACGTCGTGATCAGCGCGGGCGCGACGGTCAACGGCACGCTCGCTGCAGCCGATGCCACAGCCATCTACAGTGCTTTCGGCACCGTGAACTGGGTCGGTAGCGGAGCAATCACCTTCGGCGAGCTGCGCTTTGACGACAACAGCGGCAACAACATCACGCAGGACTTCTCCGGCTTAACTGGCAGCAGTGTTTCGGTGTCCGGCGATCTGATCATGCTTCGCGACACTGGCGATCGCACCTTGGTCTTCGGCGACGGCAAGGTCTGGAGCATCACCGGCGACGTGCTGATCAACTCAGCGAGCGGCGGTACCTCAGGTGATCTCGAAGCTTCTGGCGTTTCGCAGTACAGCATCGGCGGCGACGTCGTGATCGGCGCGAACGGCACGCTCTCTCTGCTCCACGCAACAGCCGGCGATACCGTAAGCTTTGGCGGCGACGTCACCGTGATGAACGGCGGCACGCTTGATCTCAGCATCTCCAGCGGTTCGTCGAACCCGCAGGTGACTTTCGCTGGCGATTTCACCGTTGATACGGGTGGTACGCTGGACGCAGAAGATCGCTCGCTCGCCTTCGCAGCGGGGCTGAGTCTCGATTCAGCAGCCTCGATCATCAGCAATGCTGGAACGGAGTGGACCTTCAGCGGATCAGCCGCGCAGACCGTGGACTTTGGCGGTCAAACTATCGCTGGCACCGTGGTGATCAACAAAGCGAGCTCGACAGACGTTGTAAGCGTCACCTCCGATGTAACGCTGCCAGGCCTGACGGTCACGCAAGGCGTGCTGCAGGTTGACGCGGTGGTCACCATCAATAGTGATAGCACGGTCAGCGCGAACGGTACGCTGAACATCGGCGATGGTTCAAGCGCAGGTCGCATTGTTGGCGTCACTCGTACGCTGACTGTTGCGGGCGACTTGGTGGTGAACTCCACACACGGCTCTGCGGCTATCTCGCTCGATTCGCTCGTCATCAACGGCGGTAGCTTGACGCACACTCTCGGCGGTATCTCGCTTCAAGATGCGTTGACCCTGAGCGGTGCAAGTCCAACTGCCACGCTGGTCAATGCAGCGGTTGGCGGAGCGATCACCGTCGGCGGCACGGGCACGCCCCTGCTGGCCATCGGCGGAACGATCTTCGCGCAAGACGACATCACGATTGATGCCGGCGCGGAGCTTGCGATAGCGGTAAGTTCAACCCTTTCCACCAGCGGGCCGGGCAGCTCGAAGACGATCACCGTCAACGGCACGCTCAGCGCAGCCGACGCCACGGCAACGTTCGTGGCTGGCGAGACCCGCGCATGGGTCGGCGCTGGCACGATTGGATTCGGCAATCTGAGCGTCACCAACACCAGCGCCAACGTGGTGGATCACGACTTCTCGGCTTTCACCGGAACCATCAGCATCAGCGGTGATCTCACCATGGTGCGCGGCCAAGCGAATCACACCATCACGCTCGGCGATCACTCGTGGGCGATTGGCGGCAACGTCGCGATGAACTCCGCCAATGGCGGGACTGCAGGCAACGTGCTGATTGACGGCACGGACGCGACCTTTGACGTGACCGGCACGACCGTCATCGGCGCGAACTCCGAGCTGCGCTTGAACTTCAGCGCAACTGGCGACACCGTCGATTTCCGCGGCGACGTGACCGTGCAAGATGGAGGTCTGCTGGATCTTGATAAGGACAGCGGCACGGCTTCGCCGGTAGCGAGCTTCCATGCCGACTTCACACTGACTGGAACAGGCAGCACGCTCTCAATCGTTGATCGTCCAATGTCGTGGGCTGGTGACGTGAACTTCGGTTCCGGCACGGTCATCAACGGCATGGGTGCGGGCTTGTCCCTGACTGGCCCTGGCGGTCAAACCTTCAACTTCAGCGGTCAAGACCTCGGTGGCAACATCACGGTGAACCTTGACGCTGCTACGGATCGCGTCACCTTCACTGGCGACTTTGATGCCGGCGACGTGACCGTTATGCAAGGCATCTGGCACGTCGATCCAGGCATCGGCACGGTAGGTGATGTTGACGTTATGGCAGCTGGCACGCTTGACGTTGATAACTACGATCTGATCTGCGACCAGTTCGCGAGCGCGGGCACGCTGATCGTGCGCAATGGCGGCAGCATCGACTCGTTCAACATGACGATTACCGCCGGCACTGCTGACTTTGGCGACGGCACCATTACAGCACTTGGCACCTTCACCATTAGCGGTGGTGTTGTCGATCTGGAAAGCTCGAACTTCACCGTCACCGATAACGGCAGCGGTACTTTCAGCTTCACGGGCGGTTCGCTCGACATCAACGGCGCCACGCTCGAATTCGTTGATGGCAACGGCACAATCAACGGCGGCACGCTGACGGATTCAGGCAACGGCGGTTCTGTTGCATTCAGCTTCAACTCAACGGCCAACCCAGACCTTGCATTGCTCAGCGGTAGCTTCACCGCAGGTGATTCAACTTGGGATATCGATGGATCGCTCGCATCCGCTATGACGGTCACCACCGGCACTGGCGCATGGACCGTGAATAACAACGATGCCGATGCGAACGCCGCAAACTTCAGCGGCAACCTGACGATTGGCTCTGGCGGACTGACGACCGGCGATGGCACCTTCAACATTACTGGCGCTACTACCGTTGCCATCAATGGCGCGGTGGATGTCCAGAATAATGGTGCTGCGACTGACAACTTTGCGATCGGCAGCAGCGGAACCTTGGCTATCGCAGCCGACGTCACCGTCGCAGGCATTGCGAGCTTCCTGCGACCTGTCACGCACACCGCAGGCACGCTGCAAACGGTTGCTGGCAACATCAACGTCGCAGCGACCTACACCATGACTGGTGGAGCGCTCGACGCAGGCGCGACCTTCGCAGTAGCGGCTGGAACCTTCACTGCCGCTGGCACGATTGACGTCGCCAACATCTTCAATGTGAGTGGTGCAAGCACCGTGTTCAATGCGGGCAGCGCAACGATTGGCGTCGCTTCTGGCAATATCAACTTCACCACGGGTGCAACCGTGGACTTTGATGCCTGCGATTTCGACTCGACTGGCGGCCTGCTCTTTGTCAACAACGCGACCGTCACTGGCGGTACGGCGACGATCAACCAGAACACCAGTGGCGCGATCATCTTCCAGAACAACGGCACCTTCGATGTGGAAGCCGCAACGATCGTGATCGACTCTGGCTCGATCGCCATTCTCACAGGTGCGCTTACAGATACCACAGGCGGCGGCGGTTCGATCACGCTGCTCAGCGGATCGGTCTCGATTACATCGAGCATGACCCTGAGCGATACCACGCTGACGATCACCGACAACAACGATGCAGTCGCGCCTATTCAGGTGCTGGCGGGCGCTACCTTCACTTCGGGGGCGGGTGCCATCTCGATCACCGATAACACCGCCAACACCGCCAACGGCTTTACTAATCAGGGTACGGCTACGATTGGTGCAGGTGGAATCACGGTGAGCGGAACGAGCGGCTACTTCGTCACCACCGGAACCTTGCTAACGATCAATGGTGACGTTAGCGCAACCACGGCTACCGGCACGCCGATCGTCAATATCGCTGGCGACGTGACGCACAGCGGCGGCACGATCACTTCCGGCACCATGCGCGTGATCGGATCGGGAGTCGACTGGACCAGCAGTGGCGGTGCTTTCGCCTTGAGCGGCCAGCTTGAGATTTCGACTGACGGCGGGATGGACTTGGATAGCGCGACTACGCTTTCCTTTGGCTCGCTCCGTGTTGGAACCAGCGATACCACCGGATCAAGCTTGCTGCTGGGAACTGGCAGCGGCGCGAATGCGCTGAATGTGACTGGTGAGTTCCGCGTGCAGGGCGGCGCCTTCGTTGACTTTGAAGATCGCGAAGCCGTGCTCTCAAATGATCTGAACGTAATCGTGACTGGCACCGGCGCGCCGGATGTCGACTTCGGCACGGAAGCCATCGACATCGCTGGCGATCTTGCCGTGACGGAAGGTTCTGTCACTGCGGGCACCGGCGATATCTTCATCGCGACGGATCTCTTCCTGCAAACACCGGGCACCTTCAATGGTACTGGGGCTACGGTCGAGTTCGACGGTACCGGCGTGATCCGCACCACCTCGACAGCCGCAGATGCGCAGTTCGGCGATCTGCTGATTTCCGGCACCTATGTGCAAGAGTCCGGCGCTGCCATACTTATGGCGGCTAACGGTACGCTTGAGGTTACCGGAGCTTATTCAACCAACAGTGCAGCCAGCACGATTCAGATTGACGACGGAGTCACGACCAGCTTCGACTTCGATGCTGCAACGTCGGTGCAACTCGGCCGATTGACTCTGGGTGCAGGCTCGACGCTACAAAGCTCGTCTGCTTACTCCGATACAACGATGACCGGCAGCATCAATAACACGGCGGGTACGATTGACTTTGCAAGCAACCCGCTAGCACTTGAGTTCACCGGTACTACGACGCTCTTCACGCTGCAAACGACGGCATCGAACTCCACCTTTGACGTGCTCGAGATCAGTGGCACCGTGGCACTGGCTGCGAACAGCAATCTGGTGACTGACACCTTCGACATCAACGGTGGCGGCACCTTCAACATTGCAAGCAACAGCGTCACGGTGAACGGCAACTACGTCAACGACGGCACGCTGACCAAGGGCGGCAGCTCGACCTTCATCTTTGACACCAGCACTACGAGCGGAAACTGGGTCAGCGGCGGCAACGCGGCGGGCAAGCGCTTCGACAACGTTCAGATCAGCGGCGGCACGCGCTCGCTCGGCAGCACGGACACAGAAATCGAGGGCACGCTTACCTTCAACGGCGGCGCAATCGACTGCGCTGGCAACAATGTTGTCTCTAACGCGTGTGTGACCAGCTCTGCGGCCACCGACATCGGCATCAACGGCGGTAACTTCAGCGTTGTCACCAACTTCAATGTGTCGATGGGTGTGGTCTCGAATAACGTCGCCGCTGGCATCTTGACCGCGCAGGCGAACTTCACCTACAGCTCTGCCATGACGTCCTCGCTGACGGACACCGAACTTGCTTGCAACGGCGCTTCCTGCACGCTCAATGGCAACTGGCAGCAGGGCAACGGCAGCGAACTCCGACTCGGTGCGACAGGCGCGCAAACGCTTTCGATCGACACGGGCACGACGCTTTTCGACATGACGCTCGGCAACACCGCTGCGGTCACGCTGACGGCGGTCAGCAGCCGCTCATTTGATATGGCGGGAGAGCTCTACGTCGACGATGGAACGTCGCTCGTTGATGGAACGAACATCGACGGCATGACCGTGGCTGGCCAGGTGCTGGCCAACGGCGGCACGATGACGATCGACAACGGCGGTTTGATCTCGACCGGCAATGTTCTGATTACCGATACGGCGAACTCAGCGGTCATCACCTTGACCGCCACTGGCACCGATACGGTGACCGTGGCAACGATCGATGCCAGCTACACCGGCGGCACGATCAACCTGAACGCTGCCGATGGCGACATCACCTTCGACGAAATCAGCGGTAACGGCACGGGCACGGTAATCAACATGATCACCTCCGGCTCTGGCGGCATCACGGCCGTCAACGATCCGGGCATCAACCAAACTGGCGGCTCGTTGGTCATTTTCCTCTCGACGAACACCGCTGACCTGACCGTAGGCGGCGTAACCATCGCTGGTACAGCCGACTTCACCGCGGATTCGACCGCGGGCAACGTGATTGTCAGCGGAACGCTCGATACCTCGGGCACCACCAGCGGCACGCTCGACTTCATCGCCGATGGCGGCGACGTTAGCTTCACCGGAACCGTCGCCCTGACCGGCGCGCCCACCGTGCGCGTAATCGCCGATACCGGCAGCGTGACCTTCGGTGGAGACCTGAGCGTTGGCGGCACGGCTGTGCTGCAATTCAACGATGGCGCGATCTTCTCCGGCGATGGCGCAGGCGGCGACGTGATCACCGTGACCGGCGATCTCTCGCTCACCAGCACCGCTGGCACGACTGCCACTGCGGTCTTTGATCTGGATGGAGCGGAGAGCGACTTCGCTGTGGGTGGAGACACAACGCTTAGCGTCGATCGACTCTTCAACATTCAGAACGATGGCGACGCCACGCTGACGGGCGCCACCACGCTCGATACCGGCACCACGGCGATGGGCGCGTTCACTGGCACGGCCACCTTTGCTGGCGGCATCGATATGAACGGCGCTTCGATCTTCACCGCAACTTCAATCGCCGGAAACTTCGTCGTTGGCGCGACTGGCGTTGGCGACCTGATCATGGACGACACGGCTGACTTCAACGTCGGCGACGTGACCGGCGACATCACGCTGGAAGGTGGCGTCAACTCCGAGAACGGCACCTGGAGCGCGGGCGACATCGTCTTCGGCACCAGCACCAACCTGACGATCGGTACGGCCAACACTTCGGACAGCATTGTCTATTCGAACTCGGTGACCTTCGGAAACGTCGCGAACGATCTGAATCAGAACGGCACGCTCTTCAGCACCGGCTCCAGCGCTGGTTTCACCTTCGGCACGGTCGGCGGTAACGCGACGCTTGGCATCGCTGCACCTGGCGGTATCGCTGCTCAGAGCGGCCAGATCGTGATCGGCGACGTGACGGGCGACCTCACGCTTTCGACCTTCGTCTCGCTCTCAGCCGCTTCGACCGGTTTTGATGCGGGCACGGTTGGCGGCAACGCCAGCGTTACCGGTTTCGTGCTGGTGCAGAACACTGCTGGCTTCGATATCGGCGATATCACCGGTACTTTCAGCATCGGCGGCTACCTGCAGATTCACTCGAACAACACGAACGCCACAGCTTTCACCATCGGCACCTCGGACTCGGTGACGATCGGAACTGGCGCTACCGATACGCACTACATCTCCGCGCAAACGGCAACCTTCGGCAACGTCACCACCGGCAACTTCGCGATCAACGGCACGATGAACATCGAGAACGGTGCCACGCTCGACGTCGGTACGGTTGCAGGCAATGTGGCGATCGGTACGGACAACACCAACACGCTCGCAGTTGACGGCGAAGCCAACTTCGACACCGTTGCGGGCAACCTCTCCACCACGGGTAATGTCGATCTGCAAGACGGCACCGGCCTTGTGGTCAACGGCGTGACTGGAAACGTGGCGATTGGGGCCGATCTCGACATCGACGGCAGCGCAGCCCTCACGCCTGGCACGATTGGCGGCAGCTTCTCAGTGCTTGGTGATCTTACGGTCGCA
>Ga0213866_10001359_pt1 | contig 18179 bp, 15 predicted proteins | sample PICome_11_FD_160079 | JGI IMG/M metagenome (GOLD analysis project Ga0213866, IMG submission 160079) | Coastal seawater microbial communities near Pivers Island, North Carolina, United States - PICO284 | ecosystem: Environmental > Aquatic > Marine > Coastal | place: USA: North Carolina...
TGGCGGCCGCCGTCAACGTGATCGCCAACGACGGTGTGTATGTCGAGCCGAAGCTCGTGCTGGGAACAGTCGGTCCTGACGGCAAGACCACCGAAGCCGAATTATCGGGCACCCGCCGTGTCGTGTCGGAGACCGCTGCTGCGCAGACATCCGACATGATGCGCGAAGTCGTGTGCTCTGGCACGGCCACGCGAGCGCAGGTCGACGGCATTACCGTGGCTGGCAAGACGGGTACGGCGTTCAAGGCCCACGAGAACGGCACCTACTACGACGAGAACGGCAACCGCGTCTACTACGCAAGTTTCGTTGGGTTTTTCCCCGCAGAAGATCCTCAGATGACGGTACTAATCGCCGTAGATCAGCCGCCGGCCGGTACTGGGGACCGCTTCGGCGGTACCGCCGCCGCCCCGGCGTTCGCCGAGCTGGTGCCTACCCTCATCCACGAGCGTGGCATCACCCCGCCAGAGAACTCGGTGGGGTGCGCCTCGTCATGACCCGGGATTCGTCCCCGCCCGGGAGTGCACGACAGGCCGTCGGTGTCGACGAGCTCGCCGAAGCGCTGCGGGTTGCGGGCATCTCTGTGGGTATCGTCGGGCGCAGTTTGGGGGGCGTGGTTCGTCGGGCGGCCCACGACTCGCGTTCGGTCGGAGCTGACGCGGTGTTCGTCTGTCTCCGCGGCGCTTCGTTCGACGGGCATGAGTTCGCCGAGCAGGCCATCGCGGCTGGGGCGACAATGCTGCTGGTCGACCACCGTCTGGACATCGCTGGCGATCGGGAAGTGCCTCAGTTGGTCGTTACCGACACCCGCGCCGCTGCTGGTCCACTCGCCTCAGCGGTATACGGCCAGCCGAGTGTGCAGCTCTCGACGGTTGGTGTGACCGGGACCAACGGCAAGACCACTGTCACTGAGATGCTGGGAGTCGCGCTGGGCGAGTTAGGGGAATCAGTCGAGCGCATCGGCACCTTGCATGGTGCTCGAACCACACCGGAGGCGACGGACCTGCAGGCGAGGCTCGCCGGATTCGTCGATGGGGGTGCCACCGCTGCTGTGATGGAGGTGTCCTCGCATGCCCTTGAACTCCGCCGAGTCGACGGCACGAGCTTTGACGTCGTCGCCTTTACCAACCTCGGCCACGACCATCTGGATCTCCATGGAACGCAGGAGGCTTACTTCAGGGCGAAGTCACGGCTGTTCGACGGGTCATTCGGTGGTATCGCAGTTGTCAATGTGGATGATGTCCACGGTCGGCTGATCGCCGACGAGGCGACCGCCAGAGGCGAACAATCCCTTGAGGTGCGACGCGTCAGCCGTGAAGCGCTCAGCGACGTGAGCGTTACCGCTGCCGAACACCGGTACCGCTGGCGTGGGCTTCGAGTCCGCGTTGGTATCGGTGGCGACTTCAACGTCGACAACTCCCACGTCGCACTCGAATCGCTGGTTGCGCTCGGACACAAACCTGCAGCGGCGGCCGCAGCGATCGCAGGTCCTCTTGCGGTTCCGGGGCGGTTCGAGACCGTCATGCACCCGGTGGCGAACAAACTCGGTGTCAGTGTCGTGGTCGATTTCGCACACACGCCTGATGGTCTCGAGCAACTGTTCGCCACCGCCCAATTGATCGCAGGCGACGGCCGGCTCATCGGCGTGTACGGCTGCGGCGGTGATCGTGATGTCGAGAAGCGCCCTTTGATGGGTCGGATCGGCGCCGAGCTCTGTGATGTAGCGCTGTTCACCTCGGATAATCCGCGGTCAGAGGATCCGTCTTCGATCGTCGATGACATGTTGAGCGGGGTAGCCGGGGAGTACTGTCACCGTGTCCATCCAGTCATCGATCGACGGGAGGCGATCGAACGGGCCTTTCGCGAGGCCCGGGCGGGAGACCTCGTGGTGATCGCTGGTCGTGGGCATGAACCCGTCCAAGACTTGGGCGATCGGCGCATCGACTTTGATGATCGCGCGGTTGCTCGCAGCATCCTCTCGCTCATGGAGATTCCCTCGTGATTGCGATCATCGTCGCCGCTGGCGTCTCGACCCTCGTGTCGCTATTCGGTACTCGCTTCCTGATCAAGTTCTTCGAGACCCGCGGCCAGGGTCAGCCGATTCTTGGCAAGGAGGATCACGGTCCCGACCACCACATGGCGAAGCAGGGCACTCCCACCATGGGTGGCCTAGCCATCGTCGGCGCGGCTCTGGTCGGCTGGTTAATCGCTCACATCGGTCCGGTGTTGCCGTTCTCGACGCAGTCGATGATTGTCTGGATCGGGGTGTTGTTCATGGCGCTGATGGGATTCCTCGATGACTTCATCAAGGTCCGCAAGCGCCACAATCGGGGCATCTTCTGGAAGCAGAAGAACTACATCACGATGCTGGCAAGTTTTGGCATGGCATGGTGGCTCGTCGTCGGCACCGGCATCTCTGAGACCATCTCGATCACCCGTGCCGAGGAGTTGGGGTTCGAGGTTCCCACGGCGGTGTGGATCATCTGGGCGGGACTCATCATTTGGGCGACGACCAACGCAGTCAACGTCACCGACGGGCTTGACGGTCTAGCAGCCGGCTCAGCGCTTATGGGTTTCGGCGCGTTCGTCATCATCTCCTACCTCGCCTTCCGAAACGAGTCGCTATACCCGTCGGTGGTCAACCCGCTCGATCTTGGCGTGTTTGCGGCTTCGTTTGCCGGCGGATGTCTCGGTTTTCTGTGGTGGAACGCCGCCCCGGCGCGAATCTTTATGGGCGATGTCGGGGCGCTGGCCGTCGGGGCCGCGCTCGCCTTCCTAGCGTTGACCACCAACACTCATCTCCTGCTGGTCCTGCTCTGCGCGATCAATGTGATGGAAGCTGGATCGGTGGCGATTCAGATGGGCGTGTTCAAGGCATCTGGCCGGAAGAAGCGCCTGTTTCGGATGTCGCCGATCCACCACCACTTCGAGCTGCTTGGTTGGCCTGAGACGACTGTGATCATCCGCTTCTGGCTGATCGCTGCGATCTGCGTCGGACTTGCCCTCGGAATTTTTATCGCCGACTTCTCGAGTCTGTCGGCCGACGGCCTGGGTGGGTGACATCGCTGTGACGCGTGCGCTCGTCTGGGGTCTCGCAGTGACCGGCACGTCGACCGTGCAAGCGCTGCAGCGGCGTGGCTTCGAGGTGCTCGTCGGCGACGACGCCGTCACGAAGGAGAAGCGGACGCTCGCCTCCAAACTTGACGTCGAACTAGTCGAAGGAGCGACCGACGGGCATCTCGACGCATTGGTCGACGCAGTCGACCTCGTGTGCCCGGCGCCGGGCGTGCCCGCGACCCACCGCCTGATCGAGCGGTCCGTTGCCACCGGCGCTGATTTGGTCACCGAGCTCGAACTCGCCTACCGGTGGGAGAAGGATCGCCCAGGCGGGCCCCGTCCGATGCTGGCGGTCACCGGTACCGACGGCAAGACCACCACGGCCCTGCTCGCGGCGCACATATTGCGTGAGGCGGGGCACTCGACGGTCGACGCCGGCAACACGGACACTCCACTGGTCGATGCCATCGACGACGATCACGATGTATTCGTCGTCGAATGCAGTAGCTTTCGGCTCGCTTTCACCCCGACATTTCGTCCGGATGCCGGCGCGTGGCTCAACCTGGCCCCAGACCATCTCAACTGGCATCGTTCACTTGAGGACTACGTCGCCGCCAAGGCGCGTCTCTGGGCCAACCAGCGTCCGGACGATACGGCGATCGGGTTGCTGCGAGACGACACGGTTCAGCGGTGCCTCGGTGCAGCGCTCGGCCGCCAAGTCACCTACGGCGCCCGATCCGACGAGGGGCGCGCCCACTACCGAGTGGTTGCCGGCGAGCTCCATGGCCCCAACGGAGCATTCGCGGCCATCGACCAGATATGGCGTCAGCTTCCACATGATCTCGACAACGCGCTAGCAGCGGCGGCGCTTGTGCTTGAGACCGGCCTGGCAGAACCGGCCGATGTCGAGCGAGCGTTACGTAGTTTCGTCGGCCCACCCCATCGCCTTGAGCCGCTTGGTGAGTCAAACGGTGTCGCATGGTTCAACGACTCGAAGGCCACCACACCCCACGCCGCCAATGCGGCCATCTCCGGGTTTGAACGGATAGTGCTCATCGCAGGCGGCAAGGACAAGCACGTCAACCTCGCCGAGATGGCGGCCGAGCAGGGACGTGTAAAGGCGCTCGTCGCACTAGGTGAGACACGTCGCGCAATCGCTGCGGTCTTCGACCAGGTGAGCATTGTCGACGTCGTCGAAACCCTCGACGAAGCAGTCCCACGTGCCGCCGCGCTCGCCGAACCTGGCGACACGGTGCTGCTGTCGCCCGGCTGCGCCAGCCTCGACCAGTTCTCTTCGTTCCAGGAGCGTGGCAATCGTTTTCGTGAGCTCGTCGCGCCACATCTGACCGGTCACACAGGAGCAAACACATGACCTCGACCCTCTCAGTTAAGGATCGAAAGCTCGCCGCGCTTGATCGCGTTGGCAGGCCTGAGCGGCGCCAGGAGAACCGCCAGCCTCGCGAGCGACGGGGAGCCCGCCACAACGAGCTCGGACCGCCGACCGGCACCTGGTACGGCATCGTTGGTGTGGTCGTCGTGTTCGTTACTCTCGGTCTCGTCATGGTGCTGTCGGCATCGGCCGTCACCCAGGCCAACCAGGGCAACTCGCCGTACCATGTGTTCCTTCGCCAGTCGATGTGGGCGGGGCTTGGCCTCATAGCCATGGCCATTGTCGCCCGCGTTCCCTATGACGCCTGGCGTCGATTCGTAATTCCACTCGCAGTTCTCGGCGTGCTCGCCATGTTCGGCCCCTTCGCCCCCGGCATCGGCTCAACGGTCAACGGCGCCCGGGCCTGGATCCGAATCGGCGGTTTCGGCGCTCAGCCCTCGGAGTTCCTGAAGTTCGTCGCCATCATCGTTACAGCCGACTTCTTGACTCGCCGAAGGGACGTGATGAACCACAGGCGGATGACGATCTATCCACTCGCTGCGATCGCTGGTGCGGGTGGCGCGCTCTGTCTCGCCCAGAAAGATCTCGGATCGGGCATCGTGCTGGGGTCAATCGTGCTCGCCATCGCCTGGATGGCTGGCATGCCGTTCCGGCCGCTCGTCTCCCTCACGTCGCTATCGGTGCTCGCTGGGACCGCCTTCATCCTGCCCAGCCAGCGCCGCATCGATCGTTTCACGGCCTTTCTTGACCCAGAGGGGAACCGTGACCACCTCGGTTACCAGATGTACCAGGGATTCGTCAGCATGGCCTCGGGGGGCCTCACCGGCTCGGGAATCGGCGGCAGTCGGGGCAAGCTGGGTTATTTGCCATACGCCCACAGCGACTTTATCTTCGCCATTATTGCCGACGAGCTCGGCTTTATCGGCGCAGCTACGATTATTGTGGGCTTTGTCCTCCTTGTGTGGTTCGGTATCCAGACGGCACTCGCAGCCCCCGACCGCTTCGGCATGCTCGTGGCCGGTGGCGTCGCCGCTTGGTTCGGTGTGCAGACACTCGTCAACCTCGGCGGCGTGACCGGGCTGATGCCGGTCACCGGGCTTACCTTGCCCTTCTTTTCCGCAGGCGGCAGTTCGCTCTTCGTGTCGATGGCTGCTGCGGGACTACTCCTATCAGTTGCTCGGCGTATCAACACGTCGGGCGAACGCCGACGGGTCGAGACCCGCCGAGCTTGATATGACAAGCCCCAATAAGACATTCGCCGTCGTTACCGGTGGCGGCACGTCAGGACACGTCCTGCCCGCCCTCGCCGTCGCAGACGCGTTGATCGCCGCTGGCCGGACGCCCGAAGAGATTCACTACGTTGGGTGCGAACGGGGCATCGAGACACGTCTTCTTTCCGACACTCGGTACGAGTCAACCTTTTTCGACGTTGTCGGTTTCCAGCGAAGTTTCTCGAGGCGCAATTTCGGCTTCGTACCGAAGATGTGGCGAGCTCGAAAGGGGGCGATCGAGTTGCTCCGGGCGTTGCAGCCGTCAGTGGTTGTCTCGGTCGGGGGCTACGCCTCAATGCCGGCGGTCTTTGCTGCGCATAAGCTTGGCATCCCCGTCGTGGTGGTGTCGTACGATCGGTTGCCCGGACGTGCCAGCCGACTGGCTGCGAAGCGTTCGGCGGCGTGCGCTGTTGCGTTTGAGGGATCGCCGCTGCCGCGAGCCACGATGACCGGTGCGCCGGTTCGGCAGGTGATGCTGGATCTCGACCGCACTGCCCGCCGGGTTGAAGCTCGTGTCGCTCTGGGGGTCGGTGAAGATCGGTTCCTCGTAGCGATCATGGGAGGTTCATTAGGATCCGGAGTTCTGAACCGGGCGATCGCCGACTACCTGGGATCCCACCGTGACGATGACGGGCTCGCTGTCCGCCAGATTGCCGGAGAGCGATGGGTCGCTGACATCGACGTGGTCGAGCCGACCGGCGACGCCGGGGTCGTGCACCATGTCGTCGGCTACGAAGACGACATGCCGTCGGTGTTTGCTGCGGCTGACCTACTGATCGGTCGCGGCGGAGCCAGCACGGTCCACGAGGTCGCAGTGACCGGCACGCCCGCGATTCTGGTCCCGTGGGCTGGTTCGGCCGAGAACCACCAGGAGCAGAACGTTTCCTGGCTGTCGGACGTCGGTGCTGCGGTGGTAATTAGCGAAGACGAGATCGGCCGACTCGGTGACGAGATCGATCGACTTCGCCATGACGATTCGGCGCTGGCGAAGCTGGCCGAGGCGGCCTCTGCCCGGGGTCAGGTGCACCGCTCGGGCGCCCTCGCCCGTCTAATCGAGGCGGTTGGACAGGAGTCGGGCACAACGGTCGCCCAGTCAGCGGTTCGACGGCCGTAACCTTTCCGGCATCGTGAGCCACGTTCCCGAGGTACCACTCGACCTGTCGATCCCTCACCGACTCCACGTCGTGGGTGTGGGCGGTCCCGGCATGAGCGCGGTTGCCATCGCTCTAGCCGAGATGGGTCACGACGTCAGCGGCTCCGACCTGCGCGAGCAGCCAGCCCTAGAGCGTGTGCGGGCTGCCGGCGTCGACGTGTCGATCGGTCACGATCGAAATCTTGTTCATGGCATCGATGCGGTGACTTTGTCGTCAATCATCCCCGACCGGAACATCGAACTCGACGAAGCACGCACCGTTGGCGTCCCAGTCTTACGACGGGCGGGCATGCTCGCATCGATCTGCGCACGGGCAAAATCGTTGGCCGTCGCGGGAACCCACGGTAAGACCACGACCACGTCGATGCTCATGCTGATACTCGCCGAGGCTGGCATGCGGCCGAGTTTCGTCGTCGGCGGCGATGTCACCGACGTCGGTACGGGTGCGCAATGGACCGGCGGCGAGTGGCTGGTGGTTGAGGCTGACGAGAGCGACGGCACCCACGAGCAACTGCCGCTGTACGGCACGGTCCTCACAAACGTCGAAGCCGACCATCTCGATTATTTCGGCTCGTTTGAGGGCGTTATCAACTCGTTTCGTCGATTTCTCGCGCAGACGCCGGGCCCGAAGGTCGTCTGCGCAGACGACCCAGTGATCGCTGCGGAGTTGCTGGACGATCATGCCGAACGCACAGCCGGCACGGTGACCTACGGAATCGAGGCGAATGACCTTGATGTTCGAGCGGTTGACGTGACAGCCGTCGATGGGTCATTCCGATTCGGTATTGAGCGACATCGTGAACTGCTCGGATTCGTCGACCTACCGTTGCGCGGCACCCACAACGTGCTCAACGCCACCGCTGCGTTGGCAATGGCTCTAGAGGTCGGCGTTCGGTTCGACGACGCCGCAGCGGCCCTTGCCCGTTTTGGGGGCGTCGCCCGCCGGTTCGACGTGCGTGGCGTCGATGGAGGTGCCACCTTCGTCGACGATTACGCCCACCTGCCCACCGAGATCAAGGCGGTGCTCGCCGGTGCTCGCCACAGCGGCGACGACTGGAAGCGGGTCATCGCTGTGTTTCAGCCCAATCGCTACCATCGCATCGCCGAGATGTGGCGCGAGTACGGCGATGCCTTCCATGATGCCGACGTCGTGGTGCTCACCGAGATCTACGGCTCGGGGACCACTCCGATCCCGGGCGTCACCGGCAAGTTGGTGCTGAACGCGGTTGCCGAAGCGTCTCCAGGTGCCAGGGTGGTGTGGATGCCCCAGCGATCTGACCTGATTGACTTCGTGGCAAGCGAAGCGCGCGACGGCGACGTGGTGGTGTCGATGGGGTGCGGCGACATCGCCACATTGCCCTCGGAGGTGCTTGATGCCCGCCGTGGCGGTTGACGCACCACACCCCGATCGTGTCGCATCAGCATTGGATGCGCTCGATCACCCGTCAGTTGACGTGTCGACTGACGTCCCGCTCGGCCCGTTCACGACGTACCGGGTGGGCGGTCCCGCCGCAGTGTTCGCCCGAGTGCACGAGCCGTCTGGGCTAGAAGCGGTTGCCCGGTCGATCCAGATTTCTGAGCTGCCTCCGCTGATCGTTGGGCGCGGTTCTAACCTATTGGTGGCCGACGCTGGCTTCACCGGAATTGCCGTATCGCTCGGCGCCTTCTGTGATCACATTTCGATCGATGCTGAGACGTCCGTTGTCTCTGCTGGAAGCGCCGTTCGGCTTCCCGTGTTGGCCCGCCAGGCCGCGGCGGCGGGGTTCACCGGCTTTGAGTGGGCGGTCGGCGTCCCGGGCTCGATCGGTGGGGCGGTCCGAATGAACGCAGGAGGCCACGGCTCCGACATGTCAGCGTCGTTGCTGGATATCGATCTCGTCGACCTTGCCGATGCCAAGGCGTCGGGAGTGGGACAAACCCGACGCGCAGATGAGCTCGGTCTCCGGTTCCGCGGAAGCGGCCTGGGTCCGACCGACGTGGTCCTCTCGGCCCGGATTCAGCTTGCCCCCGGTGATGTTGCGACAGCCGAGGCTGAAATCAAGGAGATCGTGACCTGGCGCCGGACCAACCAACCCGGTGGGCAGAACGCAGGATCGGTGTTCGTCAACCCGGTCCCGGGCAAAGTCACTGCCGGGCGGCTAATCGATCGATGTGGCCTACGAGGCCTCAGGATGGGCTCGGCGTCGGTGTCAGACATCCACGCTAACTTCATCCAGGCCGACGATGACGGGTCTGCCGACGATGTGGTTCGCCTAATGCAGCACGTCCGCAAAACGGTGCTTGAACAGACCGGTTATGCGATGCGTAGCGAGATCCGCCTCGTCGGATTCGAGGAGCCGTGGTGATACCGCAGCGGGCCCAGGTGAGGATGTAGCGGTGGGCTGGCGAAAAAAGCGAGCGTCGAAGAAGGCTGCCAAGCAGGCAACGGCAGTGGCCGCTGTTGCGGCCGGCGACCCCTACCAGACCTCCGAGGTCCGAGTTATCAAGGCCGACTCTGACGCCCAGCCGGCTGGTCAGTCCTCCGAAGGCATTTGGGCGAACGACGACACCGGCGGACTTCACAAGCCCGGCGGCGACGTGCTCGCCGAGCTCTCGGAAGCGTTTTTCGATGAAGAGCCGGAGAGCGCGTCAAGAAACGTCGAACTTGAAGCAGACGCAGGGGCAAACGCCGAGCCGGAGCCCGTCGCCGACCGAACGACCTTCGCCATCGGCGGCGGCGATGAGTATGACGACATCGTTTACCTTGACGAGTTGGTCGCCAGCGATGACGACAGCGGCACGGTGTTTATCGACGATGAAGGTCGCTCTGACGCCTTGCAAGCCAGCGTTGCTGGCGCCTCGACCGTCGATTCACGGTTACGGCAGCGGCGCATCGGTGTCCGCCGAGCCAGAAGACGTCGACGCCTGTACTGGGCGATCGGGACTGCCGCATTGTTCATATTGGTCGTTGGAGTGCTCGCGGCACTCGGCTCCGCAAGGTTTGCCGTGAAGGAGGTGACCGTGTTTGGACAGGTGTACGCCGACCCTCAGGTCATCGACGAGGTGATCGCAAGCCTCGAGGGGACGCCGGTGATCCTTGTCGACACGAGCGAACTCGAGGGAAAGCTTGAGGCGATCCCTTGGGTCGAGACCGCACGGGTTACTACCGACTTCCCGAACGCAGCCATCATCGAGTTGCGCGAACGCAAGCCGGTGGCCACGGTGCAAGGAGCTGACGGCCGATTCCGCGTGCTCGACCGAGAGGGCCGAGTCCTCGACGTACTCGACGGCCAGCCGGCGGCTGTCGTGTTGCTTACGGGCCCAGACACGGTTGATCTCGTCGCTGGTCAGTTTACGGAAGTCGGACACGCTGCTGCAGCAGCGCTCGTAACCAAGCTCACCCCAGACGTGAGAGCTCGTATCGTTGCGATCCAGACCACGACAGACGGGGCCGAGATGGCCCTCGTGCTCAGCGCCATCGGCGAGGATGGGCCCGACACTGTGGTGCGACTGGGGTCAGCGATCGGCGACAACGATCAGATCGAGAAGCTGGTGCGGCTCGAGCGGGTGCTCGACGACGCCGACGGCGCTGGAGCTACCGTGATCGATGTCTCAACGGCCGAAACAACGCAGCGATGATCGTGCTTGAATTGCCGCGACAGCTCTGTGATCCCCAACGAGAGGTGTTCCGCGCGCTAGCGTCCTGTCTTCAGGTCAATCAATCTGAAATCATTCGTTCCGTGTTCTCGTCATTCTTGACACCCCTGAGTTGGAGGCCCTGCTGATGGTCGGCAGCCCGCAGAATTATCTCGCCGTGATCAAAGTCGTCGGCGTCGGAGGTGGTGGCGTTAACGCCGTCAACCGCATGATTGATGCCGGTCTGAAAGGCGTCGAGTTTATTGCGGTCAACACCGATGCGCAGGCGCTGATTATGAGCGACGCAGACGTCAAGCTCGACATCGGTCGCGATCTGACCCGGGGCCTCGGTGCCGGTAGCGACCCGGAGGTCGGCCGCGAAGCTGCCGAGTCACATCGCGACGAGATCGAGGAGATGGTCCGTGGTGCCGACATGGTGTTCATCACCGCTGGCGAAGGCGGTGGCACAGGAACCGGCGCTGCGCCGGTTATCGCCGAGATCGCTCGCGAGTCGGGCGCACTAACCATCGGCGTCGTCACCCGTCCGTTCTCGTTCGAGGGTCGTCGCCGTGCGGTGCAGGCCGACAACGGCGTTCAGCGACTCAAGGAAAAAGTCGACACCCTCATCGTCATCCCGAATGACCGACTTCTCAGCGTCGCCAACGACAAGACGAGCGTACTCAACGCGTTCAAGATGGCCGACGAGGTCCTTCTGCAAGGTGTGTCGGGCATCACCGGCCTCATCACAACCCCGGGTTTGATTAACACCGACTTCGCTGACGTCAAGGCCGTCCTGCAAGACGCCGGCACGGCGCTCATGGGAATTGGGCAGGCAAGTGGCGATGAGCGGGCGGTGTCGGCCGCTAAGGCGGCCATCTCGAGTCCACTACTCGAATCGGCAATCGATGGCGCCCGCGGAGTACTGCTCAACATCACCGGCCCATCGAGTATGGGCCTGTTCGAGATGAACGCAGCCGCTGAGATCATCCACGGTGTTGCGCACCAGGATGCGCTCATCATCTTTGGCACTGTGGTTGATGATGAGATGGGGGACGAGGTCCGCGTTACGGTTATCGCCGCTGGCTTCGATCGCTCCGACGGCACCCCGATTGGGGGGTATGGCGGCAGTGCTTCAACGTCGGCGCCCGCAGCGATCGATCAGCCCCGCACCTCACCGACTCGGATTACCGAACTGTTCGGCGAAGAAGCGCCCGACGACGACCCGCTCGATCCCGACGACGACGACTTCGATGTCCCGTCGTTCCTAAAGTAGCGGCTCCAGCGGTTTGCCGGGGGAGTAACGCCGCCCCGTCAACATGGATCTCCTGCTCGACGACGAACGTCTGGGCGTTCGTGTCGGTGCCACCACAGCCGCCGACGGCGACGTTCACCCGACTCGAGTCGACGCCGCGATCTTGGCTAGAAGGCAGGTCGGACTAGCAGGAGCGCGCTGGGCAATGGCGGAGCACGTGCACGGCACCGAGATATGGAGCGTCGACTCGGTCCGGTCTTCGGTAACGCTTGTACCGGCTGACATCGTCGTACTTGAGCGTGCACGCTCGAGGAGCGGTTCGCCGTCGCCATCAGCAGTCGCAGTGTGGGCGGCCGACTGTGCGACCGTCTTTTTTGTGACTGGAAACTCACTGGTTGGGGTGCACGCCGGTTGGCGCGGCTTGGCTGCCGGCGTGATCCAGCGCGCCGCCGCTATCGCAGTTGGCGCCGGGCCTATCGAGTCGGTCGTCGTCGGCCCGCTGATCGGGCCCTGCTGTTATGAGTTCTCTGATTGCGATGTCGCTGCGGTCGCTGCCGGTGTCGGTGCCGCTACAGCCGCTATCCAAGGAGTAACTGGCGCAGGTGCGCTGGCGCTTGACACCGGAGCGGCGGTCTGCTCGGCGCTGGCCGAGGTCGGGATCACGCCCGATGCAGCCGCACAGGGGTGTACCGGATGCACTGACGACGGTCGAAGATGGTTCTCGCATCGCGCTCGTGTCGACGTTGGACGTCAAGCGTTGGTGGGATGGTTTGTGTGAGCGATGTGATGCCGTCCCGATCAGCCGACGAGGTGCGTCGTGAGTTCTTGCGGCTCAGCGACCGGATCAATGCCGTGAAGCGAGTGTGGAACCATCAGGTCGAAGTCCTTGCGGTGACGAAGGGTTTCGCCCCTGACGTGGTTGAGCTTGCAATTGAGGCCGGCTGCACGGCGATCGGCGAGAACTATGCGCAGGAGTTACTCACCCGTGTCCCAATCCTCGATCGGCTGGGCGATCGTCGACCGACTGTCCACTTCATTGGGCATCTCCAGACGAATAAGGTGCGGCGACTCGCTCGCGTGGTCGATGTGTGGGCCACCGTCGGCAGCGCATCGTTGGCGGAGGAAATCGCCAAGCGTGCACCGGCAGCACGAGTACTGATTCAACTCAATACCACCGGCGAATCACAGAAGAGCGGTTGCAACCCTAAGCACGCTGTGTCACTCATCGAGAGATGCGTCGAGTTTGGTTTGGTGGTCGAGGGGGTGCTGGCTATGGGCCCCACTAGTGGTAACGAGCAGGCCACCCGGATGGCTTTCGAGGTGGCTCGGCAGATCGCTGACGACCACGGTCTCGCCGTGTGTTCACTCGGCATGAGCGGTGACCTCGAGTTGGCCGTTGCGGCGGGCTCAACTCAAGTGCGGGTCGGTACGGCACTATTCGGGCCCCGTCCGCCTCGCTAATCTCGCAATGCCTTGTCAAAGCGCCGGTACCAGGTGTGAGCCTGTCCACCGATGCGCGGCGGGGGTCCGCTAGCCTTCGCTGACCAGGAGGAATGGATGTCACTCTGGAAACGCTCGATGGAGTTTTTGGGGCTTGGGCCCGATGAGGCGTACGACGACTATGACGCGTACGACGTCCCGTCCGCGCCCGCTCGCTCCTCCCGGCAGCGCGAACCGGAACGGGCTCGCCCCGAGCAGCGGGATTGGGAACCCGATGACGAACCAGCCGTCCGGACTGTCGCGCGGCCGAGCTTTCCGTCGAAGGACTTCGACGCATCCTCGGCCATGCGCCGATCTGCTGGACCGTCCAGCCGCGGTAACGATGATTCCGGCGTGCAGATTCGGCCTGCCGCACCCGAGCTAACCCCCAACTCGCCGCAGCTTCGCAGTATCCCCGGAGGCGCCATGGAGCCACATACAGTTCGACCCCGTCGTTTCGATCAGGCGCAGGAGGTCGCTGACGTATTCAAGATCGGTACGCCGGTCATCATGAACCTCGAAGGCACCGAGCGCGAGGTGGCTCGGCGGCTCATCGATTTCGCGAGCGGCATCTGTTACGCCCTTGACGGCACAATGGAGAAGGTCGCCACGGGCGTCTACCTTCTCAAGCCCGCCGCTCGCCGCAGCGACGACTACGACGACTGACAAAATCCGACGCACCAGGAGCCACATGGATATCAGCCCGCAGCAGATCCGAACCGCCGAGTTCTCGGCTGCTCGTAAGGGCCTCAACCCCGAAGAAGTTCGTGATTTCCTGGAACGAGTCGCGGTCGAGCTTGAGCGAGCGCAGAACCAGTCGACCGCTATGGAGGCCCGTGCCCGCGCCGCAGTCGCTCGGCTCCAGGAACTCTCCGAGGGCGCGTCTGCACAGGCGCCAAGTGCCGGCTCCGCCGGTATCCATGCCCTTGGTCCCGAGTCAGCGACGGCTCAGGTGACAGTGGCACCCGATGAGGCCGAGACCATCAGTCGGACCCTGCTGCTCGCTCAGCGAACGGCTGATGCCACCATGGTCGAGGCTGAGACCCACGCTGCACGAATGCGAGCCGAGGCTGAGGCCGAGGCGACCGCTGCGGTGGAGTCGGCTCGTGACGAGGCTCGTCGTGCCGGCGAATCCGAGCGTATGCAGGTCGAAGGTGAGGTCGACGCTCTGAAAGCTCGCCGCGAGTTTCTTGCGTCTGACGTCGAACACCTCGAGGTGTTTATTGCCGATCAGCGCTCGCGTCTCCGTGAGGCTGCGTCGGCGCTGGTTGACATCACCGAACGCGTCCCCGGCGGGCTGGCCGAGGTGCGAGCACCGCTTTTGTCGGCGTCCGACGACGGTACCCCCAGCGGCATTGACGTCTCCGAAGTCTCCGACGACACCGAATCGACGATGTCGGTCACTGAGACCGAAGCTGGCGCCGACGACACGGGCGAGCAGGAGACGGCGCCGCCCGAGGATGGGCTGTTGCTGCAAACCGACACTGCCGACGATCTCGATCGCTGACCCGTCGCTTGACTCGCCGCTGAGCGCTCCGGACCAGCTGGCCGACGCGTCGGTAGCCTTTAAGGCGTGCCCTACCCGAACGTCGATCCGCAGCCCGACTTTCCTGCCCTCGAAAAGCTCACGCTTGAGCGGTGGGAGAAACAGGACACGTTTGGCGAGTCGATTCGCCAGCGGCAGGCTGGGGAGAACGGTTCGAACGAGTTCGTTTTCTACGACGGGCCGCCGTTTGCGAATGGACTGCCGCACTACGGCCACCTGCTCACCGGCTATGTCAAAGATGCGATCCCTCGCTATCAAACGATGAAAGGCAGGAGCGTTGAGCGTCGGTTCGGATGGGACTGTCATGGCTTGCCCGCCGAGGTGAAGGCCGAAGAGGAACTTGGGATCTCGGGACATCCGGAGATCATCGAGTTTGGCATAGACAGGTTTAACGACGAGTGCCGCCGCAGCGTGCTGCAGTACACCGACGATTGGCGAACTTACGTTACTCGTCAGGCTCGCTGGGTCGATTTCGAAAACGACTATAAGACTCTTGACACCTCGTACATGGAGAGCGTCATGTGGGCCTTCAAAACCCTTCACGACAAGGGGCTCATCTATGAGGGATTCCGGGTCTTGGCGTACTGCTGGCGTTGCGAGACACCCCTGTCGAATACCGAGACCCGGATGGACGACACGTATCGTGATCGCCAAGACCCGGCGCTCACCGTTGCGTTCCAGCTTGAGGGCGGCGATCACCTCCTCGCCTGGACCACCACGCCGTGGACGTTGCCTTCGAATCTGGCGCTCGCCGTTGGCCCGAACATCACCTACGACCGGGTCGAACTCAACGGACGTTTCTACGTGATCGCCTCGGCGCTGCGCAGCAACTACGAGGCCGAGCTCGGCGAAGGCACCGTAGTCGGCCAGGTGACCGGCGCCGACCTGGTAGGTCAGCGCTACACCCCTCTATTCGACTTTCTCGCCGACACTGACAACGCCTTTCAAGTGCTGGGTGCTGACTTCGTGTCGGTCGAGGACGGCACGGGCATCGTTCATATGGCCCCCGGATTCGGCGAAGATGACCAGAACGCCTGCAACGCCGTCGGCATTCCGACGATCTGCCCGATGGACGAGCACGGTCGCTACACGTCGGAAATTCGAGACTGGCTTGGCATGCACGTGTTCGATGCAAACCCCGAGGTGATCCGCTCGCTCAAGGGTCGCGGGGCACTCATCGAGGGCGGTGTAGTCGTCCGCCACGCTACGTACGATCATTCGTATCCTCACTGCTGGCGCTGCGCGGAGCCCCTCGTGTACCGAGCCGTTTCATCCTGGTTCGTCGAGGTCACGAAGTTCCGTGAGCGGATGGTCGACCTCAACAACCAGATCACCTGGCAGCCCGCCCACATCAAGAGCGGTAGCTTCGGAAAGTGGATCGAGAATGCTCGGGACTGGTCGATCAGTCGTAATCGGTTTTGGGGCTCGCCGATCCCAGTTTGGAAGAGCGACGACTCCGAGTTCCCGCGCATCGACGTGTACGGCTCGATTGAGGATCTTGAGCGTGACTTCGGCGTCGAGGTGACTGACCTCCACCGGCCGATGGTCGACGATCTTGTGCGCCCAAACCCCGATGACCCGTCGGGTGAGTCGATGATGCGGCGTGTGCCCGAGGTGCTCGACTGCTGGTTTGAGTCGGGCTCGATGCCATTCGCCCAGGTGCACTACCCGTTTGAGAATACTGAATGGTTTGAACACCACTACCCGGGTGACTTCATCGTCGAGTACATCGGTCAGACGCGAGGCTGGTTCTACACCTTGCACGTTCTCGCTACGGCGCTGTTCGACCGGCCGGCGTTCAAGACGTGCGTCAGCCACGGCATCGTGCTCGGCAACGACGGCCAAAAGATGTCGAAGTCGCTCAACAACTATCCCGACCCAGTCGAGATGTATGACAGCCACGGCGCCGACGCGATGCGTTGGCATCTGTTGTCGTCGCCGATCTTGAGGGGAAGCGATGGGATGGTCACCGAGGCGGGCATGCGTGAGACCGTGCGTCAGGTCCTGCTGCCGCTTTGGAACTCTTGGTACTTTCTAACGCTCTACGCCAATGCCGCAGGTCGCCAAGGTACGGTTCGCACCGATTCGGAAAGCGTGCTCGACCAGTACGTATTGGCGAAGACGCGCGATCTCGTAGCCGACATGACCGAGTCGATGGACACCTACGACCTGTTTGCGGCCTGTCAGCAGGTGCGCGAGTACCTCGACGTCCTAACCAACTGGTATATCCGCCGCAGCCGAGCCCGATTCTGGGAGGGAGACGTCGACGCGATCGACACCCTCCACACCGTGCTCACGATCTTCACCCGGCTCACGGCGCCGCTCCTGCCGTTTGTTTCCGAGTCGATCTACGGCGGGCTCGTGGGCGTCAAGGAGAGCGTCCACCTCGCCGACTGGCCAACGGTCGACGAGTTGCCCGCCGACGATGAGCTCGTCGGTTCGATGGATCTCGCTCGCGACGTCTGCAGCGCCACACTGTCGGTTCGGAAGGCCCAAAAGCGTCGTGTTCGTCTGCCACTCGCAGAGCTCACGGTGGCCAGCCCCGACGCCTTGCGGCTGGCAGCGCTCACTGGCCTAATCGCCGACGAGGTCAACGTGAAGTTGGTCTCGCTCACCGATGACGTCGGCGCCGTAGCACACGAAGAACTGAAGCTGGTCCCAGCCAAATTGGGCCCGCGTCTCGGCAGGCACGTGCAGCAGGTCATCAAGTCCCACAAAGCCGGCGACTGGTCGGTCGACGGCGACTCCGTCTTGGTGGGAGGCATCAAGCTGCAGGAGGGTGAGTACACCCTTGAACAGGTCGCCTCCGAAGATCAGGCAAGCACCGGTCTGTCGCAGCACACAGGCGTCATTGCGCTTGACACTGAGGTCACCGACGAACTTGAGGTCGAGGGCCGCGCTCGGGACTTGATCCGGCTCGTCCAGCAGGCGCGGCGTGACGCCGATCTCCATATCTCCGAACGAATCGTATTGTCGGTGACGGCCTCATCGCCCTGGGTGGAGGCGCTCGCCACGCATCGGAAGCTGGTTTCATCGGAGGTGCTCGCCACATCGATCGACTCGACTGTCGACGACGGCGCTACCGATCCAGTGGTCGCTGTCTCTGCTGCAGGCTGAGACAGCCGTCACACCTGGTTCAATCAATCTGCAGGCTCGTTAGGAGTAGCTGGCCGCGAGTTGATCTGGTCCGGTAGAGTCCGCGGCTCATCCGAAGGGGGATGCTCATGGCTGCAGCGAAAAAGCAGACCGCCGCCAAGAAGGCAGCGAAGAACACGACCGCCAAGAAGGCGGCGAAGAACACGACCGCCAAGAAGGCGGCGAAGAAGACGACCGCCAAGAAGGCGGCGAAGAAGACGACTGCGAAGAAGCCTGCGGCGAAGAAGACGACTGCGAAGAAGCCTGCGGCGAAGAAGACGACG
>Ga0213866_10001360_pt1 | contig 18169 bp, 21 predicted proteins | sample PICome_11_FD_160079 | JGI IMG/M metagenome (GOLD analysis project Ga0213866, IMG submission 160079) | Coastal seawater microbial communities near Pivers Island, North Carolina, United States - PICO284 | ecosystem: Environmental > Aquatic > Marine > Coastal | place: USA: North Carolina...
AAGCTTGCATGAAATTCAGTCTTTGTATTGTTTAATAAATTTGTTTGATGAAATTAAGATTATTAAAATAAATAATAAAGATAAAATAGTTTTCAAAGGACCTTTTAAAAAATTAATAAAAAATAAACATAATACTGTCTACAATCTTTTAAAAAAACTTAGAAAATTAAATTTAATCTCAAATTATTACTCTATCACTGTCAAAAAAAATATTCCTGTTTTTGGCGGTTTGGGAGGAGGGACTAGCAATGCAGTTTTCTTACTAAAATATCTTTTAAAAGATAAAGTTGAAGAAAATTTGATAAGCGATTTAGAAAAGGTAATTGGATCTGATTTAAGGCTTTTCTTTAAAAAACAAGGTTTTGTAAAAAATTTAAAAGAAATTGTTGAATTAAAAATCAAACATAAGTTCTATTTTGTGCTTATTAAACCAAAAATCAAATGTTCAACTAAAGAAATTTATTCAAAAGTATCATCGTTTTCCAAAAAAAAGCAATTGAATATAAACATATTAACAAAAAGAGATAAATTTTTAGACTATTTGCATGAAAATGAAAATGTTTTGCAATTTATTGTTGAAAAAAAATATCCTGTTTTGAAAAGACTTTTAAAAGATATCAAAAATGAGAAAGGTTGCCATATTTCTAGAATGACTGGATCTGGGTCAGTTTGTTACGGCTTATTCAACAATAAAATAGTTGCAAAAAATGCCTTAAATAAATTAAAACGTAAATATCCTAAATTTTGGTTTTCGCTGGCAAAAACTGTTTAATTTGATTGATTTATGATATATCAGAATTCTTAATTATTGGGGCATAGCCAAGCGGTAAGGCAGCGGTTTTTGATACCGCCATCCTAGGTTCGAATCCTAGTGCCCCAGCCAATGACATATGCTTGATAAAAGTTTCAATTTCATAAAAAAAATTAAGAGAAACTTTTTCCCATTTTATAAAAATAAAGAATTAAGGTTTGTTTTTAACAAGCTTCAGGAGGGTTTTCCAAAAGATACTATTGCCGCTAGATTTGTTGGAGGCTGTGTCAGGAAGTATTTATCTAATGATGAAATTGACGATATTGATATAGCCACAATATTAAGTTCTGATGATATAAAAGAAAAATTCAAAAATACTGATTTTAGAACTGTTGATACAGGTATTAAACATGGAACTATTACTTTAATATCTAAAAAATTTAAACTTGAATTAACAACATTAAGAAAAGATTTAGAAACAGATGGAAGGCATGCCGAAGTTGAATACATTGATAATTGGCAGCTTGATTCTGAAAGAAGGGATTTTACTATCAACGCTATTTATCTTGATATTCATGGAAATATTTTTGATCCTCAAAACGGAAAAAACGATTTAAAAAATAAAATAGTTAAATTTATAGGCGATCCCCAAAAGCGGATTGAAGAGGATTACTTACGTATAATACGATTTATTCGTTTTAAAATTATGTACGATTTTAAATTAGAACCTACTACGTGTAAAGCAATCAAGCTTAACTTGAATGGAGTTAAAAAGATATCAAAAGAAAGAATTTTAGTAGAGTTGTATAAAATTTTAAATTTAAAAAATTTTATAAATTTAAATCAAAGTGCTGATTTAAAAGAAATTTTCACTCTTATCTTTCCAGAATTTAAAAATCTTAGCCGCTTAGAAAGATTAATTAAAATTTGCGACTACTCTCAAGTGAGCATGAATTTATTGTTAGCTATACTTCTTATTGACGACCAAGATACTCATGAATATTTTGGCCATAAATACAATATTTCAAACAATATTAAAGACAATCTTAATTCTCTAGCTAAAAATTTTAAATTAATTAAAGAAAAAAAAAGCTTCTTTAATAAAGACTTAGAAAAAAATATTTATTTACACAATAAAAATTATTTAATTAATTTAAATATTCTTAACTTTGTAATCAATTCAAGTACAAAACTTACTGATTTTTCTGATACACTTAGTAAAATATTAAAATCTAAAACTCATAAGTTTAATATTGACGGTAAATATTTGATAGAAAATGGTATGCAACAAGGCTCATTAGTGGGCAAGGCTTTAAAAGAGATTGAAGAGGAATGGATAAAAAACAATTTTCAAATTACTAAAGAACGTGTCAAAGAAATAATTCATTCATACGCAAGTTAAATGTATTGAACGTCTAGTATCTCAAAGCTTTTTTCACCTGAGGGTGTATTTACTGTTACCATCTCACCTTTATCTTTTCCAATTAAAGCTTTTCCTATTGGGCTTTTAAAAAATATTAGATTTTTTTTAATATCAGCTTCATCTTGTCCAACCAATTTATAAGTAATTTGTTTGTCCGTCTCAAGATCTTGGAGTTTTACGGTAGAACCAAAAATAACTTTCCCATCATTTTCAATTTTAGTTACATCAATTACATTAGCACGAGCAATCAAATCATTTATTGCGATTACTCTACTTTCAATTAAAGCTTGTTGTTCTTTTGCTGCATGGTATTCAGCATTTTCTTTTAAATCTCCGTGAGACCTAGCTTCGGCAATTGCTTCCACAACTTTTGGCCTTTGAACATTTTTCAAATCTTCTAATTCTGTTTTTAAATTTTGAAGACCGTTAACTGTTATAGGTTCTTTATCCATTATTATTTCCACTTAGCCTTAGGTGGTAAAGACATTAAAATAGAATCAGTATTACCTCCAGAGTTTAAACCAAATTTTGTTCCTCTATCATAAAGGAGATTAAACTCTACATATCTTCCACGTTTAAGCAATTGTTTTTCTTTATCCTTTTTTGTGTATTTCAATTTTTTTTTCCTATTAATTACTTTATTTGAAATATCAATGAAAGCTAACCCAAGCTCTCTTACAAATTTAAAGTTTTTAATCCAATCTTTAGTTTCATAATCAAAAAAAATTCCACCAATGCCTCTAGCTTCTTTTCTATGGGGTAGATAAAAGTATTCATCACACCATTTTTTATATTTTTTATAATTTTTTTTATTTTGCAAACAAATTTTCTTAAGATCGTTATGAACAATTTGACTTTCTTTTTTATCCTCATGACTTGGAGTTACATCCATTCCTCCACCAAACCATTCTTTAGATGTAACAATAAATCTAGTGTTGAAATGTATCGCGGGAATTTTTGGATTTTTCATATGGGCAACAACAGAAATACCTGAAGCCCAATACTTACCTTGTTTTTCGGCACCAAGAATATTCGATCTAAATTTTTTTGGGAAAATACCTGATACAGTTGATTTATTAACTCCAACTTTATCAAAAATTTTTCCATTGGTTAACAAATAAGAAGTTCCTCCGCCTTCTTTGATTTTATTTTTATACCAATCTCTTTTAGAAAATTTAGATTTGTTTTTTTCTAATTGCTCGAATGATTTACAAATCTGAATTTGGAGGTATGAAAACCAACTATCAGCCATTTTTTTTCTATAATCTGAAGAAATCATTATTTTAATAAATTATTTTGTCTAAGAGCTTCAGCAGAAACGATTGCTACACTCATAGCAACATTTAGTGATCTAGTTTTTTTATTCATTGGTACTTTCACTTTATTTTTAATTGTTTTATGAAGATTTTCTGGCACTCCAGCACTTTCTCTTCCAAATAACAGAATATCATTTTTTTTGAAAATAAATCTATGATAGTTTTTTTTAGCCTTAGTTGTCATAAGAATGATTCTCTTTTTTTTATTCTTGCTTAAAAATTTATCATAATCCTCATATCTATATATTTTACTAAATCCCAAATAATCCATCACGACTCTTTTAAATCTTGCGTCATGCAAATCAAAACCACAAGGTTCAATAATGTGAATTTTAAGGTTCAAACAGGCGCTCAATCTTATTATGGAGGCTGTATTTTGAGGTATATCCGGTTTATATAGAGCTATGTGCATTATTATTGCTTAATTTATGTGTCATTCTGACCCTAGAGTATTTAAAAACATAGTTTAAATAAATAAATATATTATAAACGCAATCATTAATGAGCAAAGAAGAAAAGAAAGTAAATCGAAGAGATTTTTTATTTACAGCCAGTTACACTATAGGAGCGGTTGGACTTGGAGCTGTTGTTTGGCCATTAGTCCATCAAATGAACCCCGATAAAGCTCAACAAGCTTTAGCAACAACTGAGGTTGATGTTAGTCAGGTTGAACCAGGTAATTCTATAACCGTACTGTGGAGAGGTAAGCCAGTATTTTTAAAAAGAAGAACACAAGAAGAAATAGCCGAAGCAAGAGCAGTTAGTATGTCTGATTTACCAGATCCACAAAAAGATGAAGAAAGAGTAAAAGATGGAAAAGATGAATGGTTAGTAATGTTAGGTGTTTGCACTCACTTAGGTTGCGTGCCACTAAAAGACAAGGGTGATTATAATGGTTGGTTTTGTCCTTGTCATGGATCACATTACGATGTGTCTGGAAGAATTAGAAAAGGGCCTGCTCCAACAAATATGGAAATTCCAAAGTATGAATTTGTAGACAGCAATACAATTAAAATAGGATAAAAAACATGAGTGATCACGAATACACGCCAAAGTCAAAAGCAGGAAAATGGTTTAATGATAGACTTCCACTTTTAACTCTAGGTGCTCATCTTACAGATTACCCAACACCAAAAAATTTAAACTATTGGTGGACGTTTGGTGGTATTTTAACTTTCTGTTTACTAACTCAAATAATTACAGGAATAGTTTTAGCTATGCATTATGTGGCTCATGCAGATTTAGCTTTCGCTAGTGTTGAACACATCATGAGAGATGTAAATTATGGTTGGTTAATTCGCTACATTCATAGTAATGGAGCTTCAATGTTTTTTCTTGCAGTTTACATTCACATTTTTAGATCTTTATTTTACGGATCATATAAGTCTCCAAGAGAAGTGATTTGGATTATAGGACTTTTAATTTACCTTTTAATGATGGCTGCAGCTTTTATGGGCTATGTTTTACCATGGGGGCAAATGAGTTTTTGGGGAGCCACTGTGATTACTAATTTATTTAGTGCTATTCCTCTTGTAGGTGAAAGCATAACAACATGGTTATGGGGAGCTTACTCAGTAGATAATCCAACTTTAAATAGATTTTTCAGTTTGCACTATTTAATACCATTTTTAATTTTAGGGCTTGTTGTTTTACATATATGGGCACTTCATGTTCCTGGAAATAATAATCCAGTTGGAATAGATATAAAAAAACCATCAAAAGATACAGTTCCATTCCACCCTTACATTACGATTAAGGACACTTTCGCATTATTAATGTTCATGATTATTTTTGCAGGATTTGTTTTCTTTTCACCAAATGTTTTAGGTCACTCAGACAATTACATTCCAGCTAACCCGCTAGTTACACCATCTCACATTGTGCCAGAGTGGTATTTATTGCCTTTCTATGCAATCTTAAGATCTGTACCAGATAAATTGGGTGGCGTAATATTAATGTTTGGAGCAATTTTTATTTTATTTGTATTACCATGGTTAGATACTTCAAAAGTTAGGTCAGCAGTTTTTAGACCTATCTATAGACAATTTTATTGGATTTTTGTTTTAGATGTTTTGATGCTCGGTTACATGGGAGCGATGCCTGCTGAAGGAATTTATCTAGTTTTAGCTAGAGTAGGAACTATTTACTATTTTGCTCACTTCATTATTGTAATGCCTGTAGTTGGACTATTAGAGAAAACAGATCCAATTCCTATGAGTATTTCAGAACCAGTACTTACGGGCGGCGCAGATCCAGCACTCGCTAGGAAAGATAATGAAAAGATCTAAAATTAAAAATCTTTTATTAGTTGTAACCTTATTATTTGCTTCTTCGGCTAAACTATATAGTGCTGGTGGAGAAGCTGAACCTTTAAAGGTTGATTGGAGCTTTAAAGGTGTAACTGGTAAATTTGATAGAGCCTCACTACAAAGAGGATTTCAAGTTTACAAAGAAGTTTGCTCTTCTTGCCATTCAATGCAGTACTTAAGCTATAGAAATCTTGGTGAACCTGGTGGTCCAGAGTTTTCAGAACAAGAAGTAAAAGCAATTGCAGCAAGTGTCGAGATTACTGATGGTCCAGACGATCAAGGCGAGATGTTTACAAGACCAGGAAGACCAGCAGATAAATTCAAAAATCCATACCCAAACGTGAAAGCGTCTATTGCTGCGAATGGTGGAGCTTACCCACCTGATATGTCTGTTTTAGTTAAAGCAAGACCAGGTGGTTCAAATTACATTTATTCTGTTCTAGTTGGTTACGAAGATCCGCCAGAGGGAGTAACATTGGATGATGGTGTTTATTATAATAAATATATGATCGGCAATAAAATTAAAATGGCATCTCCTTTAAGCGATGATATTGTAGAGTACTCTGACGGAACGCAAGCATCAGTAGATCAAATGGCAAAAGACGTTACAACATTTTTGTCATGGGCCGCTGAACCAGAATTAGAAGAAAGACATAGAACTGGGGTTAAGGTAATAATTTATTTAATACTTCTAACCACTTTAGTTTATTTAAGTATGAAGAAAATTTGGTCACGGATTGACACGGAAGTATAAGACATCTCCATCTTTTACAATATAATCTTTACCTTCAATTCTAAGTTTTCCATTTTCTTTGCATTTTTCTGCACTACCAAACTTTATAAAATCATCACACGTTACAGCTTCAGCTCTAATAAAGTTTTTTTCAAAATCTGTATGGATAACACTAGCTGCTTTTGGAGCTAGAGTATTTTTTTCCACTGTCCATGCCCTACTTTCTTCTGGACCGGAAGTAAAAAAAGTATCGAGATTTAGTAGTTCGTATCCCTCTTTGATTAATTGATTTAGACCCGTTTTATCAAGACCAATTTCTTTCATAAAATTTTCTCTTTCACTTTTATCTAAGCCCATAATTTGATCTTCTATATCTGCACAAATTGTTACAACTTTTTCATTTGAATATTTTTTCTTTACCTCTTCTGTAAAAGCATTTCCATTTGCTAAACTCCCTTCATCTACGTTACAAACAATGATTTTTGGCTTTATACTCAAAAGACCTAGACAGGATAAGAATTTTTTTTCATCTACATCGTTAACGAATATTTCTTTACCTTCGTTTAATTGAGAAAGCTTTTCCTCTAAAATTTTAATCTGTTTTTCCTCGAGAAGTTTTTTCTTTCCTTTTTCAAGCTTTTTCTGAATGATATCAATATCTGATAATATGATCTCAGTTTTAATAGTTTCTAAATCTTCAACAGGGTTAATCTTAGAATTTACATGAGTAATCTTTTCAGACTCAAAGCATCTTACCAAATGTATAATTGCGTCGACTTCTCTTATGTGAGATAGGAATTTATTACCTAATCCTTCCCCTTTAGATGCACCTTTTACTAATCCTGCAATATCAACAAAAGTAATATTAGTATAAATTTTTTTTTTGGATTTTGATAATTCAGTTAATTTGTCTAATCTTTTATCTACCACATCTACAATTCCAATGTTTGGATCTATAGTGCAAAAAGGAAAGTTAGCTGCTTCAGCGTTCTTAGAAGCTGTTAAAGCATTGAAAAGGGTAGACTTTCCCACATTTGGAAGTCCTACAATTCCACATTTAAATCCCATTAAGGTCTTGATTTACTTTGCTTGAAAAGAGGTCTATCTTTTTTTCAATTAATGTTGGCAATTGTTTAACAATATTTTCTGTTATTTCATTAATTTTATCCTCTTCATCTTCTTTAAAATCCTCTAGAACATGATTATTTACTTTTTTCTTTTGCTTGGGATGCCCAATACCTATTCTAACTCTAGAATAGTCTTTGCCAATAAACTTGTCTATCGACTCTATTCCGTTATGACCTGCGCTACTTCCACCAAATTTTGCTTTTATTTTTCCAAAGTCAATATCCATATCGTCATGAAAAACAAAAACATCTTTTGCGTCAATTTTAAAGTAATCAATCAACTCCTTAATAGCAGTTCCAGAATTATTCATAAATGTTAATGGTTTAATAGCGTAAATTTTTTTCTCATCAATATTTCCTGTAGTGAGCAAACCTTTAAATTTTGGTTTTTGTTTAGAGAGTTTAAAATGAGCGTTTATAGCATCAATAATCTTAAAACCAATATTGTGTCTGGTATTAGTATAGTTGGATCCAGGATTTCCTAATCCGACAAGTAAAAGCATATTAATTATTTCTTTTCAGCAGGTTTTTTTTCAGCAGGTTTTTTTTCTTCAGATTTTTTTTCAGCACCATCTTTTGCTTTGTCATCTTTTTTAGCGCTATCGCCATCTTTTGCAGCTGCCTCTGCGCCTTCAGCAGGAGCTTCGCCTCCTTCACCCTCTGTTGCTGCATCTCCCTCTGCTGGTTTTTCAGGTTCTTTAATGACAGTCGGAGAAGCAACTGTTGCAATGACGAAATCTCTATCAGTGATTGTAGGGAAAACATTTTCAGCTAATTTTACTGAAGAGATTTTAATACTAGTTCCAATATCTGTTCCTGTTAAATCTATAACGATTTCATCAGGAATATTTTCAGCAGGACATTTTAATTCAACTTTTCTTCTTACTATATTTAAAACCCCACCTCTTTTTAACCCAGGAGAGTCTGGATGATTAATAAATTTAACCGGAATTTCTAAAATAATTTTTTTTCCAGCTACAATCCTCATAAAATCAATATGAATAGGTTCTTCTGAGACCACGTTAAATGCAACATCTCTTGGTATAACTTTCTCCTTCTTGCCTTCAATCTCCAGCTCTAAAACTTTAGACAAAAATGTATCTGTGTTTATTAAATTTTTTATTTCTTTCTTTTGAATAGAGATATTTTGATTAGCGGCTTTACCACCATATAATATCGCTGGAATAAGACCTTCAGATCTTAATTTATTGTTTGAACCTGAAGAGGTACTACCTCTTTTTATTGCCTTTAAATTACTCATAATTTAATTGAAGAGGGTATATAACCCAAGTTTAATATCAAAACAAGAGTTAATTAAATAAATCAGACACAGAGTTTGAATTTGCTATTCTTTTTATAGCTTCCGACATTAAAGATGAGATAGATAAGACCTCAATTTTATTGTTATTTTTTATTTTATTGGAATTATCGATAGAGTCGGTAATTATTAATTTCTTAATTTTTGAATTTTTAATTTTATTGGCTGCTTCGCCACTTAGGACCGCATGTGTAATGAACACATACACTTCTTTTGCGCCTTTTTTCTTTAATGCATCAACCGCATTAATTATTGTTCCGCCACTGTCAATTATGTCGTCAACTATTATACAAGTTTTATTTTTTACATCTCCAATAATGTTCATCACTTCAGACTTACCGGGCGCAGGTCTTCTTTTGTCAATGATAGCTAAGTCAGCTTTTAGTCTAGTTGCTAAAGCTCTAGTTCTGGCAACCCCGCCCATATCAGGAGATACACAAATTAAACTTTTAGAACTTATTTTTTTCTTTATAAATTTTGAAAATAATGGTGTGGTAAATAAATTATCTACAGGCATATCAAAAAATCCTTGAATTTGTCCGGCGTGTAAATCAACGGTTACTATTCTATTTGCTCCGGCATTAGTTAATAAGTTAGCAACAACTTTGGCTGAGATTGATGTCCTAGGTGCAACCTTCCTATCTTGTCTCGCATATCCAAAATATGGGATTACAGCAGTAATAGTTTTAGCAGATGATCTTTTTAGTGCGTCGATTACTAGGAGCAATTCCATTAAATTATCATTGGCTGGATTAGAGGTAGATTGAATAACGAAGACACTATTTCCTCTTATATTTTCATTTATTTCAATATAAATTTCACCATCAGCAAACCTTCTAATGTTAGTATTGATTAATTTTAACTTTAAATTTTTAGCAATATTTCTACTGAGTTTTAAATTGCTAGTTCCAGATAAAATCTTCATGAAATGTAATTACTTATACCTTATTTCTATAACTTTTCAAATTAATAAAGTTTAGTCATACAAATAGTAGAAATACATCTACCATAATCTTTTTCATTTAATTTTTTTGACCTTCTATAGCTAAAAAAATTGCTTTTCTGAGCAAAAGTATCTCTATCAACTTGATCAACTTTAACTTTGTATTTAAGAAGCTTGTCAGTTACAAATTTTCTCAAATTAAAAAGTTTTTTTTTATTACTTTTATGCATAAAATATTTTTTATTTTTATAAGAGATTTTAAGAAATTTTTTAAAGAAAATTAAATCAACTTCATAACTTTTTTGACTTATACAAGGGCCTACACATGCATAGATCAAATTATTTGGACTCATTTTTTTAATTTTTCTGATAGTATTTTTAATTATGTTCAAATAAGCACCTTTCCAACCCGCATGAATACAGCCGATTATCTGATTTTGAGTTTCATATAAAATAATTGGAACACAATCAGCAGTCACAACTCCAAGTGCAACACCCCTCATTTTAGTTATCATTGCATCTGCTCTAATTTTTTTTTTTAAATTATTTTTTTTTATTTCTACAACTTTATTACTGTGGGTTTGATGCATTAGTATTAGTTTATTTTTAGGAACCTTCATTTTTCTTGAGACAAAACTTAAATTTTTATAAATATTTTTTTTGTTATCTTTCGATCCTCTTCCACAATTCAGACTTTTATAAATACCCGTGGAAAATCCATTCTTTTTTGAGAAGAAGCAGTGATTTATATTTTTAATTTTTTTTAAATTTTTTGAATAGAACATTATCTAAATCCAGCAAAATTATTTTTATTAGATTTATAAGCCAAAATTACTTTAAATAAATTACCCATAGAATTTGGGTTTAACAGTCTTTTTATTCTTAAAAAAAGATCAGCTTGTTCAGTAAACCTCATTTTTTTTGCAATTATTTTAGCTCTTTCAAATATGCCCATATTTTCTAAAAATTTTTTTTGAGTAATTACATTATTTACTTTTAAGTTATTTTTTTGAAAAAATTCATTTAGAAGGCTAAAATTAACATGAGCTGTAACGTCAGCCTTGCCTAAATTGTCGAATAAACTATTTTTTTTATGTTTCATAACAGACTGCAAAGTGCTTAGATTATTTGATTTTAAATACCCATAGTCTATCAACAATATACAGCCTTTTAATTTAGAAACTTTTTTTATCATTTTTTTTAATTCTTGAAAACCGAACTTAGGTAATTCGATAAAATTTAATTTCTTTAAGGTTTTAAAAGATTTTAAAATTTTAATGTCATTGTTTGAGGCTTTATTATAGATCTCTTTAACTTTTAATTTTTTATCAAGTGTAAAGTTTTTTTCCAATACAAAGTCCCTTCTTCTTTTAAATTGCTTAATCGGAATTGCATCAAAAAATTCATTACCTAAAAATATTACTGGGCCCTTTTTTATTGTATCAAAATTAGTAATCCAATTTACATTTTTGTCTAAAATTCTTTTTTTCTGTATTTTCTTTAAATAATTACTCTTTTCATATAAAAAAATTTTTTTAATTAAATTAAACTCTGGAAATTTTTTAAATGATTTTAAAAGTGTAATTGTTAAACTACCATCTCCAGGACCAAGTTCAACAACATTAAAATTTTTTGGTTTTCCAAATAACTCCCATGTAGAAATTATCCAAACAGCTATCATTTCTGAAAATAAGAAAGAAATTTTGGGTGAAGTAATAAAATCCCCTTTTTCCCCAAATGGAAATTTAGATGCATAATATCCAAACTTCTCATCATATAGAACATTTTGAAAAAATTCATCCACTGGAAGTATTTTAGATTTTTTGAAGAATTTTAAATTAGATTTCATTTTTTTTTAAAATACTATAGATCACAAATCCACTTAAAATCATGAAGAAACTTAATAGTGTTCCCATACTAAACACGCCAAACAAATAGCCGATATGAGCATCTGGCTCTCTAAAGATTTCAGATAAAATTCTAAAAATGCCATAAAAAATTAAAAATAGGTATGAACTTGATCCAACTTTGTATTTCTTTTTAAAAATTAAAATATTTAAAATTAAAAATAATATAACTCCCTCTAAGATTGCCTCGTACAATTGAGAAGGGTGTCTAGATTGTCTATCTACCAAAGGAAATATTACGCTCCATGGAACATTAGTAACTTTACCAATTAATTCACTGTTAATGAAATTTGCTATACGACCAAAAAAAATTCCAATAGGCGCAACACAAGCTATTATGTCTAGCATAAAAAACGTTACGACATCCTTTTTTTTTGAAAATAAATATACGCCAATAATTATTCCTATCAGCGCACCATGAAATGACATCCCACCTTCCCAGATCTTAAAAATTTCTAATGGATTTGTAATATAATATCCAAAATTATAAAAAATTACGTAACCAAGTCGCCCACCTAAAATTATGGAGATAATTAAATAACTAACTAAATCATCAAAATCGTTTAGTTCAAATTTTAAATTATTATTTGTTAAGATGTGTCGTATGATTTTTTTTCCCAACCACCATCCAATTATTATCCCAAATACATATGCCAAAGAATACCATCTGATTTCTATAAACCCAAAATCTACTAAAATAGGGTCTAAATTATGGGTGTACATATTTCCTTATATCATATTTGAAATTAGTATTGCCATCAAATAAGGTAAGTTATGAGCAACTCAGAAAAAATTTTAAAATCACTGTCTAGCCTAATTGAAAATGGCATTTTAACATCCAAAGATATCAAAAAAGAAATATCTACTGATCTTAAATTTACAAGAGATAAAATGATTAATAAACTTGAACTTGTATCTAGGGAGGAATTTGAAGTTTTAAAAAAAATTGTCCAAAAGCAAAACTCGATAATTAATAAATTAATAAAAAGAAAAAAAACTAAAAAGGCAAAGAAATCTTAACTTGTAATCCGTTATATTTACTTTTGTTAAGTTGAATGTTGCCACCGTGCGAATTTATTATATCTTCTACAATAGCCAAGCCTAAACCAACACCAGATTGGTTTAAACTTCTACTTTTATCCAATCTAAAAAAGGGTTTAAAAACATTTTTATATTGATCTTCAGGAATACCAGGCCCATCATCTTCAATTATAACTAAAGCTCTTTTATTACCTTTTTGAACATGAACATATACATTTTCACCATAAGTTAAACCATTTTGTATTATATTTTCAAAAGATCTTTTTAAAGCAGTTGGCCTCCCTTGCAATTCTAATATTTCATTATTATTTTCTATTATCAATTTTTCATTATTAAAATTCTTTTTCAAAGAACTTAAAATATTATTTATATTTATTTTGGTCGTAACTTCTTGAGTTTGAGTTTTTGCAAATTGCAAATAATCATTAAGCATTTTTTCCATTTCATCTATATCCTTTGACATTTTTTCTGAAATATCTTTTTGTCTTAGCATCGCAAGCTGTAATTTTAATCTAGTTAAAGGTGTTCTTAAATCGTGACTTATACCTGAAAGCATTTCGGCTCTTTGATTAAGGTGTCGATTTATTCTTTTTGCCATACGATCGAATTCAAAAGCAGCTTTTCTAATTTCCTGGGATCCTGAGGCTCGAAAATCATTTACATAATCTCCCTTACCAAATCTTTCAGCAGCTTTTGCCAACTTAACTAAAGGTTTAGTTTGATTTTTTAAAAAAATTAAAGCGATTATAATTAAGACTACCGAGGGTAATGTAGTCCATAAAACAAAAAGTCTTACCGAGGAAGTTGAAACCATTTCTTTTGGAACTAAAAATTCAATTACATCTTTTCCAGAACGAATTTTAATTTCAACTGCATTTTTAAATTTAGAAGTATTGAACCAATAGTTGTTATTTCCAAAAACAGATTTTAATTCTCTTCTTAGCGATCTATCCATGGGACTGAATCTTCTTTCTCCACTGTCATTAGGGAAAATTTCTTGATGAATCCCAATTTCAAAATTAAAATTATTTTTATAACTATCAGTAAAAAAATCTAAATTTTTTTTATCATTTTGATAAACCTCTTCAATTGTTTTTAATTGATTTACTAATGATCTAGTTATATTTTTATTAGCTTTAATCCAAACACTATCATAAAAAACCACTGTAATAATTATTTGCAAAATAATTGTTGGGGCCGCGACAATAATTAAAGCTCTATAGAAAAGTCTTTTAGGTAAAATATATTTTATAAAATTATTCAATCCAGAGAACATAACCAGAGCCCCTTATTGTTTGAAGATATTTTGGATTTTTTGGATCTTTTTCAATTTTTTGCCTTAATCTTGTAATCATTACATCAATTGATCTCTCTTGGCTGATTCCAGAAATTTTTCCTATTTCTTCTCGAGAATAAGTTTTTCCAGGATTTGCAAGCATTTCAATTAAAACTTTTTTTTCTGTATTATTAATTTTCTTGAATTTGTCATTAACATCCACAGTCATTTTGTTTAGATCAATTTTAGCTTTTCCAATGCTATGTATAGATTTTAAATCAAGTTTAGCGTTTTTATTAATTATATTTTTAACTCTTAATAATAATTCTTTAGGCTCAAATGGTTTTCCAAGGTAATCGTCGGCACCAAGTTCTAAACCCTTGATTCTATTTTCTACTTCCCCTTTTGCAGTAAGTAATATGATTGGAATTTTCATTTGTTTTTTTATTTCTTTTGTTAATTCATATCCATTTTGGCCAGGCATCATCACATCTAAAATCATGATATCAAATTTAAGATAATTTAATTTTTCTTTAGCTTGATTTGCATTTTCTGCTGTTGAAACGATATAATCATTTTGAGATAGATAATCTTTTAAAAGATTACGTATGCCATTATCATCGTCTACAATTAAAATATGACTTTTATTATTTTCCATTTATTATTTTTTTTAGAACATCCTTAAACTTAATGACCGAGTCTGAATTTGAATTTTTTAAAGCGTTAAATATTCTTTTTTTCTGGCTATTATAAACCACTTCAAAGAAAGTTTTTCCTTCTTTATCTAAAAACAGATTTTTCTTTCTTGTATCGGACTCATCCTGAATTTGCTTGATCATCTTTGACTTAATCAAGTCTCTAAGCACTCGATTTAAGCTTTGCTTTGTTACTTTAAGTCTAAAAATTAATTCACCTAAATTAATACCTGGGTTTCTCTCAATTAGATGTAAAGCTCTCAAGTGAGCAGGACCAAAAAATTTTTTTGACAAGATCTCTTTTGGGTCAGAAAAGGTTTCTCTATAAGCATAGTATAGTAGCTGAATAAACTCTTTAATTTGATCGTCTTTAAGATACAGTAAATCTTTCATAATGGTAAGTTATATTGACTTATCCTATTTATGAATATACTTTTTTATAATAAAAAAATCTATATATTTACTTAAATGGAAAGCATACCTTACGATAAACGGTCTGGAAAAATTTGGTTTAACGGCAAAACTGTTGATTGGGCAGATGCAAATATACATATTCTTAATCATGGCCTGCACTACGCGAGTTGTGTGTTTGAAGGTGAGAGAGTTTATGAAGGGGAAATTTTTAAACTCGAGGAACATACTGAAAGACTTTTTTATTCCGCCAAAAGAATGGGAATAACTGTTCCATACTCTCAAAATGAAATTAATGAAGCTTGTAAAAATATAGTAAATGTTCAAAAAGTTCAAAATGGATATGTAAGACCTTTAATTTGGCGCGGTAGTGAGATGATGGCCATATCTGCACAAAAAAATAAAATTCATGTTGCAATCGCAACTTGGGAATGGGGTTCATATTTTGATCCAAAACTTAAATTAAATGGAATTAAGTTAAATATTTCGAATTGGAGACGACCAGCTCCAAATACGATCCCATGGGATACTAAAGCTGCGGGTCTATACATGATATGCACCTTATCCAAGCATGAAGCTGAAGCAAATGGTTATACAGACTCTTTGATGTTAGATCATGAAGGAAATATAGCTGAAGCTACAGGAGCAAATATTTTTTTTAAAAATAAAAAAGGTGAATTACACACACCAATTCCTGACTCATTTCTAGATGGAATTACAAGAAGGGAAGTGATTAAAATCGCTAAATCAAAAGGTATCGATGTTGTAGAAAGAAAGATAAAACCTGAAGAAATGAGAGACTTTGTAGGATGTTTTTTAACAGGTACTGCTGCCGAGGTTACCCCAGTTTCAAAAATATCTGACTACACATTTGATGTTTGTAAAGTAATTACTGATTTAAATGAATCATATCAGAATTTAGTAAGAAAAAAATCTGCAGCTTAATTTTTCTTAGCAGTGATAAGCACTGACCAAGCAAAAAATTGAAAAATTTTAATTTTAAAAAGTAACTGATCCATTTTAACAAGTGTTTTAAAAACTTTCGAATTATTAGATCTATATAAAGGAAAAAAAATTAACGTTAAAAAACCATAGTATTTTATACTTACATTCTTAAATTTTTCGTTAATCATATTAAAGTCCCTGGGTTTTAAAGGATGTTCGTCTTTAGACCTAGACCGAGGCGTAAGAAATCTATAAAAATTTATTAAGGGGTTAGTACCCAATGGTTCAATAAACAATAATGTACCGTTAGGTTTCAAAATTCTTGAAATTTCATTAATACATTTAGAAATTTGTAAGTGATGCAGAATGCCTAAACCATACACAATATCAAATTTATTATTATCAAAGTTCGTATTTTCGCAATTATCAACCAATAGTTCTACCTTTGGACTTATGTTAACAAATTTTTCTTTTGCTTTAGATATGGATACGTCTGAAATATCTATGCCAGTTATTTTTTTTGGATTAAATTTTATCACTTTTTCTATAATTGGACCTACTCCACATCCATAATCTAATATTTCTGAGTTTTTAGCATTTAAATTTAAAAAATCATAAAAGTCCTCCCATGCATTTAAAATTGCCTTATAGAAAATATTTTCGAACCTTCCTTTGGAGCTCGATTGCAACTTGTTGTGAAATTCTTTCTCTCTTATGTTTTGCTCCGACAGAGACATTACGATTCGTTCTTATCTTGATCTATCGCGTGATCAATTCCTTTCATTAAATAGTCGTAACCAGTATAAAGAGTTAAAAATGCTGATAACCATAAAAGAATTATACCAATAGTTTGAGCATTATAATCTTGAAAATTAATTAATTTATTTCCACTTTCTCCAGTTAACAAAATAGCAATTGAAATCATTTGAATAAATGTTTTTAGTTTAGAAAGACTTGTTACCTGCATGGTAATTTGACCTTTAGCTAAAAATTCTCTTAAGCCTGATATTAAAATTTCTCTAGTAAGAATGATTATTGCTGCTATAACCTCATAATTTTTTATTGTTCCATTCATTACTAATAAAATTAAAGCAGCAGCTACAAGAATTTTGTCAGCAATTGGGTCCAAAAGTTCACCCAATTTTGATTCTTCTTTAAACATTCTGGCCAAAAGGCCATCAAGATAGTCAGTGAAACTTGCTAAAGCGAATAAAAAAAAAGGTATTAAGTCACCAAAAAAACCTGGAATAAAAAAGGCGAGTACAAAGATTGGAACAATAATTATACGACCAATTGTTAAAATATTTGGTATTTTAAGTTTCATATTTTATTCGTGAAAATAATTATATATTTTATTCGCTATACTGTCTTCTATTCCTTCAATAGCTTTAAGATCTTCAAGACTGGCTGACTCAACCGCTCTTGCCGAACCAAAATGATTTAATAAGGCTCTCTTTCTTTGTTTTCCAATACCCTGTATCTGATCTAAAAGGGATTTACTCAAATTTTTCTTTCTTTTTGCTCTATGGGTGCTTATTGCAAATCTGTGAGCCTCATCTCTTAGCCTTTGAATAAAAAATAGGAGAGGATCATTTTTGTTTAAGATAAACTCTTTATTTTTGTGATAAATTTTTTCTTCACCAGCATTTCTTTTTTTACCTTTTGCAACAGCTAAAATCGGTAGATCGTGTAATCCAAGTTCATTCAAAACTTCTCTACTCACTGAATATTGTCCTTTACCTCCATCAATCATAATTAAGTCTGGAAGCGATAAAGATCCTGATTTCTCTTTTACTGCTTTAGAGAATCTTCTAAATAAAACCTCTTTCATCATTCCATAATCGTCGTTTTTAACTTTCTCATCCTTTATATTAAATTTTCTGTATCTTTTTTTTACAAAACCTTCGTTACTAAAACAGATTAAAGCACCAATAGAATCAGTTCCTTGAATGTGACTGTTATCGTAAACTTCTA
>Ga0213866_10001363_pt1 | contig 18143 bp, 13 predicted proteins | sample PICome_11_FD_160079 | JGI IMG/M metagenome (GOLD analysis project Ga0213866, IMG submission 160079) | Coastal seawater microbial communities near Pivers Island, North Carolina, United States - PICO284 | ecosystem: Environmental > Aquatic > Marine > Coastal | place: USA: North Carolina...
GGACAGGGGTTGGTGGGCCGGTCCCAGGTCTTCCAGCAACATCTCTGAATAACCACGGATGGCTGCCAGCACGTTCATCAGGTCGTGCCTGGACTCGCTGGTCTCCGGCGCACCTAACATGGACTCTAGGCGAGTGGCGCCCTCGAACAGTTGCTGGAAATCATCCTGGCCGGCCTCGTCCAGACGCGCCTGCATGTTGTCATACAGGTCGCGCAGTTCGGCAATCGCGCGCAGCACGACATCGCTCCAGAGGGCGCCGGCCTGGGTGTCAGTGGTAGTCACTTGCTGGGAAGATCCCCGGTGCGTTGTTTTGCGCAGTATAGCCGTGCGCGACAGGGTGTGGAATCGATGGAGTTGTTCGTCATACGTAGGGATGCTTCGCATTTACGCTGAAACGGTACGCACTCCACAGACTTTGGGGTACTATAGCGGCGAGCTTCAAGGACTAGGCTTGGCACGGGGCGTATTTCTCTATGTTGCAGCAGGTAGAAATTTTTCAGGGTCTCTCTCAAGAAGAGCTGGAAGCCATGGCGGCGAGCAGCACCAGCCGCTCGTTCCCAAAAAACACGGTCGTCATACACGAGAACGATCCCGCCGATTCGCTCTTCATTATTGAGAGCGGCAAGGTGAAGGTGTATTGCAGCGACAAGAACGGCAAAGAATTCATCATGAATACCCAGGGTGCCGGCGATTATTTCGGCGAGCTGGCCCTGCTTGACGATTCCACCCGTTCGGCCTCGGTGCGCACTGTGGAGAAATCCAGCTTCTGCATCATCTACAAAGATGATTTCAACCGTGTGCTGGACGATCATCCCAATATTTCGCGCAAGCTGATTCGAAATCTGTCCCAGCGAGTGCGAAAGCTCACGGCCGACGTGAAAAGCCTGGCGCTGCAGGACGTCTACGGTCGCGTAGCCAATGTGCTGATGGATCTCTCTGAAGAACGGGGCGACGGCACGCTGTACATCCCCGAAAAACTCACCCAGCAGGACATTGCTGACAGAGTGGGTGCCTCGCGGGAGATGGTCGCCAGGATTCTCAAGGACCTTACTATCGGGGAGTACATCCGTTTCGAAGGTCGGCATATCATCATCAACACCCGCCTTCCGGCGAAATACTAGTCGTCGCTACCCTGTGTCGGGGCTGATTTTTCAGTCCCGGCCTCCACCACTTCCACATCGATCTCACCACGGGCCAGCCGGGTGCGCAGCTGTTGACCGGTTGCGACGTCCTGTGCGTCGGTCACGACTCGTCCGTTCTGGTCGAGGACAATAGCGTAGCCACGCGCCAGCGTTGCCTGCGGGCTGAGAGACTGCAGCACGCCCGACAACTGGCCCAGTTGCGCCCGGGCCTGATCCAGGCGTCGATGAATGGCTGTTTCCAGGCGGTTTTGGCGGCTCGAGAGCTCGCCCCTGAGCTGTTGCAGTCTGGCCGACGGAGAACTGGCCCTCAGGCGACTTTCTAGGAGCGCAAGTTCCTGCCTGCGGCGATCAAAGGCATTGCGCTGGGCCAACAGCAGGCGCTGTTCCAGTTCGTCCAGGCGTTGCGATTGCTCCCTGAGTTGAGCGCCCGGGTGCTTGAGCCGTTGTTGCAGGTGGGCCAGCTCTTTGCTGGCATCGGCCAGCTTTCTCCGGATCGCCTGCCCCAGCGCCTGTTCCAGTTGACCAAGTCGTACCAGCCATTCTTTCTGGTCGGGGCTGAGCAATTCCGCCGCTGCCGATGGTGTGGGTGCGCGGTGGTCGGCCACCATGTCTGCGATACTGAAATCGACCTCGTGACCGACGGCACTCACAATGGGCAGGTCACTGGCGGCGATGGCGCGAGCGACAGATTCCTCGTTGAATGCCCACAGGTCCTCCAGCGAACCGCCGCCGCGACCCACAATCAGGGCATCCAGATGAATCTCGCCATTGGCATGCAGCTGGTTTGCGCGCGCGATGGCCGCGCAGATTTCGCCGGCGGCAGCCTCGCCCTGGACGGCGACCGGCAGGATGCTGACTTCTATGGCTGGACAGCGCCTTTCGAGTACGGTGAGGATGTCGTGAATCGCCGCGCCCGTGGGCGAGGTGATCACTCCCAGGTGCGACACGGACTCTGGCAGGCGCTGCTTGCGGTCGGGATCAAACAGCCCCTCGGCGAACAGGCGTGCCTTGAGCTTCTCGAAGGCAATCTGCAGGGCGCCTTCGCCGGCGTGCTCGATATGCTCAGCAATGAGCTGGAATTCCCCACGCCCCTCGTAGAGCGACACCCGGCAGCGCAGTCGCAGGTGGTCCCCTGATTCGGGGGTGAATCGCAGGCGTTGATTGCGGTTGCGGAACATGGCACAGCGCACCTGGGCGTCCGCATCTTTGAGCGAAAAGTACCAGTGCCCGGACGACGGGGCCGCAAAGTTCGACACCTCGCCCTCAACCCAGACAAAATCGAAATGGCTCTCCAGCAGTACCCTGGCCTGGCGATTCAGCTGGCTGACGGTGAAAACCTGTGGGGACGGCGAATCGCCGAAGGGATTTGACACAGCAGTTAGGCGGCGGGTTTTATTTACGTGGGATAGGGCAAAGAATTATAATTGCACGTTTAATCAAACCTCGCCAGCCGGAGAACACTGTATGCTGCGCATCGCCCAGGAAGCCCTAACCTTCGACGACGTCCTGTTGCTGCCGGGGTATTCCGAGGTGGTGGCCACGGATGTCAGCCTGCGTACCCGGCTGACCCGAGGCATAGACCTGAATATCCCCCTGGTCTCAGCTGCCATGGACACCGTCACCGAATCCCGCCTCGCCATCGCCATGGCCCAGGAAGGCGGTATCGGCATCATCCACAAGAGCATGACGGTCGCTGAGCAGGCCGAGCAGGTTCGCAAGGTCAAGAAGTACGAAAGCGGTGTGGTTAAAGACCCGATTACCGTGCAGCAGTCTTCCACGATTGCCGAGTTGATCGAAGTGACCGCGGCCAACGGCATCTCGGGTGTGCCTGTGCTCAACGGCGAAGACCTCGTCGGTATCGTGACCCGGCGCGATCTGCGATTTGAGTCGAACCCCCAGAAACTGGTTTCCGAGGTGATGACCCCCAAGAAAAAACTGGTAACGGTGAAAGAGGGCGCCAGCACGGAAGAAGTCCAGAAGCTATTGCATCAACACCGGATCGAGAAAATTCTGGTGGTCAATGACGACTTTGACCTCACCGGCATGATCACGGTGAAGGATTTCGACAAGGCTGAAAGCTTCCCGGATGCCTGCAAGGATTCCTACGGCCAGCTACGCGTGGGCGCGTCGGTGGGTACCAGCCCGGATACCGACGATCGTGTAGAGGCGCTGGTGAATGCCGGAGTCGACGTGCTGGTCGTGGATACAGCCCATGGTCACTCCAAGAATGTTCTGGACCGGGTCAGGATGATCAAGCGCGACTACCCGTCTATACAGGTGATTGGCGGTAACATCGCCACGGCCGCTGCGGCTGTGTCACTGGCGGATGCCGGCGCCGATGGCGTCAAGGTGGGCATTGGTCCGGGTTCTATCTGTACGACACGTATCGTGACCGGCACCGGTGTACCCCAGATTTCGGCCATAGCCAACGTGGTGGAGGCCCTGCGCAATACCGACGTCCCGGTGATTGCCGACGGGGGTATTCGTTTTTCTGGAGACGTGGCCAAGGCGATTGTAGCCGGCGCCCATGCGGTGATGATGGGAAGCATGTTCGCTGGTACCGAAGAGGCGCCTGGCGAGGTCGAGTTGTACCAGGGCCGGACCTACAAGGCCTATCGCGGCATGGGCTCACTGGGCGCCATGTCGCAGACCCAGGGCTCTTCCGATCGCTACTTCCAGGATGCCAGCAAGGGCATGGAGAAGTTGGTGCCGGAAGGTGTTGAAGGCCGGGTACCCTATAAAGGACCGGTGTCAGCCATCATCCACCAGCTGATGGGTGGCGTGCGCTCTGCCATGGGCTACACCGGCAGCGCCGACCTGGACACCATGCGAAACCGGCCTGAGTTTGTACGGGTAACGTCGGCGGGGATGTCAGAGTCCCATGTTCACGACGTATCCATTACCAAGGAATCACCGAATTATCCGGTGCGCTAAACCACAACATCGGGGCCTGCGGGCCCCGACTTGTTTCAGCTGTCAGGAGTAACAATGACCTCAGATATCCACGCCCAGAAAATACTCATTCTGGACTTCGGATCCCAATACACCCAACTGATTGCTCGACGTGTTCGCGAGGTAGGCGTTTACAGCGAAATCCGAGCCTGGGACATGGCGGAGGCAGAGATTCTGGCGTTTAACCCCCAGGGTATCATCCTGTCGGGTGGCCCCGAATCGGTAGCGACAGAAAATTCTCCACGGGCTCCCGAGTGCGTGTTTGGCCTGGGCGTGCCGATTCTTGGCATCTGTTACGGCATGCAGACCATGGCCGAGCAGTTCGGTGGCACGGTGGCCTGCTCCAATGTCAGTGAGTTCGGCTATGCCCAGATTCGTCAGGTTGGTAACGGTGGGTTGCTGCATGATATCCGCGACCATATCGACGAGCAGGGCCGGGGACTGCTCGACGTCTGGATGAGCCACGGCGACAAGGTGGTAGAGCTACCCGAAAACTTTGAACTGATCGCGGAAACCGACAGTTGCCCTATTGCCGGCATGGCCCACAAGGACAAGCCCTGGTTCGGTATACAGTTCCACCCGGAGGTTACTCACACACTCCAGGGCAAGCGTATTTTCGAGCATTTTGTACTCGAAACCTGCGGCTGCGATGCCCTGTGGACCGCCGCCAATATTGTCGAGGACGCAATTCAACGCGTGCGGGAAAGGGTTGGCGGTGACAAGGTTCTACTGGGGTTGTCAGGCGGCGTTGACTCCTCGGTGGTGGCGGCATTGCTGCACAAAGCCATCGGTGAGCAGCTGACCTGCGTGTTTGTTGATAACGGCTTGCTGCGTCTGAACGAGGGCGATGCCGTGATGGACATGTTTGCTCGAAATATGGGCGTGAAGGTGATCAGGGCGAATGCCGAGGAGTTGTTTCTGGGCAAGTTGACGGGCGTCGACGAGCCCGAGCAGAAACGCAAGATCATCGGCAATACCTTCATCGAGGTGTTTGATGACGAGGCAACCAAACTCCGGGACGTGAAATGGCTGGCGCAGGGCACAATCTACCCGGATGTCATCGAGTCCGCAGGTGCCAAAACCGGTAAGGCTCACGTGATCAAGTCACACCACAATGTGGGCGGTCTGCCCGACGATATGAGCTTTGAACTGGTGGAGCCCCTGCGCGAGCTGTTTAAGGACGAAGTCCGCCAGATCGGTCTCGAGTTGGGGTTGCCCTACGACATGGTGTATCGACATCCCTTCCCCGGGCCAGGGCTGGGCGTTCGCATTCTGGGCGAGGTCAAAAAGGAATATGCCGATCTGCTGCGTGAGGCAGATGCCATTTTCATCGAAGAACTGCACGCTGCCGATTGGTATCACAAGACCAGCCAGGCATTTGCAGTATTCCTGCCAGTGAAGTCGGTGGGCGTAGTGGGCGACGGTCGACGCTACGAGTATGTGATTGCTATCAGGGCCGTGCAGACGGTGGATTTCATGACCGCGCGCTGGGCCCATCTGCCCTACGAGCTGTTAGAGAAAGTATCCAACCGCATTATCAATGAAATCAACGGTGTTTCCCGGGTGGTTTACGACATCAGCGGTAAACCGCCGGCGACAATTGAATGGGAGTAATTTAATTACCCGCTGCTAGCCACAGCTTATGCCCTCTTTTTCAGGATTCTGGCAAGTGTCGAAACACTAACGACCTTGCCTTCCTGGTCTAGGGCCTCGGCCAGCTCTCCGTCGCCCTCCGGGGCATAGATATTGAAAAGCACGAGTGCACCATCAGGGCCGCCTCGCTCCATGTGCACATGTCCGGGTTCCTTGTGTACATAGTCACCCTTCCCGCGGATTCTTGTGCCCAGTTCGTCACCGGTTTCGGGATCGAAATCGGTGACGTGGAGCTCACCTTTCAGGACCACTGAGCTGGTCTCAGCCGTGTGGCGATGAAAGTGGCAGTAGCAGTTGGGTTCCCAGCGCACCAAGATCTCCAGACGGCCGTCTTCCCTGGCATCGAGAACGGCGTCTGAATAGTTCACTGGATAGCCATAACTGTCGTCTTCCTTGTAGTTCTTCCAGCGAATGTTTTCTTCGTCGAGTAGATTCACAGGTATGCATCTCCTGGCTGGTCTGGCGGACCACAAACTGGGTAAAGGGCAGACTAGTGTACCCGGAAAATAGGCACAGGCCGCACCAATAGCCCGCTAGTCGGTAACTTTGCCGCGCATTTTCTTGACGCCGCTGCGGCGTGTTTTTTCGTCCATCCGGCGTTGCCGCGCGCCTCGGCTTGGCCGTGTGGGCACGCGCCGTGCCTTTACCATGCCACCCAGGTTGAGGATCTCGATGAGGCGTGCCAGCGCATCAACGCGGTTCTTCTCGAGCGTTCGGTGACGCTGGGCCTTGATCACGAGTATCCCGTCCCGATTGATGCGCCTGTCTCGCAGCTTAAGCAGTTTCAGCTTCCAGGACTCTGGCAGAGAGGAGCCGGCAATATCAAAGCGCAGATGGAGCGCCGAAGATACCTTGTTGACGTTCTGCCCACCCGACCCCTGCGCGCGAATCGCCTGGAACTCGACCTCCTGCTCGGGAATTTCTACGCCGTGGTCCAGCTTTAGCGTCGGCATGCTTAGATGCCCGGGTTGGCCGCGGTGGCGTGACCGCGTTGTTCGTTCACGGTGAGCAGTAGCGCCAGGCCGGCCACAAAAAAGCTGAGTGTAGACAGCAGGGCCAGCTGGTGATTGCCGCCGGTGATTTGATTGATCACGCCGTAGCTGATCGGGCCGATGATGGCCGCAGCGCGATTCGCCAGACCCCAGAGGCCGAAAAATTCTGCATTGCGCGCGGAGGGAGTGAATTGCCCTACAAGCGCGCGGCCCCCAGCCTGGGTGGCGCCCATTGCAAGACCGATAAGGTTTCCCGCAACCCAGAAGTGCACAAGGCTTTCACCAAAGTAGGCGACCAGGCAGGCAGAAATCCAAACCAGCAGAGCGGCCGCGAGGCTGGGCACCGAGCCGAAGCGGTCCTGTGCAAAACCGAAGGCAAAAGCGCCGGCTGCGGCGGTGAGATTGACCACCATGATCAGCATAATCAATTGCTGGCTGTTGAAGCCCATCACTTCTTGGGCATAGATGGCGGCTACCACGACCACCGTGGACACCCCGGCCTGGAACAGTACCAGGCAAAGTAGGAAGCGAAACAGGTCAGGTAGCTGCATCGCGTGCGAGAGTGTGGTTTTTACCCGTTCAAGACCTGCTTTTAGATAAGACATTCCTGCGGGCGTTGGTCTCGGTGCGGCTCGCTCACGCAACCAGATAAAGGTGGGTGCGGCCGTAAGAGCGAAAATGATGGCTGTGACCACCAGGGTGACCGGTACATAGTCAGCCGCAGTGTCGCCGCGTCCACTCGCCCAATTGATATAGGCCAGGCAGCAGCTGAGCGTGAGAAGGCCACCAAAGTAGCCAAGGCTCCAGCCGTACCCCGATACTCGCCCCATGTGTTTACTGTCAGTGATTTCAGGGAGAAAAGCCGCAATCAGGTTCTCGCCACTGGAAAACCCGATGGCAGAGAGAACCAGCAACATCAATGCCAGGGTTACCGCCCCCGGCTCCGCCAGCGCCAGACCCGCCGTGCCGAGTATGCAGGCCGCCGTTGTTATCAGCAGGAAGCGTTTCTTGGTGGCGCGATAGTCGGCGATTGCACCGACCACGGGCGCACTGATGAGAACGCACAGGTTCGCCGCAGCGATTGCGAGGGTCCATAGCAGTGTGCCCGTGCCTGGAGAGGCAGCCTCGATGTCAGCAGCCACCACGCCAACGAAGTAAGCGCTGTAAATAGTGGTGAGAACAACGGTGGTGTAACCCGAATTGGCAAAATCAAAAAAGGCCCAGGACCAGATTTCCCGCTTGCTGGCGCGTGGAGGTACCGTTGCGGCGCGATCACTCAAACGGTTCTTCCCGGCTGACAGGTATTGCCTCCGCGGCTATCCTGCTTGAAAGCAAGGGGAGACCGGGCCGTGCGGGAAATATTCCAGAACATAGCGATGAACGTGGTGGATGCTGTAATGGCCATTATCCCCAGGGCAGCCCCATCCCGTGCCAGTCTTGAAGTGTGCAAGATAGTCTCTCACCGTGGTGAACACGATAACGACACCATACTCGAAAACACGCTGGCGGCCTATGAACAAGCGCGCGCCGTTAGCGTGTGGGGTATAGAGGGAGATATTCGCTTTACCGCCGACCTTGTGCCGGTAATCTGTCATGACGCCACCACAGAGCGCGTGTTTGGTGAATCGATCGCGGTGGCCGATACGTCCTTCGAGGAACTGCGCCGCCGACTTCCGCAGATTCCCAGCCTGGATGAGGTAATCGCCCAGTTTGGCGGCAGTACCCATCTCATGCTTGAGATCAAGGATGAGCCGCGACCGGATGCCGCGGCACAGAAACAGAAGTTGCAGTCGCTGCTGGGGCCGCTGGAGCCAGTGCGTGACTTCCATATGCTGGCGCTGAATCCAGCCCTGTTCGAGATCGTCGATTTCTTGCCTAAAGCTGCCCTGTTGCCGGTGGCAGAACTGAACACCGCCGCTATGAGCCGAGCTTCACTGGCTAATGATCTGGCGGGCCTGGCAGGGCACTACCTGTTGATGACCGGGCAAGTACTGCAGCAGCATCGGGCGCGCGGTCAGAAAATTGGCACCGGGTTTCCGGCCTCAAAACACTGCCTGTTCAGGGAATTGAATCGCGGCGTGGAATGGATATTTACCAATGAGGCAGTAAAACTGCAGCGAATTCGCGACCGTCAGTTGTCCCGATCACGCTGATCGCGCAGGGCGATAGATTGCACCACCGGGTGAGCGTTGGCATCTCGCTGGCGGATCATCGTCAACGAGTGCTCTACCGGCGTCACTCGTTTGCCAGAAGGTTCATAGGAGCCGGCACCGGCACCGACGTTAATGACAGCATTGGCAGGGCCGATGGCGGCGTGTAGCTGAGCCGCAATGCTGGTATCGAGAACCCGCAGGTCCGCATAACCCACTCCCAAGGTATCGTAGCGTGCTTCCATCGGTTCAACCGCCTGATGCACGGCGCTTGCAGAGCCAGTGCTCAACGCTGATCATGTCACTAAACAACAATAAGGGCCCAGTCACCCCGATGAGACAATCGGTTTCCAGTTATCCGCCGGCGGGTACCGCCTGGACAGTGACCGTATTCCTGACACTCCTTTACGTGCTGTCCTTCATTGATCGGCAGGTGCTGAATCTCCTGGTTGGCCCGATTCAGGCCGACCTGGGTCTCACTGATGTCCAGGTGAGCCTGCTGCAGGGCTTTGCTTTTGTCTCGACCTACGTACTGCTGAGTGTGCCTATTGGTCGCCTTGTTGATACCCGCAGTCGGGTGTTCATTATCTCGGCAGGCGTAGCATTCTGGAGCGTCGCCACCGCAGCCTGCGGAGTGGCCAAGAATTTTTCTGCGCTGTTTGTTGCGCGGGCCGGGGTAGGGATCGGCGAAGCCACGCTGACACCCGCCAGTTGGTCTTTGATGGCGGACTATTTTCCTCCGGAACGACGCACACTTCCGTTCAGTGTGTTCCTGGTGGGGCCGTATATCGGTGCCGGTATTGCCATGATTTTTGGCGGCCTTGCGATGGCCTTTTTTACCAATCTGGGTCTGGTGGAGCTGCCACTGGTGGGCGCGGTGAAGCCGTGGCAGCTAACCTTTATTGCAGTAGGTGCCCCGGGACTGTTGCTCGCGCTGGTTACGCTACTCATGCCGGAGCCCGCGCGCAAAGGCATACCCCAGGACCAGCCCGAGGTGGCACCTTACTCCGAGATTCTTCGTTGGATGCGGCAGCATCATCAAATTTATACAGCGCTATTGCTCGGCGTGCCCTGCATCACCCTCATTCTGTATGGATTGCAGGCGTGGATTCCCACGTACCTGCTCAGGGTGCAGGGTATGAGCCTGGTGGAGGCGGGGACACAGTACGGGGCGATAGCCTTGATTTGCAGTTCTCTGGGCGTTTTGTCCGGGCCACTGTTTGGGCGCGTGCTGGCAGCGCGTGGTTATCGTGATTACCAGCTGCGGGTCGCGATGCTGTCGCTGGCTGCGCTGGTGCCCGTGCTGTTGTTGTTGCCGCTGACCACCTCGGCGGCCCAGTCCTTGACGTGTATCGCCCTGGCCAGTTTTCTGGTGCCCTTCCCACTGGCACTGATTGCCACGGCGATTCAAAGTGTGACACCCAACCGCATGCGAGGTGTGCTGGTTGGAGCCTATGTGGTGGCGGTGAATATTATTGGTCTGGCGATGGGGCCCAGCCTCATTGCTTTCGCCACAGATTATGTTTTTGGCGACCCGCAGGCAGTGGGAAAATCTCTGGCCCTCGTCGGTGCCCTCGTTGGCGCCATCGGCGTTGCACTCATTTACCGTGCGCTAGCCCCCCTGGCCAGGTTTCTGGCGCTCAATCCACTGGAGGATTCGTGACAGCCAGTGAAGACAAACAGTGGATGCAGCAGGCGTTATTGCTCGCCGGGCAGGCTGCGGACCGGCAAGAGGTGCCTGTCGGCGCGGTGCTTGTCCGTGATGGGGCGTTGCTGGGGAGGGGCTGGAACCAGGTGATCTCGGCTGCAGACCCGACCGCGCATGCAGAAATCGTCGCCCTTCGAAATGCGGCCAGCGCGGTGGGTAATTATCGCCTACCGGGCTCTACGCTTTACGTGACCTTGGAGCCATGCACCATGTGCGCCGGGGCCATGGTGCATGCGCGCGTTGAAAGGCTGGTGTTTGCCACTCGCGAGCCCCGGGCCGGTGCCATCTGCAGCGTTTGCGAAACTCTGGATTCGCCCTACTACAATCACCGCGTGCGCTGGGAAGAGGGTCCCCTCGCCCAGGAGAGCGCCGAACTGCTGCAGTCGTTCTTCCGGGAGCGTCGTTGAACGCAGTCTAGCCGGCTGTCTTCAGGCCTTTACTCTAAAGCGCCTGCAAACGCAGTGCCTGGAGCTGTTGTGGCAGGAACGCCTCCACGGCAATCGGTGGCCCTCGCTGCTGTTCCGGGAGTTCCTGCCAGTGCAGGATGTTGTAGTAATGGCGAATGTTCTGCACATAGGTCACAGCCTCAAGGCCTCGCGCATAACCGTAACGCGTGCTCTGGTAATGAGGGCTTTTCTGTAGCAGGGGCAGGTATTCCATTACGTCCTGCCACAGGTGCGGGTCCGCACCGTGTCGCTCAGTCAATACGCGGGCATCTTCCAGGTGACCGAGCCCGATGTTGTAGGCCGCGAGCGTAAAGTAGGTGCGGTCCGGTTCGCTGATATCGCCGGGCAAGCGTCGCTTGATGTTCTTAAAATAGCGCGCGCCACCGCGCAGACTTTGCCATGGGTCTGTACGATCTGAGACGCCCATTTCCTTTGCTGTTGGCACCGTCAGCATCATCAGGCCCTGGACACCCGTCGGGGACTCGGCATCAGGATCCCAATGAGACTCTTGGTAAGCCATGGCTGCGAGCAGGTGCCAGTCCAACCGGTATTCCTCGGCGACCGCGCGAATCATGGCTTCGTACTCCGGCAGTTTCTGGCGCATGTTCACGCTGAACGTGTGTGAGCCGATGCGATTGACGCCCTCCGCGTGACCGAAATGCAGTTCCTCCAGTCGCGCCAGTTCGCCGGCCTGCGCCAGTTGCGCAAAATAGTCATCGATCACCTGTTTGAGCGACGCGGCGCTGCCGTTGCCACCCAGGTACCAGACCATATCCTGCTCAGAGCCGAGATCGAATCCGACCTTCAGCCTGGGATAGAGGCTCTGTTGTGCCGTGAATTCATTGGAGTCCAGCACGGCTGCGTCGGCGTGGCCGTCATCAACCAGGCCCAGCAGGGCCATGGAATCCACATCGTCGATTTCACGCCATGCCAACTGCGGGTAGCTGGTGTCCCGCAATGCTGCCAGCGACTGCGAATGGCTGCTGCCCGCCAGCACTACCAGGCGCAAGGATTCCAGGTCAGCCAGCTGCCTCGGCCGCTGCTTGCCGGCCTTGTAGACAACCTGGGGGCGCAGCGCCGCATAGGCCCTGGTGTGCGCAAAGCGATCACCCCGTGTTCCGGTTAATGTCAGGCCTGCGGCCGCGATGTCGGCTTCACCGCGTTCGAGACTGGTGAACAGTTCCGCCAGGGAGTAGGCCTGTACAACACGCAGGCTGACGCCCAGGTGGCCCGCCACCCGTGACGCCAGGTCGTATTCAAAGCCGGCTGGTCCCTGTCGACTATCGTAGTAGGTGGTGGGGCTGTTGCGGGTCACAACCACGAGTTCGCCCCGAGCCTTGATGTCTTCGAGGCGGTCTGATTCGGCGCAACCGGTGAGCAACAAAGTTATCGCCAGTAAGGTGCCCTGGAGTCTGCGTAATCCCATGACCATGCCTTGATTCTAGAACGGGCAAGCAGGCGCCCGCAGCGGCACAATTACCGTGGCAATCGTCTGTTGATTCAGTTAACGCAGGCCCCCGCAACCGGTACAATATCCGGCTTTCCCGACCCCCTAGATGTGGAGCGCCTAGAAGCATGCTCATCCTTCCCGGTTCCCCGGCATTGTCCGCTTTCAGGCTGGATAAGCTGGCCCCGCGGCTGTCTGCCATTGACCCGCAAATCCAGATTTTAGCGACAGAGTTCGTGCATTTCGCCGACGTCACTGGCGAACTGGGAGATCACGAGCGCCAGGTGCTGGAAAACCTCCTGGCTTACGGGCCGGAAGCGGCGGCGGGCGCATTGGCGCAGGCCCGGGAGACCGGAGTCCTGGTGCTGGTGGTTCCCCGTCCGGGCACCATATCGCCCTGGTCGAGTAAGGCGACCGATATTGCCCATAACTGCGGCCTGAGCGCCGTCCAGCGGCTGGAACGCGGGGTAGCCTACTACCTCAACCTGCCGGAGGGTCTGTCACCGGCCCAGCGAGAGGGGGTGTCGGGGGTGCTCTTCGATCGCATGACCGAATCCGTGTTCGACAGGCTCGAGGATGCGGGCCAGCTGTTCGTGCGGGCCGAGCCGGCCGCCATGACCGAGGTGGATGTGCTCAGCGGTGGCCGCGACGCGCTGGTTGCTGCCGACAGCTCGCTTGGCCTCGCCCTGGCCGGCGATGAAATAGATTATCTGGTGGACAGTTTTCGGGAGCTGGGCCGTAATCCCAACGATGTCGAGCTGATGATGTTTGCCCAGGCTAACTCAGAGCACTGCCGGCACAAGATTTTCAATGCCAGCTGGACGATCGACGGCGAAGACCAGCCGCGCTCCCTGTTTAGCATGATCCGCAACACGCACGAACAGGGTGGCGAGGGCGTGCTTTCAGCCTACTCAGACAATGCCGCGGTTGTTGAAGGTCACGTGGCCGGGCGCTTTTACCCTGATCCGCAGAGTGCGGAATACGGCTTCAGCGAAGAGCCCATTCATCTGTTGATGAAGGTTGAGACCCATAACCATCCCACCGCGATTGCCCCGTTCCCGGGTGCCGGCACCGGTTCCGGTGGTGAAATTCGTGACGAGGGCGCCGTAGGTCGTGGCTCCAAGCCCAAGGTGGGTCTTACCGGTTTTTCCGTTTCGAACCTGAATATTCCCGGCTACGGCCAGCCCTGGGAAGCGGACTACGGCAAGCCGGGCCGTATCGTGTCGGCACTGGATATCATGATCGAGGGCCCCATAGGAGGCGCCGCTTTCAACAATGAGTTCGGCCGGCCCAACCTGTGCGGCTACTTCCGCAGTTTCGAGCTGGAAACGCCGGCGCTCAACAGCGGCACCGAGATGCGCGGCTATCACAAGCCGATCATGATTGCCGGTGGCTATGGAAACATTCGAGCCGAGCACGTGGAGAAAGGTGATTTTGACGTCGGCGCCAAGCTCATCGTGCTGGGCGGCCCGGCCATGCTGATTGGCCTGGGCGGCGGTGCGGCCTCCTCTATGGCCAGCGGTGCGAGTCACGAAGATCTGGATTTTGCCTCGGTGCAGCGCCAGAACCCGGAAATGGAGCGCCGCTGCCAGGAGGTGATTGATCGCTGTTGGCAGTTGGGGCAGGGCAACCCGATTGCTTTCATCCATGACGTGGGCGCAGGTGGCCTGTCCAATGCACTGCCCGAACTGGCGAAGGACGGCGGTCGCGGTGGCCGCTTTGAATTGCGCGAGGTTCCCAACGATGAGCCGGGCATGTCTCCACTGGAGATCTGGTGCAACGAGTCCCAGGAGCGCTACGTGCTCGCGGTGGAACCCGAGAACCTGGCGCAGTTTGCCGCGATCTGTGAGCGTGAACGCTGCCCCTTTGCCGTCGTGGGAGAGGCCACTGAAGAGGAACACCTGACCCTGGCTGACCGGAGCTTCAACAACACGCCGGTGGACCTGCCCATGTCGGTGCTGTTCGGTAAGCCGCCGAAAATGCACCGGGAGGCGTCGCGCAGCAACACGCGTTTCCATCCTTTGACAGCCGCGCCTGCGGTTAGCGACGCACTGGAACGGGTACTGCAGTTGCCCACCGTGGCGAGCAAGAATTTCCTCATTACTATTGGCGATCGCACGGTAACGGGCATGGTTGCGCGGGACCAGATGGTTGGCCCCTGGCAGGTTCCCGTGGCGGACTGCGCCGTCACCACCGTGTCTTATGACAGCTACGCTGGCGAGGCCATGGCGATGGGCGAGCGCACACCGCTTGCAATCATGAATGGTCCAGCCTCTGGCCGAATGGCCGTTGCTGAGTCAATTACCAACATCTGCGCGGCACCAATTGCCAAGCTCAGCGATGTCCGCCTGTCGGCCAACTGGATGTGTGCCGCTGGCCACGGCAGTGAGGACGCGACCCTGTTCGATACAGTGCGCGCGGTGGGGATGGAGTTTTGTCCTGCGCTGGGCATCACCATCCCGGTCGGCAAGGACTCCATGTCCATGCGAACTACCTGGGAAGAACAGGGTGAAACCCGCGCGGTGACTGCGCCGGTGTCACTGATCGTCACCGCATTCGCACCGGTGATCGACGCGCGCCAGACCGTCACTCCGGAACTTAGCACCGTCGAAGGGCAGGTTCTTGTGCTTATCGACCTTGGTCGGGGCGCCGGTCGCCTGGGTGGCTCGGCGTTGGCACAGGTGTATGGAGAGGTCGGCGACACCGTTCCGGACATCGACGCTCCCGAGGACCTGGTTGCCCTGTTCCGCCTGATTCAGTCTGCCCTCCCTGAGGGCACGCTGTCGGCTTACCACGACCGCTCGGACGGTGGTTTGGCAGTGACCCTGCTGGAAATGGCATTTGCCAGCCGCTGCGGGCTGTCCATTGATCTTGCAGCGCTACCTGGCAACACCCTGCAAAAACTGTTCGCAGAGGAAGTGGGCGTGGTTGTGCAGCTGGCGCAATCAGAGCTGGCTGCATGGCAGGCGAAGGCGCAAACCCTGGGAATTGGCGATTGCCTGGTTCCCGTGGGCACAGCCTCCGTTGGTAACCGGGTCGTGATTCGAGACGGCGACACCGTCGTTGTGGACGACGAACGCTCTCGGCTGCAGGCGCTGTGGTCGCGTACCAGCTTCGAAATACAGTCTCTGCGAGACAATCCGGCCTGTGCGCAGGAGGAGTTCGCGCGGGTGACCGACGACGACCCGGGTTTGAACAGCAAGCTCACCTTTGACCCTTCTGAAAATATAGCGGCGCCCTTTATCGCTACTGGCGTTAAACCGAGGGTGGCGGTGCTCAGGGAGCAGGGAGTCAATGGTCACGTTGAAATGGCCGCTGCGTTTCACCGTGCAGGCTTTGCCCCCATCGATGTTCATATGAGCGATATTCTCGCCGGCAGCCTGGACCTCAGCAGTTTCAAGGGCCTTGTGGCATGTGGCGGGTTTTCTTATGGCGACGTGCTGGGCGCCGGCGAAGGATGGGCCAAGAGCATCCGGTTCAACGAGCAGGTACGCGAGAATTTCTCCGCCTTTTTCCACCGGGAAGACAGTTTCACCCTCGGTGTCTGCAATGGCTGCCAGATGGTCTCTACCCTGAAGGATCTTATTCCGGGTGCAGGTCACTGGCCACGGTTTGTGCGCAATCGTTCCGAGCAGTTCGAAGCCAGACTGTCACTGGTGCGAGTGGAAGACAGTCCCTCGGTACTGCTGGCGGGTATGGCCGGTTCGCACCTGCCCATTGCTGTCGCTCATGGCGAGGGCAGGGCGGAGTTTTCCAGCGACGAGTCGCTGGTCGACTGTGAGGCGACCGGTGCGGTGGCGCTACGCTACATCGAAAACGACCTGTCGACGGCAACACGCTACCCTGCGAACCCCAACGGATCACCGGCGGGAATTACCGGGCTGTGTAGCCTGGACGGCCGCGCCACCATTATGATGCCGCACCCAGAGCGGGTGTTCCGCACCGTCCAGCACAGTTGGGCGCCGGCAGAGTGGCCCGAAGACGGGGGCTGGATGCGATTATTCCGCAACGCGCGGCACTGGTTGGGTTGATATTTGCCATACCCACCCCAATGTTGTCCCCCTTAGGGGTTAATTTATAATGACGCACTTTTTTTTGCGCGGACGATTGTTCGCGCCCGCAAGAGCACGCTTATGTTGAATCGTTACCCGCTGTGGAAATACCTGCTGGTGTTGATCGTGATACTGGTGGGGATGTTCTACGCAGCGCCCAATTTGTATGCGCCCGACCCGGCGCTGCAGATCACCGGTGAAAGCAGCGCGCAGGTCATTGACCAGCGAACTGTGGACCGTGCCCTCAAGGCACTGGATGAATCCGGTATCGAATACTTTGGTGAGGAAATCGCCCCGGATGGACGCAACGCGCTGATTCGCCTGCGTGACCAGGAGCAGCAGCTGCAGGCCCAGGCCCGCATCTCTCGCGCACTGGGAGACGGGTTTATCCTGGCGCTCAACCTCGCCCCGACCACGCCAGACTGGTTGAGCGATTTTGGCGCGCAGCCCATGAAGCTCGGTCTGGACCTCAGCGGCGGCGTGCACTTCAAGCTGGAGGTTGATATCCAGGCCGCGGTGGAACGCCGGATGGAGTACTACGAAAACGCCATCAAGCGCGCTCTTCGCGAGGATCGGATTCGTGGTTTTGTGGCCATCGACGGTGACAATCGGGTGTTATCACGATTCCGCAGCGAAGACCTTCGCGAACAGGCCAGGTCGATCATCGCCGAGAATCACCCCGAGCTTGCCCTGGACCGTGTCGATGAGGGCGACAGCTGGAATCTGTATGCCGAGATGACCGAGCAGACGGTGGCTGAAATCATTGATTACTCGGTGAGCCAGAACCTCACAACCCTGCGCAATCGCGTCAATGAACTGGGTGTCTCGGAACCGCTGGTACAGCGGCAGGGCCGCAACCGCATCGTGGTTGAGCTCCCGGGCATTCAGGATACAGCGGAAGCCAAGAGAATCCTGGGCAAGGTGGCCAACCTGGAATTCCGCCTGGTGGCGAATATCGATGCGCCGGCCTCGGAGAAACAGCGATTTGAATACCGGTCAGAGGATCGTGCCGGCATGAACGAATGGCTGGAGCGCGACGTCATCATCACCGGTGAACATGTGTCCAATGCCCAGGCCAGTTTCGACCAGAACGGCCGGCCCAACGTTCAGATCAGCCTGGACGGTGAAGGCGGCACCCTGATGTCGCGGTCTACCCGCAATAACGTCAAGCGGCGCATGGGTGTGCTGTTTATCGAGCGCAAATATCGCACCCGCTACGAAACCCAGGAAGACGGCACAGAAATTCCGGTCAAGACGCCGTATGACGAGAAGAAGCTGCTGACTGCGCCCATCATCCAGCAGGCGCTGGGAGCACAATTCCAGATTACCGGTCTTGATAGCCCCATGGAGGCCTCTGAACTGGCCCTGATGCTACGAGCCGGTGCGCTGGCTGCCCCGATATCGTTTGTGGAAGAACGCACGGTAGGCCCTTCACTGGGGGCTGAAAATATTCGCCTGGGCGTCAAGTCGGTGCAGATAGGCCTGGCACTGGTGGTGGTGTTCATGGTGCTTTATTACCGGGTGTTCGGTATTGCTGCGGTGATCGCACTGACCTGCAACCTGATGTTGCTGATCGCTTTCATGTCTCTCCTTGGAGCCAC
>Ga0213866_10001364_pt1 | contig 18123 bp, 25 predicted proteins | sample PICome_11_FD_160079 | JGI IMG/M metagenome (GOLD analysis project Ga0213866, IMG submission 160079) | Coastal seawater microbial communities near Pivers Island, North Carolina, United States - PICO284 | ecosystem: Environmental > Aquatic > Marine > Coastal | place: USA: North Carolina...
ACTTTAACTTTTTTGTTTATAAAGTGAGCAATCTTTGCCTTTGATAATGCAACATCATAATCACCAGGAATAATTTTCATATTCTCAGCCTTAACATATGCAGTAAACTCTAAATCTGTTTCACCTACTGTAATAGATGATTCATTTGAGTTACTATTCTTTTTATCTAAAGCAACTAATTTAATTTTGCCTTTTTCACCTTTAAATGCAATATCAGGCAGACTTAAATTTGTATATAACTTTTTAACAGATTCATAATCACTATTGTTTAGTGTAAATGTAACTGTCTTATCTGGCATTGATATTTGTTTTGAAGGATATCTTAACGTAGATTTATCAGCAAACGCATATCTAGCTGATAATGTTGTTTTTTCATCTTGTATTTTTAAATTAGCAGAACCGTTAAACTTTAAAACTGGTTGTTGAAAAGAATCTAATGCTCTTAGAAACTCTGGTAGATCATATACACCAAATTCAGTTTCAAACTGTTCTTCAACGTCTGCCTTTGCCATAATGTTTTTCATAGTTGACATTGTACTTAATGTCTTACCAGGTGTAAACAAAATGTTAGCATTAATATCTGAGAAATTTCTCAAAATACTAATTGTATTATCACTTATTTTCATTATTATATTTTCTCCTTATCATTATTTAATAGTAGTATAACATAATGAATTGCTTTTAGCAAGTCTTTACGATTACGACCACCTTTCTTACCATACCTTGACAAATATTTAATTGCATTGGCTTGGCAAAAATCACTTTTAATACCTATAGACTTTAATAAATCTAAAACTTGAATACCATCTTTACCTGATGAGTAATGTTGGCCGTAAGTTGATTTGATATAGTCTAGGATTTCTTTACAGATTTTATCTTCATTAAATTTCATAATATAATTATAACACTTAAATTAACAAAAGTCAATTAGTTAGCAAACCAGTTCATATAAACTAGATATGGAACTAAAATAGGATAAACAACGTGTTCAATCACTTCATATATTACTAATGCTGTTAAAGCAATTGCCCACCATTTAGATGTTTTAGCCTTGTTTGAAACATAGCCAAAAACTTTACTATGCCATTTTCCTATTTTTTGTACTACTGTGTTCATATATTATTTCCTTGATTTAATGATTGTAGATATTTTAATACGTTTTCTGGTGCACTTACGCTATAAGGATCACCTGTTGTATTATCACCTTTACCTGGTTCTTCAAATAAGACTTCTACTCTACCATTGTTTACAATAGCAGCATATCTCCACGATCTCATTCCAAAACCTGCACCTGTTTTTTCTACAAGCATATCAACTTGATCTGTAAAGTCACCATTACCGTCTGGTATAACTTTTACGTTTTGAAGTTTTTGATCAGCTGCCCAAGCATTCATAACAAACGAATCATTTACTGATAAACAATAAATGTCATCTATACCGTGTTCTTTAAACACGTCTGCTAACTTTTCAAATCCTGGTAGTTGTTTTGATGAGCAAGTTGGTGTAAATGCACCTGGTAAAGCAAACAATATAACTTTTTTATCTTTAAAATATGTGTCAGTATTTGTTTCTGTCCATTCACCAAGTGATCTTACTTTAAAATTTATATCTGGTAACTTATCACCTTGTTTCATAATATTTTCTCCTTATAATAATATAATTACATATAGTTTACACTATATTGTTAAAATTGTCAATACTCTATTACCAGTTGTTATTTGCCTTTGGTGAATAATGACTTAAAATCTTACCTTTATTTGAGCCTTCTTTGACAGTATAACCTGCTGTTCCACCAGCATTTATATTTACTTCTTTTCTAGCAGAAAACAAAGTCAAGTTTTTTCTATCAATTTCTTGTTTTTTTGTGTAAGATTCTAATACTCTTGTATGTCTATCCATGACACCCTCCTATCTAAAGTTAGGTGCGTTCCTTCGGCGTTGCCTACTTCCGTCCTTTTGGGATGAACGATATAAGTATTTATATCTGGTATGCGTTTGAAACATACCAGATATTGGTTTTATTATTATTTAATATTAATTGTTCTTGGTTTTTTAGACTCTGGAACAATTCTTTCTAAAGACACTTTTAAAAGACCATCTTTTAATTCAGCGCCTTTAACTTCAACATCATCAGCAATTGTAAAAGATTTAGAGAAGTATCTTTTAGCGATACCTTTGTGGATTACTCCATCCTCGTCTTTATCTTTAGTAGCTTCTACTACTGATTTGATATTTAGCATACCATCTTCCATATTAATTTCAATATCTTTTTTATTGAAACCAGCAAGAGCTAGTTCAATATCATAGGTGTTTTTACCTGTCTTTACGATATTGTATGGTGGGTAATTTATATTAACCATTTCGTTGAAATTGTGGTCGTCAAACATTCTTTCAAAATGATCGAACACATTATCAAACCCAACGGTTACTGGTCTTAGTTGATTGAATATACTTAATGCTTTATTAGTCATAATTAACCTCCTTGTTTAAGCAAAGTTATTTCTTTATAAAATGAAGACCCATTTGGCGTCTTCACGTTTATTTATATAAGTACGATTTGTAGAATTACAAGTGGTCAATTCTGTCGCACTTAAAAAATAAGTGGTAGTTTCCTTTTGTCACGGAGTTAAACTACCAAAGATCACCGATTTGTGTGGGTAGTTTTAGATTAAAATCAAGGCACTACCCTAACCTATCTATACCTCTACAAGGTCTTATGAATTGCCTTGTAGTAATAATATATATAATCAATAAACACAGACGGCATAGAATTCCTTATATTCTTTTAACTTTAACGCCTTTAACCCAACGATACCCAAGCAATTCGTCATTTGCTTTTTGCATTTTTCTAATAACTTTAGCTCGTTCTTTGGCCTTTTCACGTTTTTTTTCAGATGGTTTAGAAAAATATTGTTTATCTTTTATTTCTTGTACAATACCTGCCTTTTGTACTTTTTTCTTTAGTACACGCATAGCCTTTTCTAAATTGCCACCTCTTACTTCAACTGTAATTGACATCTATTATTTACCTCCCATCTCATTCTTTGGTTGTTTCTCCCATACAGGAGGGTTGTTACCACCTACATCAAAGTCGTGGTATGAACCTTTTTTATAAGTCTTGTAATCAGGTCTTGGTGCTTTACCAGTTAAACCTTTTTCAATATCTTGTTTTGTAAAAGCAGGTTTTTTAGATTTATCTAAACTGCCTACATTAGTAGGATAACCTGGTTTTAATTTTTCTATTTTGCCACCTTTAGCTAAAAATTCTTTCATCAATCTATCACGTTCCTCTTGTGACGTTTTTGGTTTTATTGTTTCTAAACCACTATTATCTTTAAAGTTGCTCATTTTTTTCCTTTATATAAAAAGACTTGTGGGGACTTCTCCCCACAAGCGGACTTACACTATGAATAGATTTTAGACTAGACTTGGATATCCTCATCTTCGTCATCCTCACTATCATTGGAATTCTCTCGTAAAAGTTCTGCCTCGTCAGCCTTCTTTTTAGCCTCAAGGATATCTTCTACTGAAGCGCCACTATCAACTTTTGTATATAAATCTACAAATGAGTTTTTAGTGTCATCATCAAATCTATTAGTACATACTTGTATTGCCTTCATCTTGTTTTTAAAGATACCGTATGCCTCAGCAATATGTACAAGTCTTCTGGTACTGATTATCTCATCAACACCGCCGTCTTTGTAGGTCTTTCTAATCACATCAGCCCACGTTACTAGATTGTGAGCAAACTTGTCATCAGACTTACCAGCAGATTTTAATTTTGTACTAACAATTTTTTCTTCAATCTTAGCACTTGGATATTCTTGTTCAAATGTAACAGGAAATCTCTCAAGGAATGCCTCGTTAAGAACATTAGTACCGATAAACTTACCATCATCACTACCTTGACCTTTGGTGTTAGCAGTAGCAATCACGTTGAAACCAAATTTAGGTTTAACAAACTTGTTTATCTTTTTAACATACACACCAGAACCTTCAAGGATTGGTTGTAAACACATAATCTTATTTGAAGCAAGGTCAATCTCATCAAGTAATAAGATGGCACCTCTTTCCATTGCCTCGATTACAGGACCGTTTTGCCAGATAGTCTGGCCATCTCTTAATCTATAACCGCCAAGTAAATCGTCCTCATCAGTTTCAATTGTAATGTTAACTCTAATCATTTCACGTTTTGCCTCAGCACACGCCTGTGTTACAGCAAGTGTCTTACCGTTACCAGAAAGACCTGTAATGAATACAGGATAGAATTTTTTAGATTTTACAATACTGTTAATGTCTGTATAGTTACCAAACTTAACAAAGTCAGTATCTTTAGCAGGAACTACGTTATCAGTTAAAGAGCTGACAATATATGCAGCCTTAGTATCATTAGTTGATTCAACTTTTGGTGTAGTTGGAATAGGGTCAGCAAAATCACCATTAATAGGTAGTTTGTAAACACCTCTATCAACTTTGTACTTATCAGATTTTAACCACGCAGGATTTGAAATCTTTTTAGATTTTACAAGGTCATTTATTTGAGCTCTTGTAACTGTATCAGATTTATATGTTTTATATAAAACTTCAACTACAGATTTTTGTTTAACATTTAAGTCCATAATATAAGTCTCCTTTTTCATAATGTTTATACATCCATCCTATCATTATTTAATAGAAAAGTCAAGCGTAAAAAAACGTTGATTTTACTTGTTTTTTTGACTATAGAAGGGCAAAAACTGTGCATTTATGCGACCTCCTTGATGAATTTTTGTAATAATATTCTGGATACGATTCGTCCTTTCATACCAGACATAAACATCTTTTTAAGTGTTCTCTTATCAGTTGAATCTGTAGTGTTATCAAACGTTGTATTTTTAACATTAGTATCAGCCTTAACGTAAAAGTAAACATCATAGCCGTTTTTAGTATCAGCAATACACTTGTCTTTAGTAAACATCTTTTGAGCAAGTGCCTGTTTATCATACGGTAGATACATTGTAAATCTTAAATCTCTAAATTTACTTACAAGATAAAAGCCAACAGTTTTAATGTTGTGTTTTTTCTTTAAGTATTTTAATAACTTTTGAGTCATACCAATTCTACCCCAACTATTACATTGAACGTGATTTTTACCAAGTTTAACCCATAAGTCACCACTATAATTACCTCTCATTGAATTAGCGCCACCATCTGTTAATGTAACAAGAGCAACTTTATCAGATTTGTAATCTTGTCTAAATTTAGGTATGATACTATCCATAGCAATTAACGACTCATTAAGAGGTGTAGAACATAGGTAATATTCTTTACAAGGACTTGTCATATAAGAGTCATCACTATCATAATATCTTCCGTAATGACCATTCCAGTATTTTGCCATTCTATGTAAGTATTTTGAAACAGCAAAGAAATCTGATTTACTTTGTTTATGTGAATACAAGTGAACCAATTTAGTAGTTTGATCACCTTCTACAGTTTGATTTGATTGTTCAAATGGAGGGTTTTTAGGATCATCATTCTCGTGGTTATTTACAAACTTGTAAACTGAAAACGGTATATTGATTTTTCTAACAAATAAAACTAGGTTGATTAATTGTTCAACCGTAGGTAATAAGTGTTTTTGCATTGAGCCAGACCAATCAAGTAAAAATATCATACCGTGATTTTTTTCATTAGGTACAATTGTAATTTTTTTGAATATATCTTCAGCAAACTTGTAAGTGTGTAATTTAAGTGGATCAATAATACCAGTTTTGTCTTGTGAAGCACGAGCATATAATCTAGCACTTTTTTTCATTTCAAATTCTTTAACAAGATAATTAACTACATTTGAAGAGTCTTTAATAAACTGTTTAGTTTTTTCTTCTAAGTTTTTGTTACCTTTAATATATAACTCAGCCTGTTCTCTAGCGTCATTTATCATATTATCTTTAATAAACTTTTTGTAAGGTATAATTAAATTTTTAAGATTAACTTTTGGTAAAACAACATAATGTCTTTTACTTGCCTTATTATCAAGTAATTCTTTTTTAACTGCTTCATCAAACGCAGCGTTAGTTTGTGATGTGATTGGAGTATTACCGCCAGCACCAAAAGGGTTACCAACATTAGCAGTTTTTTTAGATTCCTTATCATCTTTTTCATCTGATTGTTTAGCCAACCATTCATCAACTTTTTCATCTGTACTTTTAGATTCAGTAGATTCTGTTGATTCTGAGTCTTCAGATTTTTCACCTTCATCTTTAGGCATATAAACTTTTTGTAATTTTGGTTGTTTTTTTAATTCTTCTTTACAATAACCAAGTATATCTTCAGCAAGTTTTAGTACATCATCAAATGTTTTACAGTTATCAGCTGCGTCAACTAATATTTTTTCTTTTTTAGTAAAATTAATATTTAAAGTTTTTGATGATTTGTAGTATAGATTAATTTTATCAATAAGAGCATAATCATTTTGAATATTTTTGCCTTTAGTTTGAAAGAAATTATCTTTGTATAATTTAGCAAAACCTTTTAGGTAGTCATTAGTAAGACCAGGATATTTCTTTTGAATTAACTTGTCAATTCTAACATCTTCCAATACGTTAACAAATGATCTAAATTCATCAGATCGGTTTTTCATATCTTTCCATGATTCTGCTGGGGTATGTAAAGCGTGAGATACCTCGTGGCCAACCAACATATCATAAACGTGTTTAGATTTTTGTTCTTCTTTAAAAATAGGGATTGTCAATATTCTGTTAACTACATCAAACGAAGCAGTAGCAACAGCATTTTCTTGTACAGCAATATTTTCTGTTGCAAGTAATTTTGCCAATTGTGATTTTTTATTCATAGTGTTATCTGTCATATACTACTTATGCTACCGTATATTGACATAAAAGTCAAGCGTTTAAAATCACGTATTTACTAGGTTTTTAAAATTATTTTTGAGAACAAAACAAGAACATTTGTTTTTTTACTTGATTCCAATGAATATTGGCTCATATTTTCTACCTGGAATGTCAGGTCTTGCGAATCGCCCTATGTAATTGTTCTTTTGTTTAGACTCTATCGAATCACCTTCTAGTGTTGATTGAGTTTGTGTGCCTTGTTGTGTTGATAAAGACAACCACCATATTTGTATATCTTTAAATCCTGCCTCTACCATACAGTCGTAAGTGTCTTCTTCAAAGGTTTTATACGATTTTACGTTTGCAACATTAAAGCCTGCATACTTACCTGGTTTTAAACCACGATATGCATTTTTAATTGTCTGTAATAAAAACCCATTACGCCATTGATCTTGTACTGGAAACTTTTTAAATGATTGTTCTTCTTCATCGCCATATTGTTCGTGTCCTAGATAAGGTGGACTTGTAAATACAAAGTCTAAACTATTTTCTTCAGGTATATATGTTTCACTACCTTGTCTTAGTAGTGTGTATTTTTTATGAGAGTGACCATATTCATCTCGTATTTTTTCTAAACCTGCATAAGTAGGAACGCAAGGGTCAGTACCTATATAATTAACCCCAGCTGCAATTGCACCCATTAAACGACCCCCATATCCCATACTAGGATCCCATACTGTACCTGCTTCTGTGCCTTCTAGTGGACTATCTTTATCTACAAATATATCATATAAGGTTGCGGCTGCTGTAGGTCTAAAATTAGATACCATTTGAGTACCACTATAACGTCTTAACATTGCTCTCATATCTGAGTCTGTTATGTTGTTAGCACTTTTTTGTTTAAAGAAAGTTCCTGTTAAAATCTTATTAATACCTTTTTCTAAATGTTCTTCATCTTCCCATATCTCCATAGGTGTTTTCATTTTACCACATTTAACACTCCATGCGTGTGGCATATATGACCACGCAAGTGATAGACCGTGTGTTGATTGACCTATGATTTGATTTTTTGCGTCTAGTATTGTATCTCTATTAAAAGATAAAAGATTTTGATATTCTTTATCTTTCCATTTCTTGTCTGTGGGATAGTAGGGAAACCCTTTGTTCTTTTTCCAGTCTTTAATTACTTCTTTTGCGTTTGACATATACATTACCAGGTATTGTTCCTTTTGACCAATTTGTTTTTCCGATCAAATTCATATTCATTTTAACATAAAACTTGTTGGCTGTCAAGTTGTCAGCTCTAACTGATAAAAACACGTTTCCTGGGCAGTATTCAAAAAAACTGTTTAATATTGATTGGGCGTTTCCTGAACCTGGCGAATCACTTGCAATTTGATGTAGTACAGTATCGCCTCTTTCTATCTGTACATCACCTATTTTTTGTTTTCTTTTTGCGTGGTGAAAAACTATGACTACTCCATCTTCTAAAATAATCTGTTTTCTTTCTATTTGTATCTTTAAATGGTCTGTTCTTACGTGTGGAAACCATTTTCTGTGTTGTTTAAATACATTATATACTTTTTCAAAGTCTTTTTTTCTTGCAAACATCATTTTATTATCTCCACTTTACTTTCAGTTTCTATAACAACCCTAGCACCACAAGAAAGAATAGGACTATCATTCCCGCCGTATATAACCTTTGAGGGTCCGAGAATAGCCACTTCGTGGCAATAGTCATTCTTACGACCTTGCTTAACTGTAATAACTGGATCATTTCTTTCATTTTTTTTATTACTTCTTATAACGTGTTGGTTTACGTGAATATAAGTTTTTTTAGCTTTCATCTGCTTGACTTAGTAAATTTTTTAGTTTAGGATTATTAAAGCAATCTACAACTAGGTGTAATCTGTCAAAATCTGCTTTGTTGTGTACAGCGTGTGGTTTAGAAACATCTGTATAATAATATTTACCTGTTTCTAAATTAAAATGAAACATATCTTTTCCTTCCCACAAATAAAAATGTACATTGTGATTTGTTTTTAAAGGAATATGTATTCTTATAATATTACCATCTTTTATTTCTTTATCAACTTTGTCTGTGTGTTTTTTAATTGAGGTGCCTGCTTTCAATCTCATTACACGTACTCTTTCAAATTCAGCAGGTATCTGTAATAATATTTCTTTAATTGGTAATAATTCAGGTTGTTCATATAGATGTGTCCAACGTAATGGCTGATCTTCTACATCACTTTTTAATACACCTGGTTTTAAGATATTTCCTATATCATCACTATATCCTCTAATTGATATAGCATCCCAATCACCCTTTGCATTATATTTTGTTTTTACAGCTGAATATTCTAAGTTATTTAAAAAACTTACAGCCTCTTTTAAACTATTTTTGTAGTGAGGTAAATCTAACTCTTTGCAGATTGACGTTTCCATAATTCTTGTACCTTTTTTATTTCTTTGTTTCTTTTTTTGATAGCGTAATCTAATTTAAACTTGCTTACTTTTTCGGTAAATACAATGCCTTGCATATGATCTAGTTCGTGTTGATAACATCTACTTACAATACCAATCATATCTTCTTCTTGTTCTTTTAGTTCTTCATCAAGGTATTTAACCTTTACAGCACTAGGTCTTTCTATATCCAAGAATAGAAAAGGAAAAGTTAAACATCCTTCTTTAAGTCTTGTAGTTTGTTTACTTGCTTCAACTATTGTAGGATTAATACAAGTCCACTTTTTACCTTTGTGTATTTCTGGATGAGCTCCCATTACAAACATTCTATATGGCTTACCAACTTGATTAGCTGATAATCCGATACCACCATATTTTTTCATAGTTTCAAACATATTATCCACAAACTCTTTTAGTTCTATTTTTTCTTGTTTCTTAAAAGTTTCAATATCAAAAGGTGCTATACTTGATAATACTCTTGGATCTGTTGGTGGTAATAGTTCATATGTCATTGTGCTAACCTCGTAAAGTTTTTGTACTTCTCAAATTTAATTATGTTTGTGAATTTATCAAACAATATATCTCCTTTATGTGATATAATAAATGTGTTTTCGTTTGTTAATGTTTTAAGTATTTTAAAAAAGTCTTCAGTACCTTGACCATCTAAACTACTGTCAAATATTTCATCTAATATTAGAAGGTTTGTATTTGTACTATTTTTCATTTTGGCAATAGTTCTCCATGTAAACAATAAAGCAAGGTCTATTCTAAGTTTTTCACCTTCACTAAAACTATTGTAATTAAAGGTATCTCTAAATCTACTTTTAATTGTTTCGTTAAATTCTTCATCTAAATGAAAGTTAACAAAGAAATCCATAGATTGCAAATATTTATTAATTAAGTTATTCATTATAGGCAGATACTTCTTAATGATGTTAGCTTTAACACCTGTATCATTTAATATTTCTCTAGCAATGTCAATGTATTTTTTTTCTTCTATGGCCTTTTCTTTTTCTATGTTTACAGATTTTAACTCATCTTTTATTTGTTCTAACTGTTGAGCCACTTTATTTGTGTTTTGTGAATCTGATTCTAGTTTAGTAATTTCGGTATCTAGTCTATTTGAGTGTCTATTAATTTCTGAAATAGAAGTGTTTATTTTTGCTACAGATATATTTAATTCTGATAGCTTCTGACTTATTTTATTTAACTCTTTTAACTTCTCATCTGTTTTACCTTTTTCATCAAATAATTTTTGTAGCCCTAGTTCTAATTCGTTGATTTTGTTTGCTTCACTATTAATCTTATCTAGTTTAAACTGTTGGTCTATTGGCTGTGTACACGTAGGACAACTGTCATTGTTTTGAAAAAATGATAATGTTTTTCTGTGTGTATCTAAATTGTGTTCTATCTTTGATTCTAACTTGACCAACTCATTAGACTTTTTGTTATATTTTTCACCACTCCAAACCTCTGCCTTTGTAGAAATTATTTTTTCATTTAATAATTGTAGTTTTTGATTATATTCGTAATTACTTTGTTCGTTTTCTTTTAATTGTTTTTTTCTGTCCTCAATATCAGACGTATCTCTATTTTTTATTTCTTCAAAATGTTTTTTTTGTAACTCGTACTTTTCCTGCATTAAATCATATCTATGTTTAACATCAATAACAGATTTGTTTAACTCGCCTTGTTTTTGTCTTAATAATAAATCCATATGACTAAAAACTCTTATATCTAATATTTCTTCAACAACCTCTCGTCTATATCTAGCACGTAAATGCATAAACGGTTCATATGAGGTAGAGCCTAATATAACAACTTGACAAAAAGCACGATAGTTACATTTCAAAATGTTTTGCTCTAACATATTTTGATAGTCAACGTTTGAAGCATCCTGATTTAACAATACATTGTTACAATAAATCTCAAATTTGTTTGGTTTAATTCCTCTTATGATTTTGTATTTTTTATTGCTTGTTTCAAACTCACACTCTATTTCACAATCATTTAGGTTAATTGTATTTACTAGTTGTTCTTTTTTTATATCTCTAAACGGTCTATTAAATAGAGCAAAACATAATGCGTCAAGCATAGTAGATTTTCCTGCACCGTTTGTACCAATGATTAGTGTTGATGGTGCCTTTGCTAGGTCAACCTCTATAAACTGATTACCAGTAGATAGAAAGTTTCGCCATCTTAATTTTTTAAAATATATCATACTGTGTTGTCACTTGCCTCAATATAAATTGACTTTAGATATTCTTTTAGTTTGGTTTTGTTTACATCCGTTTCTATTTGATCAACATAATTATTTAGGAATGTAACTGTGTCTTCACCCATTTCAAGTATATCTTCTCTTACACTAGCTTTTATATCAGAATAATCTTCTATGATATTTAAGTCGTGTACTGTTATTTCATTATACAACCTTTCAACAAATTTGTCAAATACATTATTATTTGTTTTATTTAACACTATTAATTTTATAAAGTGATTGTTATATTCTGTTAAATCGTAGTTTTCGTAATCTTTCTTTTTGTCATCATATATTATCTTTTTATGTATGGTTAAAGGATTTCGTACCCTTGTTATTTCTCTTGTTTCGGTATCAAATATATGAAAGCCCTTTGGATCCTGATAGTCTGACCAGGTCATTTCATATTGAGCACCATTATAGTGTATCTGACCATCATCTGTATGTTTATGAAAATGTCCTGAAATTACTCTATCATATCTTTGAAAGTCTGATTTTGCTAAACCGTGTTCATTAATAACTCCGTTTTGCATTTCAATACCTTTTATTTCTAAGTGTCCCATTACTATTTCTGCTTTAGCTGTACGTAACATTTCCATGGAGTGATCATAGTTGTCATCACAAATCCAAGGTACAAATAATATAGGCGTACCATCAAAGTCAACTACAGTTGATTTAGAGTATACCCACGGTTCATTCTTTTTGTCGAAAGAAGAATATAAATTTTCTATTGCATTTACTTGGTTCGTATTTTTAAAGTATGTATCGTGGTTTCCTAAAATTACGTGAGTGTCAATTTGTTCTTCATATAAACGATCCCAAAATTGTTTTCTAAAAATAGAGGCTGTTTGAAAGTTAATAAACTTTCTTCTATCAACAACATCACCTAAATGAACCAGTGTTTTAATGTTGTGTTCTTCTAGGTATGGAAAAAAGATTTCATTATAAAATCTTAATTGATAATTTCTAAATGCTTCACTATCATTACGAACACCGAAGTGTGTATCATTCAACAATGCAATTTTCATTATATATCTAGGACGCTTGTATAAGTTCTTTTCTTTCTTTTTTTAACTCTTATCTCATTCGCTGTAGGTTGTTCCTCAGTTGAGGGTTTGTTTTTTCTTAAAAATTCTAAGAATTGATTTTTGTAATCATTATTTGTATCACCAGGCAACACAGCAAATTCATCTATATTAGCCTGTTCAATCATTCTATACTTAATGCTTGATTGTTTCTTTTCTTTTTGTATTCTTCTAATAAAGGCATAATAGATAATTTGTGTAAAATAAGCAAATGGGTTATTTGATTTTTTAGGATTAAAGTTTTTAAGATATTGTAAACAATTTTCTATACCATCAGAAATCATATCATCTCTAAAAGTATAGTTAATAAAATTAGGTCTATAAGATAAGTGATTTGCTATCTTTAAAAAACATTCACCGATATAGTTTGTAACTGGTGGTGCTTTTCTATTTCTTTTTTCGGCCTTATCACACTTGTCTTTGTACTCAATCATCGCCTGTAGAAAAACTTTGTTATCTACATAATGTTCGGATTTTTTTCTTGTTTTAGTCATAATTATATAATACTACATTTGGTTGTTTTTGTCAATGGTTTGTTATATCATCCAGTTATAGATGGCTCTTAGTGCTAACAATAAGTACATAAGTTCCATTAGAGCTCTAGGTGTATCTTTATCTTTGATTCCCATATATATCCATATACTACAGGATACTGTTGCAACTGCCCATCCCATCCATTGTGTGTTAGGATTTGCATTTGATAGAATAAAAGCCCCAATCATAGCAAGTATAAACCCGAGCCATCTCATTCCATCTAATCTTTTATAAAATCTAATTTTCATAGGTGCTTGACAAGTGAGTAAAAGTTGATATACTACCTATGTGGGTTGATCTCCAGAGATCCAGCTACCCACTTTAGTGAATCTTTTTACTTGGCATTCTTAACAAGTCACTTAACTCCTTCACATCTTCTTCATTATAGGAATGGGAATCTTCTTGTTCAAGTTCTTCATCCGTCATATTTCTTTCTATAAATCCTGGTAACTGTTGTTTAGCATTTTTCAAAGCAATAGTAAGTTTACTATATCTTTCTGTAAACGCTGGTGTAGCATTACATATTGTAATTATTTTGTCTATTGGGATCGTTACTATTTTTTCATCTGTAAAACCAACCCAGCGTACTAAAGCTATATAATCAGATATACCTTGTTCAGTAATTCTAGGAACATATTTGATTAACATTGGTTCCTGTAATCTTAACAGCTTTGAATTTTCAGGTAGTTGATTTTTATGTAAAGGAAACTTACAACAGATTTCTTCTCCAGAAACCAGCCTGATTATCTTAACTGACTTTGTATCAATACGATCAATCATATAGCTATTTATCTTTCCTTAACTCGGCTAATATACAATGCGTACCACCTGTTCTTGTTTTAATGTCATAGTTTTCCAAAGCAGCTGAAATGAAATGTTTTAAATTAAAGCCGCCTTTGTTTTTATTTTTATTTGTTTCATTAGGTATATAATCATGGAAGACAATATTAAAAGTATTTTTTGTTCTTTTTAATATTTCCTGACAATCACCTGAACCTATTGATGCATCAACAAATACAAAATCAAAGTCTTTGTGATTATGTTCTTGCCAGTAAGTTTGACTTTCACAGATAAACCTGTGTACATTATGGTCTAATCCAAAATGAGTAAAAATATTATTTCTATCTATGGTATAAACTGTAGCTCGATTTGCTACCAAGGCAGCTGTACTTTTACCTGTACCAGTACCTATTTCTAATATTTTATATGAGTTGCGACTTTCGTATAGTAAAAATTTAAAATCTTCATCCGATATCATTTTAAATCCACAGTATGTATTTCATAGTTAAAGTTTTCTCTATTGTAGATATTAACTCTTTCCTGAAAATGGGCTAAGGTAAAATTCTTTTTATCTTTATAGGTTAAATCGTCAGAAATATCATAGACTGTTGCTGACTGTTTTTTATCACCAACTCTTAAACCACGGCCAATACTTTGTAATACTCTTATAGGGCTTTTACTAGGGCTACTAAAAATAATGTTGTGTAAATTACGAATATTGATACCAGTGCTGAACGTCCCGAAAGAAGCGATAATAATTGCGTTATCCGACTTTTCTGTGATTGCTCTAATTTTTTCTCTATCATCTGTTTCTGTTCCACCATAAACAAAAAACACTTTTCGTTTAGGGTCTGCTTTTTCTTTAATTAAGTTAAATAAAATTTCACCGTGTTTTTCAACCAACTGAAACAAACATAAAGTATTGCCGTTTAGTGCTAAGGTAAGATTTCGTATGTATTTATTACGAGCCTTATTTTGAGTGAGATATTCTAATTCTTCAAAGTATTTTACGCCATATACCTTTTTAGATTCTTCTTCTGGATATCTTAAATTCAAACAAACTACTTTTAGGTTTGCCAACTGTTTTCTATCAATAAGTTCTTTTGTTGATACAACCTTGTTTACCATACCAAACAAACCTGTTAATACTAACTTATGTGTTTTACTATCATCTAAAGTACCTGTAAGTCCTATTCGATATTTACAATCTGTAAGTTTAGTCATAATCTTTGTTAATGATACGGCCTTAAATAAATGTGCTTCATCACCTATAACAGCACCGTAATCTTCAAAAAACTTTTTAGGCATTTTATATAATGATTGCCAAGTTGAGATAACTATTCTTTTGTCTTCATCAATATCATAACCGTGATATTTTCTACTGACATTTGTTTCTACATCATATCCATAGTCCTTAAAATCTTTATATAATTGTTCTACTAATGATGTTGTAGGTACTATAATTAAAACATTATTGTTTATCATATTTAAATAATGTCTTACCAACATATAGATAATAAGTGATTTACCTGAAGCTGTAGGTGATAATATAAGACCTCTATCGTATTCTAAGGCAAACTTAAACGCATTTATTTGATAATCCCGAGGTTTAATAGAGAGTTCATACTCTTTAATCATACCGTCTATATCGGCGGCTGAGACGTTGCTACGTGTCAAAATATCACTAGATTCAACTATATGTACGTTTTTCTTCTTACACCAGTCTTTTAGATAGGGATACAGACCAACATACATTTGACCTGTTGCATATGAATAAAGTCTTATCTTACCATCCCAAACTCTATTACGAAACTGTGGTGTAAACTTATAACCAGGCACCTCAAAAGAGAAGTAGTCTGACAGCTCTCTACGAATAGAAGCATCAGCATCTATTTTGATATAAACATCATCAAGCTTATCTACAATTATATTTTGCATATTAGACAAATGATTTTCCTACAATCCAACCTACTAAAGATTTTCTTATACCTTTAATAATAGGATTGACTTTGTGCCAAACAAAACTAGGAAAAACTATCATAGTTCCTACCTGATTATTATTTAATTTTATATACTTGTTTTTTTCTTGTTTAGGATTTGGTATACACAGTTCAAACTCACCACCTTCATAATCATCATTTAACAATAAAGTAAAACTTAATTTTCGTATAAGACCGTTTGAATATGGTTTATTGTGTGTGTCAATGTGCCAATCGTAAAAATCATTTTCTTTATAAACAGTATATTGAAAAGGCTCATATTCCTTTAAACCAAAGTTCCAAGTTTTGTTACATATCTCAATTGTAGATGATAAGGTATCTTCAATCCACTCATCTCTAATCCAAGACACAGCTGACTTACGATTATTTTGATTGCCCTCTTGTATCTTAGCATCAATTAACTTTTGTTGTTCTCCAGTTGCAATTATATCATTACAAATACTTTTTGAAATAACCGACTGATGGACCTTGTATGGCTCAGGAGTAAACATTTTAGATAATACCAGAAGTAAACTTCTTCCACTCTATAGCGTTTTTAATTTGAAATGTACGATTAGATATAATACGAATTGTTTTGTCTAAGTAATCTACAACACTTTGTATATAAGTTACCTTTTGTTCCAACTTAATTAATTCATCGTCAGCTTTTAAATATTTGTCAACGTCTTGTTTAAGTATTTTTAAATTAAAAGGTTTCTCTTGGTACACACTAGGGTCGGCTTTACCAGTATAATATTCCCATTTTTCTCTCAACAATCTATCTCTATCTTGTTCAGTTTTCTTCAATAGATTTATATATTGATTATGAAACTTACAGTACTTGTTGTGTAGTGCTGGGGTTTTTAATGATTCTAAATCTAATTCAGTATCATTTAATTTTAGGTCTTTTTCGGCTAATGCCTGCAATTCATCAAAGGTCATAATATCTCCATTATATCAGTTATTGACTATTTAGTCAATGGTTAACTTGTTGTTTCAATAGTAGCACTAGCACCTACATTTGCAAACTCATATATCTTATACTGAAATGTAACACTGGCTGTCAGATAATCCACGTCTGTGGCTTGTTGATTATAATCTAATCCAGAAAGTGAAATAGGATATACATCTCTAAATCTGATTTCTACGTTAGAATTGTTTTTACTTGTTAATACAAATAGCGTAGCGTCTGAATACAAACCACCATCGTCTGGTGCCATTTTTGATACTTGTCCAATTTCACTAGAGTACGTTTCGTTTGTTGTAGTTGGATATCTATCTGAGCCTGCACTTTGCAATGTTCTAAATTGTGAATAATCTTTTGGAAAGCCAAGACCTGTAATCCAACCGTGTATCTCTCTATAGTTTTCTAAATTTTCATCAACCAAAAAAGATATGTTTAAAGTATCATAATCAACCTTATCACCAGGCATTGGTACATCTTTTAATGGTGTAGCAAAAATTGAAGTGCCTAACGTAACACCAGGTATGTTTGCAGCTGTACAAAAATATTCTACTTTAGGAAGTTTAATAATACTAAATTTAAACTGTGTAGGGCTTGCATAGTCTAACTTTGTAGGTTGTCTATTATATGCATTTGTAGTTGTCATAATACTATTTATATGTTATCTAGGAAGTGTTCCTGACTCACCTAGTTTCTCTATTGCTTTAATAACCGAGTTTATATTCTCTGGTTTTTTACAAGGATTTTCTTCAGTTGATTCTTGTAATTCTTCACACACAGGTGCTTTTTCATCTACTTTAATTTCTTCTACCTCACAAGAGTTTGCCCAAGTAAATAAAAATAAAAATACAACTGTTATTACAAACACGTAAAGATATTGAGTAAGTACATTTTTCATAGTGATATTTATGCTAAAAAAAAGGGCGACTTTTTAGGGCCGCCCTTTTAAATTTGTTTGTAACAAGTATTACATTAAGTTAGAAATTTTAACTTTTCTGTAATATCTGTTTGCATTAGCAGCTGTTAAGCCATCAGCAGTAATGTTGTCAGACGCACCAGCACCAGCAAATGGGTTCGCTACTAGACCATATCTAGTTTTGAATCCAATTTTTGGTTGGAATGTGTCTTGGCCAACTGCTCTTACCATTTGTAGAGGTACATATGGGCAGTAGAATATACCAGCGTCATATGGTGAAGTACCTTTGTAACCTACTACAAAGTATTG
>Ga0213866_10001365_pt1 | contig 18123 bp, 19 predicted proteins | sample PICome_11_FD_160079 | JGI IMG/M metagenome (GOLD analysis project Ga0213866, IMG submission 160079) | Coastal seawater microbial communities near Pivers Island, North Carolina, United States - PICO284 | ecosystem: Environmental > Aquatic > Marine > Coastal | place: USA: North Carolina...
CTACACTCAAACGACCTACTACATCACTACACACCTCCTTATATAAACTTTTCTGTAATGATTTACTTAATTCCATCTCACCTTTCCCATACTCCTTTCTACATTACACACTTCAACTTTTTTTCTGTCTGCCGACGGCTTTAGTTTTTTAGCGACTTCGTCGCGTTTATATAAATTCACAAATACATCTAATTATATCATTACAAAAATATCTATTTAAAGGTAATATAATTTTTTCACTATACCTATCATCATATTTTTCCAGAGTTTTTATAGTTAGTTGTAAATATTTTTTTTCCTTTCCATTAAGCCTATTATCTGTATCTAATGCTGTTCTTATACAATCTATTAAGTATATCTTTTTATTTAACACAACATTCCAATATTTATGTACATTAGGGGCAAATGTAAATATGTTTGGTTTCGTTTTATTAATAAACAAAAAGTAACTTCTTACTAGTTTAACTTTTTTTAAATTAATTTTTCCAACAGGATAATTAGGAGGTGGTTTACAATCTCCTATTTTATTTAATTTCATTTTACAAGTATTAATCCATTCTTCTGGTATTACATTGGATTCTTCCATTTTCGGTAATAGTAGTAATATACATTCATATTATTAATACTATTCAATTTTTTTTTTATTTACATACTTATATCTAATATTATGGGAAAATGATCAGAATCTATCTTTTCACAATCTTCATAATATCCATGATAAATAGAGACATTAGATATTTTATCATACAATCCTTTACTCAAAAATATATGATCAATTAATACTAATTCATCACTCGTAGAATAGCAATTATTATTTTTATCCCACCAATTACTATATCTATATTTTTGTTCTACTAATTCATTTACATTATACAATGAAAATTTATCATTACTATTCCCTTTTATTATATCAATTACCTGTGATATTGGGACATCATTATTTAAATCTAAAATATTCGGATCATAATCATTTAAATCTCCAATTACTATTATTTCATAATTTCTCTCTACATAACTTTCAATTATCTCCTCAGCTACCTTTGCTTGTGCTTCTCTTTCTACACATCTATCTTGTCTACTTGGAAAAGCTAATAAATGAAGAGATATCATTGCTATATTTACATCATTCAACACAAATTCAGATACAAAATGTTTACTTATTCCTTCTGAACCAGAACCATCATAACTACATTTTGTTCCATCAATAGGATAATCATACCTATTGTCACTTCTATATAAATCAGATATAGGATTTATTTTACTTATCATACCAACATTTTGGCCAGTAGCAGTATCCGATCCTTTTATCATAAATGATTCATAAGTATTTGAACTTAATTTATCTTTTAAACTATTTAACTCGTCACATCCTTCCACTTCGCATAAGTTAATAATGTCTGGATTAAATTTATTAACTACATTAGCTACTGCTTGTAAATGCTCCTTAGCATGACTTTCATTTTTCCATGTACATCCATCACCAGGACAATCTGCTGCTTTATAATAATCCAAAAATAACCATTCAACATTATATTGCATAATTCTTAAATTATTTTTATTTTCTCTCCTATCCTCCCCTTTATTATTTACTACAGGACAATAAGTCTCACTATTTCCAAGAGAAAATAAACAACACAATGCTAAACTACGAAATAATCCAAGCATTTAAATTATAAATATAAAAAATAAAAATTGAAGTTTAATTTAAATTACTTAATTCAGCATTATAGTATCTATTATGTCCTTTGTAATTGGTGTTAAAATTGGTAATCTTCCTAATGGGTATGAACCTATATTGGATTTTTATAATTCTAAGAGAGATCAATCTACTCCTCCTTTGGAAAAACTGCCGCGTTGTGAGGGTGGATTTATGATTAAATTACCTAATTATGATGTAATTAAAGATTATGATATAAATAATAAAATACAACAACTAAGATGGTCTAAGAGGCAACTAGTTAGCGATATATACATAGGTTTTGATGATGAACAGTTGGATTTACTATTCGATTCACTTTGTTCTTGCTTAGGTGAAAATAATGTGTATAAATATGATAAATATACAAAAAAAGAACCTACAATACAAAGAAATTTTGTTGTTAAAAAATAAATAAAATTATAAACTCTATTTTAAAATTTAAAAATTTTTTATATACAAATATTTTATAATGAGTGAACCCGAAATAATAAAAACTGACGATGTTGAATTAGGAACAGAAAAAATAATTTCAACTACTAATTCCCAAAAACGACCTTCTATTATCGACCAAATTAAAGAAAAAACTAAAGACCAAGATTTCCAACAGAGAATGAATGTAGCTAGCACTTTATTATTAGAAATTTATAGAGTATTAATGGGTGCTTTTTTAGTGATTTTTGTCCCACAAAAATGTGGGGAAAATATTTGTTCTCTTAGTGAAAATATTAACAGAGAAGATGGATTAGCAAAAACAGCCATCGGTTTTAATGCTATTACTATGTTTACATTCTTAATGTTGTATTTTGTAGAAGTTAAGAGAGAAAATAAATTAATTAATTATTTAGAAGTAAATCGTTTTACACCTGTAGATAATGATTCTGTAGGTGAAGCTCTACAAAAATTAGCTACAGAAAAGAAGCAATCAATTTGGAATTATGACCAATATTATCAAACGGCTGGTTATATATCAACAGGTTCATTTATATTAAACGCAATATTTAGCACAATTGTAATTATGAGTCATTATTTTGATAGCAAAACAATAACAGTTTTGTTAACAAATTTATTATTTATGGGATTGAAAGTATCTGATGTATATTCAACAGTTAATACAAAGAAAAATGTGTTTTACAGTGCTTATTTAAAAAATAAAGTTCAATTTAATGATGTAGACCCAGATAAAATTATGACACAATCTTCTCGAGTTGAAGAATTACACGAAGATATTGTTTCTATAGAAGATGGTAAGGAACAAGAATCTGTTCAAGAAGAAGAGAGACAATCAGAATCTATTAAAAAAGAAGAAGATGTAAAAGAAGACGAAACTACTCTAATTGAAGAGAGAAAAGAAGAAGATGTAAAAGAAGAAGATACTACTCTAATTGAAGAGAGAAAAGAAGAAGAAATATTTATTGAAGTAAATGACACAGAAACAGATTTAAATACAATCGAAGAAAATAAACCATTAATTCAAGCTCAAGAAGAAATAATATCAGTTGAAGAAGAATCTAAAGAAGAAACATTAGGACCCGAAGATTTGGTTTGATTAAGTTTTTCAATAATAAACATTCGTTTATAAATTTTTTTTCCATCTTTCGTATACCCACTACTTACTCTTTTTGGAGTCATTTTATAATGACATGATTTTAATACTTGTCTAACTAAATTAAGTAAAGGCCACTTTTGATTTTCTTCAGCTGTAGATTGAAGACTTGTTAAATAGGATGAATTAAATATTTGTTTAAGTATTGATATTTCTTCTTTAACACTTTTATAAATATCAATATCTAAAAATATTTCTCTTGGAATAAGCATACCATCTAATTCACCAAAAGTATTCACAGGTATTTTACATTTATTTAAAAATAATTTAATATGTTCAAATTGTTCATTATTCATGAGAATATATTAAATGTAGTTCTTTTTTTTAAGTGTTTTTTTCCCTTTTCTATATTTTTTATGTTTTGTATATTTCGCCCCACCTGGTTGTATGTATCCCGATGGTACTGTTCCTCGTTGTCTTCCTTTCTGTATTTGACTAGTTGTTAGATCTGGTCTATCATCTATACCTATTCCTTGAGATCGTGTATCTATTTTAAATCCAGGAGGCATTTTTCCAGTTGCTATAGCTATTTGAACATCCTGACGTGATACACTAGGAATATCTCTAAATACTGTTCTTGTAGAATTGTTAGGTCCAAATGATGTAATTGACTGCGTAACAAAAAGATCATTAAAGGTTTGTTTTAATCCGTCCAATGGGATAGGTGTATCTATAATCGCTTTAGCAATATTAAAATTACTAGGAATAGACCAGTTTTCGGATATATTATTTTCATTTAAGAATGAAATTACTTGAGCATCAGTCATAGCATCAATATTAATTGGAGAAATATTTTCATCTTCACCTTCTTGAACCATAGCATCAGGATCTGTCTCATCATACGATGTATCAGCTTCTTCACCCATCATATCAGACATGCTAAATGTACCACCTCCACCACGTCCATATCTAAAATCAGAAGGTTTAGAAACATTCCTCTTTACTCTAGGCAAAATTGGTGGTGATATTTTTCCAGTATCTGTCTGAGATACTTTTGTTTCTTGTACCTTTTTGGGTTGTTGTTTTTTCTTAGTACTAGATACAGGTGCACCTCTTCTATTTATTCTTGCCTCTCTAGATGCCCGTTGTTCTTCTTTTTGTTGCATTATTCTAATACGTTCTTCATTAGCTAATCTACTAGCAGTTTCTTTTGCCTCCTTTCTTAATTCTGCTTTAGTTTTAGGAATTTCAGTTACACTATCTCCTACAACAGCCTCCATAAAATCCTGATCACTTAATGCAGATAATACTTTACATTTTGTAAGTAATAGATATAGTCCATGATCATCCATAACCATTAAATTACTATTTACCTCATCAATAATAGGTTGTAATATACCCTGAAGTTTAGGAAGTAAAGTTGTATTAGGAAGCATAACCTCTGTAATAGCAGAGCAATCGTATTTATCACTACCTCTTATTTTAGTTAATACCCCATTTATAACATCTATATTTGGAATATATTTATAACCTCCTCTAGCTACATCATATTTAATAAAACTGTAGTTAGATTTTATTTGATTACAACATCGATGAGACCATGCGTATTCATGAGCTATGTTTTCTAAATCGCTGTCACTATACGATTTTGTACCTGATTTAATTAACCACCAATGAGATAATGCAGTTATTACTGGTAAAATATGTTCACATTCCATAGTATCTTGCCCTTTACCGAAAAAAATTTTTCGATTACATAAATAGCAGCTTATATTACCCAAAGACTGAACACTAGCAATATTTGTTGATGGGGACATGCCTAATGCTCGTCTACATTGTGATTGGTTGTCTACTCTGCTTAATTTTTCATCACGCCAATTTTCAAATGATACATTAAATAATGTATTGAAATATTCTGTATAACTAGTAGCTAAGGCTGTTTGATTCAGTTTATTTCTTTCAGGAATATTACTCATAAAATTTCCAATAAATGTATCACTTTTAAAATATTGCAACCTTTTTTCTATTCTTTCGGGTGTTACATTATATATCTTTAAGTTTAAGCTATTTAATTTATCAGCTATATAATTTTGAATAACTACAGCTCCTATATATTGCGGTGTTTGTTTTACCCCCCGAGGTAATTTCTGTACAATATCGGTTTGCGACATTATAAAAGTTTTAAATTCCTCTAGCGTATCTATAGAATCTGGCGATATTCCATCAAAAAATAAAGACCCAACCTTTGCTGCTGGTATAAATCCTTCGGTTCTACTCATAATATATTATAAAAATAAATTAATTAGGAAGATTTGATAATTCAAGTTCATATAACAATTCTAAATCATTATGTTTAGCTGAACATCTGTCCGTACAATTACAATCTCCTAATTTTTGTTTTGATTCAGTTAATTCACATTTTAAGTTTGTATAATACTTTATTGGAGTGTATTTGTGATGTGGAATAACATACTCCATATTACATGTATTAATACACACACAATCAATTACATTAATTAATTTATTTTTTCCATAGCAAGTTTTTAGAAGAGGGATAATATTCTTTACCTTTTTAGTAGACATTATGATAATTTATATATTTAATTGTATTTAAATCTTTTCATTTAATTTATAAATAAATAGCTATACACAGATACTAATAAAAAGGTAAAAAAATAAATATAATAACATTGGTTAGTTTTAATAAATATCATAAAATCTTTATTAAATATATAATTAACAATACAAATAGTATATGATGATATCATATGTGAAAAAAATAGAGTAAACAATAAATTCATTATTTAATAAATATTTTTATATTTAAATTATTTCTAATTAATTTTAATCAAATAAAGATGGGATAGTATAAGTTTCACCATTTTGTTCATATTTGGCAATAATTCTAGGATTCTTTTTATTGGCGATAATATCTTCCGTATCATATACATTTCCATTATTATCTAAGTAATAAACGATTCCTTTGATATCAATAGCACTTACTTCTACTTTAGTTACGGTAGAAACAGTTTCATTTTCATTCATTATTCCATGAGGAGTTCCCTTACTATGAGTTCCACAATATTGAGAATCGTCCTTCTTTCGTCTTGTACATTGTTGTCCATTTGCTCTTTTAGCACAACATCTTTCATAAACAGGAACCATATTTTTGACTCTTTTACGCTTCATAAAGTCTTCCTTAGTCAATTCAAAATTTTTATATTGATAAATAAAATTCATAAGTTCAGTAGGATCCGAAGAATCCATTGCTTTTACTTTTTCAGCAATTTCATTTTTGAAATTATGAATATAATCATTTACTTTTTTAGAAATACGACGCTCCATTACTATTATACCTTATTATGTAAAATATATTTTATTTCAATTTTTTATTTAATAAACAAAACTACTTAAATACGAACTGAAATATTCAAGAGTTTAAAAAATATAATTTCCATTTTCTTCCTTCATTTTATCTAATAATTCATTTTCTTCCTTTTCTTTTTTAGCCTTTTCCTTCTTCTTTTGTCTTTTCTTTGCATTTTTCTTTTGCTTGGCAGTTAATTCTGTGCCCTCTGCTTGTGAATTAATAGTGTCTTTATCATCATCATATTCATTTTCTTCCTCTTCATCTTCATCTTCTTCTTCTTCTACCTGTTCTACTTTTTCAACTACATCATGTATAATATTTTTAATATCAGCATCATCATTTCTTTGTTCATGAGGTATTATGTCTATTAATTCATGTTCATCTTTATTAAATTCATTATTAAATTCATTATTTAAATCAAATGATTCTGATCTAGATATCCTCAAATTATTACTATGTTCTTCTTCATCAACATTTAGATTATGTTTTTCAAATATTTTTTTAGCTACTAATTCTTTTTCTTCTGTATTACTTAAAATACTTTTAATTGTTTTTGGATGATCGTAAATTGTATTTTCTATAGATACAGGATGAACATTTTCAATAGAAACAAATGCTTCCTCTAAATCAATATCAGAAGCATTAGAATTTAATGGACTATTTCCTACAATTGATTTTCTTAAATCTCTTTGGGTGCTTTTAGGTAAAGCAGATAAATTTAAATCTTTAAATAAAGCTTTATTATCCTTTTTCTTACTTAATAATCCTCCTTCAAATTTTATATCCGTATTGAGTTGTGCTTCCAATACACTTATTTTAGTAATTAATCTTTTTAGTAATTTCTCGTGAACATGATAAAAAAATTCTAAATATTTTTCATATAAATTTATTTGTTCTTGTAAAACAATTACTTCATAATTGTAAGTTGATACAAAATTGTTAACATTTAGGCCATAATTTTGATTTGTAGTATATTGTTTTAAAGACATTTCTTTATCTTTTAAAACATGTATTAAATAATTAACAACAGCTATAATATCTTCATTAAGCTGTAAAATTAATTCAAAAGGATATTGTCTAGCATCGTCTAAATCATCATATTTCGGATATTTTTTATTTTTAAGAATTTCATGTAATTTATTATCTATCATGCTTTTTTCAACATATTCAGTAATTAATTTTAATAATTTATAATATTCACCATACATTCGGTTAACAATAATACCATAATAATCTTTTAAATAATCATATTCTTTTTGTAACAAACTTGTTTGAAAATAAAATGAATCTAAACTAAAAATAAATGATTTCACATCAGCAGTTTTAATGGATTTTGTATAAGTAACAAATTCACTATACATTTCTTTTAATTTTTTTATACGACCATTTAAACTATCAAATAATATTGATATTTCTGAACGCATTTCCTTTACATTATCAAATACCATTTTTACTTTTGTTAATTTATCATCCATTTATATTTAATTAAGATAAAATTTCAAAAAAAATAATTTTATATTTATACTTTATAAGCGATGGAAGAAGAACAACATAATGTAGTAAATAATGATTCTATTTCTTTCAAAGAACAAGATTGGAAAAAAGAACACGAAACTATATTAATTGAATGGGCTGATAAAGCTATGTGTTACCGATGGTTACATGCTCGCTCCCATCAGGCTTATTCAAAAACGAATGCTTGGTTTACTATTCCTGTAATTATAATGAGCACATTAACAGGAACAGCTAACTTTGCGCAAGATAGATTTCCTCCCGATATAAGACCATTGGCACAAATGGGTATTGGAGCAGTTAATTTATTTGCTGGAATATTAACTACTATAGCACAATTTTTAAAAATAGGTGAGCTTAATGAAGCTCATCGTGTTAGTTCAATTTCTTGGGATAAATTTTATCGAAATATTAAGGTTGAGTTAGCAAAATCTAGAGATGAAAGAATGCATGTTGGTCATATGTTAAAAATGTGTAAAGAAGAATTTGACAGATTAATGGAAACAAGTCCATCTATTAACGAAAAAATTATTAATTTATTTAATAAAACCTTCCCAATTAAAGCCCCTATTAAACCAATCGACCCATTAAAACAACCTAATGATATTAAACGACCTGAAATTTGCGATTCTTTAGTAAGCACGGCAGATTTTGTATTTGTTCCTAAACCTGATGAAAAACCATCTGGTCCTGCACTCTTAAATGTAGTAAGAGATAATCAAAAGAAAATTATGGAATCTTATCAAAAAGAGGTTAAAGAATGGTGTGATAAATTTATAGAAAAACATAATCGCACACCATTAGAAGGTGAAATAGTTGATAATTTACAAGATAAGATGAATCCTGAAATTCTAAATAAAATTATCAACCAAGTTTTAGAAGATTATAATAAAGTAGAAAATACTGATGAAATGGTTTAAGTTCCATTAAAATAATTTTCTGGACCTGGTAAAAACCCCCAAAATAATATTATTGCAAATAACCATAGTAAATAACTTCCATAAACCTCTAATTCTACTCCTAAAAAATTCATAATCATTGTCACAATATAATTTATAGCTATTATTGCTATAAATATTACAGCTATATTCATCATATTCATATTTTATATATTATACATATTTATTTTAAAAATGAAATTATATTATTATCGTTTTTAAATATCCACCTATATTTTTCATCTTTTCTCTCTATTATATAATTTTTATTTGCCAAATCATTATCTATTTCTATATCTTCAACAAAACAAATATTTCGCACATTATCGCCTTCTGTAAATTCACTTAAATATATTAAAACATTTCTCTCGTTCTGACAATATTGAATACTATTATTTTTATTTATATATTTTTTATATTTATTATCTATTAAGGTATACAATACTGTGGGCTTTTTACAAATTTTTTCTTTAATATATAAATCATCTATTTTATAATGATTAATAAAAAAATTAATGAAATTTTCATCTATTTTCTCTCCATAATAATGTTTATTTATTAATATATCCCATAATATAACCCAATTATCTATTTTATTATTATCTCTTATTTGAACTATTGTATATTTATTTCCTTCTATATGAATATTCCCTTTTATACGTTTAGTTCCTTCTATATGTGATAAGTTTTCTAATATTATCTTTTTATCGTCTAAACAATTAATCGTATTTAAATAGTATTCAATAAAAGTGTCTTTGTTTATTTTATTCATTCTATAAATAATTAATTTTGTATTTTCTCTCTTATTAAATTCTAAATTTAGATTTTCTATATAGGGATGATGTAATATATTATCATATATATTTGTATGTTCATAGATTTTTTCCTGTATTTCTCCTATTTCAAAAGAATCAATATCCTTATTTAAAAATCCATTAAATAGATTATTCATTAATATAAATAATCTATTTTATTTAAATTATTTTTCTACCTTTCGTCTTATATTTTCTTTTATTGTTTCTTCTCTACTATTTAAAATATGTTCACTTACTTCTTTTGCTAATTCTTCATCCTCTTTGAAATATTTACTTAGAGCATCTAATAATGTTTTTTTACTAATTGCTTTTTTGGTTTTTGTTTTAGAATATATTAATTTTCCATCATTTATATCAAAACAATCTATTTCATTTGTTTTCATTACATCAACCAAAGATTCTGTTAATTTTTTCTTTTCTTCTCTACATAATTTTATTTTTTTTTGCATATCTGATATTTCATTATCTATCTGAATCCAATTCCGTATATGACTTACCAATTCTTGCTTCGTATCCATTAATATATATACAAAATATATATTTAATTACCTTTTAAATAGAATTTAAACATTTATCAAAATATAACATTGTTTTTTAATACCTGATTCTAATTTAATTCGCATTAAAAACAGGAAGGATCATTTCCCATACTTACATTAAGATAATATAAATGATCATCAAAACTAGTACAATGTGTAGGTGAACAAGAATTTGAACAACTATTATCTTCTTTATTATTTAAATCATTACATATTTTATATTCTGAATTAGCTTCATTATACCATATTTCATTAGATATATGTAAATATCCCAAAAATTCTTCTGGAACATGAGGAACAATATCAAAATAATGAGTTACACGGAAAGAAGTGAGAGAAAAACTTGAAAAAGATTTAACAAATTCGGGATTTCCTACTCTAGGACTGCCAAAGTTATAAAAATATAAAATGTTATAATTAGTAAAATCATTTAATATATCATAAGCAAATAAAGTTGCTTCTGCTGCTCCTAATGAATGACCTGTTATGCTTATTTTATTAGTACCATATTTTTTAGATAAATCTCCTAAGTTATTTATTAATTCGGGCTTTAAATAATTATATGCTTTATAAAATCCCTTTTCCACTTCTATGGAAGAATCATTATAAGGAGATATTTTAGAAATTTGTATATTATCAATCCAATTTTGAATATTAGAAGAACCTCTAAAAGCAACAAATAAAGTATTGGTCTGAGTGTCAAATCCCTGAATGGCCCTGGCTCCATTATTTTCAACTAAATATTCAGGTTTTATGGATGATTCACAAGTAATACAATTCCATTCTTTAGTTGATGAAACACAATATGTTGCTTGAGATAAATTAATAAAATGTTTAGAAAGACTTTGGTCATAGGCAACACAGAGAGAAAATAAAAGGAAAATTAAAATCATATATAATATATTTATAATATATATATTATGTCTACCGCGACATCAGAAACTGCGTTTACATCAACAAAAGATAATTTAGAAAGTCAAAAAGCGAGAGCTTTACAATATAGTCGGAAAATGAAAGATACTCAAGATGCTAAATTACAACAAAGTTACAAACAAGGAGCAATACAAGCATTATCAGCTCGCAACAAAACAAGAGACACGTTTACAAATATATATAAAAATTTGGCATTAACTAAAGCAATAGAAACATGTCCTTGTTATTCAAGCGCAAATAAACGAATATTAGAATTTATAAAAGACAAAAAAAACAAGAATGAATGGACAGAACAAGCAAAAGAACAAACAAAGAAAATATTAACTGATATATGTGAATGTTATTCTCAAGGACAAAAAGCAATGGAAGATTATATTAAAAAATCAGAAGAACTAATAGCTCAACATACTACACAAAAAGCAGGAAAAACAAGAAAAGGAAAAAGTAAATCACAAAAAAAGTCTAGAAGAAAGAAGAGAAGAACTAAACATAAAAAATAAATTATAAATATAAACAAATACTTATAATTTGTCTGGAGAACCTGGGCATCGATCCCAGTACCTCTCGCATGCTAAGCGAGCGCTCTACCATTTGAGCTAGTCCCCCTTCAATATAAATAAATACAAATAATTATGCTAAATAACGCAATTATTTATATTCTTCCTTAATTTCGTTTGTTAAATATGTGTTCTTACTAATAGCTCTAATAATTTTATTGGTTTCTTTTTGATCATTTTCTATATCAGTCATCGAGTTAAAAACTAGACTAGTTAATTTGCTTTGTAAATTATCATTATCTTCCCATCCTCTATTAGCGTCTTTCCATTTATTAATCATTGTTCTTTGTTTTAAAGCTATTTTCTTAATACCCATCAATACTCCATTTAACTCAACATCCTTTTCCCATACATCATTGTCCTTTACATACATCGTCTTCCTTGATGCATCTGTACAATGAATTGGTCGCTCCAATATATCCATATTATTTAAGCCATCCGTAATCATATGGGTTATGGTCTTTGTTAAGCCATTTTCAATAGTATGGTCATAAGTTTCGTTGGTAATAGGTAAAGAATCTATAAAGTCGGTCAAATTCATAGCATTTTTGCAGTGTTCATTTAAAAACATTTGAATATTAAAGTTATTTGTATTATGACTATTAGTATTGTTATAACTATGTTCAGCATTCCCCTTGAGTTGTGGAAGCACTTCTAAGAACTTATGTTGAAACTCCTTATTTTCTTTCAAAAGTAATACAATTAACTCCTTGAAGTCCGCTTGATTATCTTTACAATAATCCATCACTACATTACTCATATTACTATTATTACCTACATATGTAGTGGGAGGAAAAATATCAGCAGATACTAAATTCTTTTGATATTGAAAGCAATTATTTCTATGTCTATAATACGAACTGCTGTGATTGAACATCTTACCACAAGCACAATCATATGATTTATTGTTATTAATTTTAGATGTGGGAGCTTTTCCTCCCGTAAATGTAGCATTTTGTAGCATTTTTGTAGCATTTTGGTGTTTTGTAGTGGATATGTGTTTAATATATTGATTTTTTCTACTACATTCGAAGGAGCAGAGATCACACTTGAATTTTTTACACTTTTCTTGTATAGCATTTTGTAGCATATATATAGCATTAGACAATTATCTCTAAATACTATTTCTAAAACAACTTAAAAACTGTTGGTAACACTTTTAAATTTATTTTTTTTGAATTGTGAGCATTATGCTCTAAATCACTTTTGCACAACTTTTTCCAATCCTTTTTCCAAAAATCAAAATTCAACACAAAAACCTTGTGTGTTTTTTTTAAAATTCCAAATGACTTTTGAAAAAAAGTGAAAATGTAAAATACCTACATATATCGAATACATACCGATATTTTTGGTCTTTTTTCTTGTCTACACGATGTAGACAACTTACTACATCATCAAACAAAATATATTTCCTTTTTTCTCGAAAAAGCTCGCTTGACATCAAGCGAATGTTGGAAAAACATCCTCTAGATTCCTGAATCCAAAAATCAGGATTTTATTTTTCCGGAAACGGGGATAAATTCCAACATTATAACCATAGAACCTTTTTTTCAGTAAATTAATGTAGTATATATTTTACAATACATTAATTTTTATATACTAGAACTTTGGGAAGAAGAATGGCGTTTACAATAATCACCTTCACCTTTAATTTTTAGTCCACAAACTTCCCCTTTTCTCTTTCCACTCTTCAAGGTAGCTTTACATAAACATAAAGATTCATGTTTTTTTATTTTATTGTAGGTAACTTTTTGATGTGTATTACAATAACATCCGTTTGATGAATGAAACGCAGTTTTAGGACAATTATTTCCTTTGTTTTTTCCTGCCTTGAATATGTAAGCACAATTTTTAAAATTCATACACAATTTTTCTGGAGAATTAACTCCATTAATATAATTCATTTCATCACTCAAGCGTATATGAGGAAGTAATTGATCATATTTTTGTCTACAATAAGGACATTTAATTTGATTAAATGATAGTCTATTAATTTCAAGGCCAACAAAAGAACCCGTCTTTTGATTTACCACTTCTTTATATAATGGAAAAAAATTAAAAGAATGATTACATGGCAAAGTTATTTTATTATCATCTAGAGGTAAATTTGTTAATAAACAAACATTTTCATCTTCATCGTCCGAGTCTAAGTTATTTAACTGTTCGTAAAAATTTATATTACCTTCTAATATAATATTCATTTAAAGAATAATCTAAAAAAATCTTTATATCTATTTTATAATTAATGACAAAAACTTGGGGTCCATGTACTTGGTTTTTATTCCATACTTTAGCAGAAAAAATAAAAGAAGATCAATTTGATAATAATAAAGAAGTTTTATTAAATTTAATAGTTAGAATATGTGATAATCTTCCGTGCCCTGACTGTGCTGGACACGCTCGTCAACAAATGGCTAATTTAAATAACAATACTATAAAAACAAAACAAGATTTAAAAAATATGTTACACTCTTTTCATAACATTGTAAATCAAAGATTAAATAAACCAACATTTACAGTTGAAGAATTAAATAATAAATATAAATTATCTATTACTTCAAATGTAATTCAATATTTTATTCAAATCTGGAGTAAAAGGTCTCATAATCCAAAATTAATGACTGAAGACCTACATAAATCAAGAGTAGTAAATGAGTTTGTTAACTGGTGGAAGATAAATTATCATTTATTTAATCCATAAATTATTAAAATTATTATTTATTAATAATTTATTGACCAGAATTAGCTTCTCCAATGACCTCTCCATTCTTGTAAACAAAACATTTGAATGTTTGTTTTTTAGGTCTAGCACAAATAACATTATTAGAAGGTTCAGCATTAAAAAACAACAAATCATCATGACCAGTTTTCCAAAGAGAAATAAAATATAATATTCCTAATATTGAACCAACTAAAAATCCTAACGCTATTCCACTAAAATTAGTGCAACCTCTTGATATTTTTGTAACAGCATCAAGAACTAATAATCCAGATATAAATACTAATACAGGATAATTTATTGAGGAAATATACTGCATAGGGAGATATAAATACATTAAAGTGAATGAAATAAACATAGTATTGAAGGCTGGACTAATATATTCATTAAGATTTAATGGGAAATCCATTAAATTACATCCTGGAGATGGAATTTTATCAGATTTAACTTTTAATGTATTCATTATAAACAAATTAATAACCGAAGCTATCAAAATACCTCCTAAATAGACCAAACCTTTAATATCTGTATTAAAAAGAGATATCATTACCAAGAAAAATGCTAATAATATTGGGGATATTGTTGAAAAAAATTGTAACATATTACTAAAATTTAATTGCATTGCCATGATATATATACTACCAATAGAATTAATCTTCCAAAATTATATTTAACACTTCGGATATATGTTCTACTTTATGAAATTTAATATCATCCAAAATATTTTTATCTTTGTATTTTTCTACAAAATCTTTATAGTCTTTTTCATTTTCCTTAGGATAAATAAATTCTCTTACACCCCCTTTTAAACCTCCCAATATCTTTAAATCTAATCCTCCTATAGCTGTTACACATCCTTGTAAATTTATTTCTCCTGTAATTGCTATCGTATTTTTTATTTTTCTTCCTGATAATAAACTATATATAGCACTTGTTATTGCTGTACCTGCACTGGGCCCATCCTTCGGAACTGATCCCTCTGGACAATGGATATGAATCCCCTGTAATTTACTCTCTTCACAATCTTTAATTACTGTTTTTAATTTATCTTTCTCTACTAATGATGTAGCTAATGTTTTGGCGACAGTCATACTTTCTTTCATTACATCTCCTTGTAAACCAGTCAATTTAAGGTCAAAAAAAGTTGTACTAGGGAAAAATTTTACTTCTATAGGAATAATTCCACCTTGACCCATTGAATTTGCCCATAAACCATTAATTACTCCTACTTGAGATTGAAATGGAATTTTCTTTAATAAATTTTCATGATAATTTTTTAAATATTTATATTTAATATCTTCATTTGTTATTTTAATTGGTAATTCAGTTGATTCAAATGATTTTAAACAAGATAGATTTATCTCTCCAATAATATCAAATAATAATTCCTTAAATTTTCTTATTCCTGGCTCATTAGTATAATTTTCCACTACATAAATAATATTTTCATCTGATATTTCAATACATCCTTCTAATCCCATATTTTTATAAATTTCTGGTAAAATATGTTTTTTAGTAATAACAAGTTTATCTTCTATTGTAAGATGTTCAAATTTAATTCGATGAATTCTATCTAATAAAATTTTATCAATGGCAGAGACATCATTATAAGAAAAAATAAATAAAGCCTTTGATAAATCCAAATCTATACCATTAAAATACTTATCCTGAAATACATCATTTTGTGTTGGATCAATTAAATGAGTCAATATTCCAATTATTTCCTTTCCATGCTCCGTCTTACTTACTTTATCTAACTCATCAATAAATATTATCGGATTCATACATTTATGTTTAATTAAAATGTCAACAAATTTACCCCATTCGGACCCTACATAAGTGTAGTTATGACCATTTAAAGTGCTACCATTATCTTGACCACCTATAGCAATAAAAGAAAAGGGACGACATTCACCATTGTCATCTTTTAAACAATTTGCTAATCCTTTCTTTGCAAAACTAGTTTTACCTGTGCCTGGTGGGCCTTCAAAACCAAAACTATATCCAGTTTGTTCGCCATTAATCCATTGGGCTAAAATTCTCTCTATTTGAGTTTTTGCTTTTTCATGACCATGAACAGCATTATTAAGAATTTCTCTCACCTGATTCATATAATTGTTTATCTCTTTCCATTTATTTTCAATCAACTCTATTTCTTCTTTTAAAGATTGTGTTATATTTCCATTTTGAATATTTTTGTTATTTAATAAATCATTGACTATTTTCTCGTTATTTTTTATTTCATTTATGAATTCTATTATTTGTGATTTCATATATTCTATTTTTTTTCCAGAATGAATTAGCTTATGCCGTTTCAATTTATTTTGCTTAATTATATTATTTATATTACAAATATTTACTATCAAATCATTCCTTTTATCAGGAGTATAAATTTTTATTAAAGATTCAATCACCGAATCTCCAATATTATTGATATATTTATTTTTTATTTGTTCACACGCATTTTTTATTTCTATATTGGTATAATTTGTCTTTTCCATAATAAAATTCTTATCTATTTTTTTTACCTTATCTATTATTAATTTGAATATCTCTCTTATATGTGTCATTGTATTTAATACTGGTTCTTGTTTGTAAATCCCAAATGGAATTTTTAATAATCCTTCCAAATATGTTCTTGCTTTACTTCCATTATCATCTGTTTTAGATTTTACTTCTTTTAATTTATTCATTGCTTTTTCTTTAATAGTGTCTGATGCTTTCATTAAACAAATTTGTTGCTCCAATGGTATTTTAGAATTATCAAAATTAGAGAGATTATTGGTATAAGATATCGTCTGTTTCATTGCTTCTTTGAAAAAACTTTTTATTTTCCATGGTAAACTATCAAATAATAATGTTTGTTCTGTTGTATCTATGGTTCCATTACTATCATTTGACAATAAATCGTATAATAAATAGGATAAATATTGATATTCATGTTCGTCTGATTTTAATAATAATTGAATTAATGTTTTTCTTTGACCAAATAAATCATTATTTATAAACTCTTTTACTACTTGAGATATCGTCTTTTGTTTGATTAATTTCACTTGATTCATATACCCTTCATATTTGGATAATATTTCATCAAGAGAATAAATTATAAACTCTTTTAATGTTAAAGAATGAATATATCTACCAAACGATTTTTCATCATAATCTTGTATTGTATTTGATTTTTTTATTATTTGTTCGATTAAATTATTTAAATAATCATTGTTTATACATGTCGTTAATATTTCATCAACTAATGCCGCAACTATAATTGTTTTTTTTTCTTTTTCATTATGAAAGGCAATTTTTATTCCATATACTTTCGATTGAAATGTCTTACTTGTGCGTGATAAATCAAAACAATCTAAATTATTGGATTTTTCTACAATAATAAAGTCTTCAATGATTTTATTTTTTTCCAATACTTTGTCCGAATAGTTTTTTCTCTCTGTTTTCCATGGCATTACTTTAAAATTAATAGGATGAACATAAGATTCTATT
>Ga0213866_10001367_pt1 | contig 18117 bp, 24 predicted proteins | sample PICome_11_FD_160079 | JGI IMG/M metagenome (GOLD analysis project Ga0213866, IMG submission 160079) | Coastal seawater microbial communities near Pivers Island, North Carolina, United States - PICO284 | ecosystem: Environmental > Aquatic > Marine > Coastal | place: USA: North Carolina...
GTAGTGGTGGACCAATCTGGTGGACCGTAGTGGTGGACCAATCTGGTGGACCGTAGTGGTGGACCAATCTGGTGGACCGTAGTGGTGGACCGTAGTTTTAATTCATCATAATATATTGACATCATCGGTCATTTGACAAATACTTTTGAATGACATCTGATAGAAAAATTTAATAAATATATTATATAAACGTACATATTTTAAAATATAATTATGTCTCATTCATTTAATTCTTCTGGTCCACCACCCACAGATAATGATACTTTTATCCTTAGTTCTGATATGTTGTATACTGAATATATTTGTGAATATCTTGCACGTCAACATCCCATGTATAAAACAGCTGTTTCTAAACGTATTATTCAAGATGCTATGGTAGATATGTTTGGACAATTAAATAAAAGCGCGCGCGCATCTCTTAGGCGTTGACACATATATAAATATCTTTAACATTATAAATGTCCATTCTTTTTTCTGCAGATAGTGTTGAATTGTTGAAATTGGAACCATATGAGTTCCGTCGTATTTATACATTGGATAATTCTATTGATATCAAATATTCCCACACTGATGTAGTAGTACTTCTTGAAAATGGTGAACGTGCTATGCTAGAAATTATTCAGGGTCTTCTTCCTGAAGGTTCATTTGTTATAAAAACTCTTCCTACAAATTTGACATTTCAATTGCATATGGCTAAGTCTGGTGTCTCTAGTATGGATTGGTTGAAGAAAATTATATTTATGACATTTCCAGATTTACCTTGTGGTGATTTTTATTGTCAGAAAAAATTGAGAGCGTCTTTTTGATTGTTTTCACGAAATTGTTATATATAAATATACATCATGTTAATAAAAAATGTCTGGATATACACAACATATTTATACTAATCACTCATACAAAAATACAGATAGTAATATTATTCAAGTAGAATGCGAAAAAACAGGAACTATTTTTTGGAAAAATACAACGAGCAAAGAGACGGCATGGACACAAGAAGAACTCGAATCACACAAACACCAAAAAGTAAACGAAACCAAAAAAAAAATAAATGTAGATAATAAATAAATCCAAATACGAAATAATCCTACACTCCTATTTGAACATGATGACTAACAACATATGAATATGAAACACAAAGCACTATTATTTTTCTATTTTCTATTAGGATTCTCTTTTTCATTCCCAGCCATAGCCATGCGATATTGGATGATGGAATGGGTATCACCCGCACAAATGGCAGCTATATTTGGAATCACAAGTATACCATGGTGTTTAAAACCACTCTATGGATTCATATCAGACTCATATCCGATATGTGGATACCGTCGCAGACCATATATCATAATAGGCGGTTATTTATCATCTATAATGTGGATTCTTTTACCATTTTGCCCTCGTGACGAATTTGTAGTGACCTTAGTGATGACATTATCATCAACAGGGTTATGCTTAGCAGATGTTATGGCAGATTCATTATTGGTTGAAATTGCCCGTAAAGAGTCTGATGATGATAAAGGTACTATCCAGTCATATTCATGGATGCTTCGTTTTTCTGGTGGTCTATCTGCATCTATTTTTGGTGCTATAGCTTATGATTATATGGGTGCTGTGAAAGTATTTCATATTAATTCTCTTATTCCAATATGTATATCAATTTCTGCTATGTGTATGAAAGGTTCGCGTACTATAGGTGATACTGTAAATTGGCGTAATACTGCTCGTAAACTTAGTTCGGTTGTCAGGAAATCTGCTGTTTATAGACCTGCAATTTTCTTATTTCTTATATGTGTTACACCTGGATATGGTAGTGTTCTTACATTTTTTTATGAACGCGAGTTAGGTTTCACACCTGATAATTTTGGAACTTTGGATGTGTTAGGGCATGTAGTAGCAATTATTGGAACATTTATTTACAAAAAATATTTGCGCAATGTCTCTTTCCGTCGAATTTTTGCAGTTGCTTTGTTTTTATCATTTATTCTCGAAAATTCATTATTATTGTTGGTTTTTCATACGAATCGTTCATTGGGAATACCTGATTTTGTTTTTGCAGTAATAGAGAGGATAGTCATAACATTGGTTGGTCAATTTATAACGATGCCTATGGTTGTTTTGGGTGCGAGATTGTGTCCAGTTGGGGTTGAAGGAACACTTTATGCTCTTTTGATGTCTATAACAAATATAGGTGGTGTTGTTAGTGAAGAGTGGGGTTCATTACTGACAACCATGTTTGGTGTTTCTTCTACAAATTTCAGTAATTTGTGGAAGTTGATGCTTTTATGTCATTTTTTTGATTTGATACCACTTTTATCTCTTCGTTTGGTTCATGATAATATAACTCCAGAATAATCTATTTATTACAAGCAACTATTATAAAAATGTCAACACAAAATGAATTGTCTCAAGTACCAATTAAATCTCAAGTACCAATTAAAAAAAAGATGTCAAAAAAAAAAATGAAAATGATGCCGTCAAATCATTGGACAGTTTTATCAAATCTTTCAAAGTCAAATGCATTACTTGCTAATAAAAAGGAACAATATTATGCACTTCTTAAACAAATTTGTGGTATTGTAGAGAAAGATTGGAATTCTGTTGAACAGGCCGATGATATTCGGCAATATTTGACGACATGGCTTGAAAATGTATTGAAACAGAAAGAAAGTATTTATGTTTTGAGAGATGAAGCTTTGAATAGTATACGTAATATAGACCTTCTTGATACAGATGCGTTGAAATCTGGGGCGGCAGAATTGACTGAAAGAGAGTTACAACTTCAAGCATTTGAAAATGTTATTAATAAGTTTGCCAAAGTTGTTAGATATAAAGATAATGATGTTAGTGGGTTAGTTGCTCATACTTCGGATTGGACGAATAGATTTTTCAAACAATGGGAAAATACTAATAAACAATTTAATAATAATATTTTACATTTAAGAGATTCTGTTAAATGGTTGGAAGAAACATTTCCTCAATTTGTTAATAAATTAGATAAAAAAAGAAAAAGATAGATACATTATACTCGTTGTTATTTATTCATAATCATCTATGTCAGATATATCAGTCTCATCATCATCTGACCATTTATGTATAATAGCCTTTTGAAATAATTTATCTGTATCCTCTTCAACAATATTTTCTTCTTCTACAACATCATCCTCAACAAAAAAATCATCCATACCATAACCTTCTTTGTCTATCTTGTATGTATCTCTCTCGAGTTTTCTACACAAATTATCCTCATCTTTCTCTTGATTCTTTGAACGTTTGGTTTGATGCCACTTATGGTTTTTATGAAACGCAACAAATTTATATCCACCCATATCACGGTCATATGTATCACGTACTTTTTTCACTTTTACTCTCCTTATTTTTTTAGACTTCAATCGTGTAGATTTACGTCGACCATCACGAATCGAGCGCCGAAGATGTATTAAATCCTTTGGCATTTTTTATTTCAGAAAATTTAGAATAAAAGAAATTTAGCATATGTTTAACATATGAGCCTATAATATTGAATATTATTTAAAATTAAACATTAATCATTATGAATAATTTACAGGAAAATGATGCATGTCCACGTTGTTGGCATACAGCACCGATTAAGAGCCCGGCAGGTATTGGAACTTACTCCATTGGTGATTTGATATGTTATAAAGGTGGTATTTTGGACAAAAGTTGTACATGTAATATATGTCAGTGGAATTTTGATTCTGTGGACAATTGTATATTTTGTAAGGAGAATCGTCCTTGTTATGTGCATTATGCTGTTGGGTATGATGGTACTATGAGCCAAAATATGAACGAAAGTATGCACAATTTGTATATGCGCAATTCTCCTTATAAAAAGTCATGGGATGAGCGGCCGGGTTCAATTGGTGAATGGTATGCGGGAAAAGTTGTCAGTTATATGGATGCAATTTCAATATTGAGGCGTTTTACAGATGATTATAAAGTTCATTACGATTTAAATTATATTGAAAAAGAAATTGTGTATAATGTTAAGATTTTTTGGAATGAATTAAGAAATTTATGTAATTCGTATTTTTTATCAAATAAACCCATTGATATTGCTGTTAATGCTTTTTATTATACATTATGGACAAAGTTTTATAATAGTCAATGTCACTAAATAAAATTTGGAGCGGCTAAATAAAATTTGGAGCGGTTTGTGAGTGACTTTTTTGAGTATAAATGATGCTCGTTTTATGGAAATGGCATATAAAAAACGACGACCGTGTGAGTATGAAGATATTCGTGGTAGTAAAAATGTTTTTACTGTTGTTTATACACCACACTTTTTAGATAGAATGGATGAGCGTTCCGCACGTGGAGAGAAAAATATTTTGGAATGTATTGATTTTGATGATTTGTTTAATAAAGCTGAAAATAATCAATGTTATGCACTTCAGGTTCCGGGTAATATGTTCATTTATATGAGAAGAGCATGGCATAAGAAACGTAAGAGATGGGAATTTGAACTCATTTCGTTAACACCAGATAATCATCTACAAACTAGAAATAGAAATTTTGCAAAGCCATTTCCTTTATAATATTACACTTAAAAAAAATGTTTATGTTTTTGATATTCACCATTAATAGATACAATTTGCAATCTATTCTTAATATTTTTCCTCCATGACCGCCAAACAGTGACCGTGCTACCATCCTTGAAAATGAATCTGAACTTCACGCCGGAGACGACCGCAGTTTGTACTAATGTTGGTATACCCTTAGCTGCAAATTCAGCGTCTGTGTCATGTAATACAAGCACATTGGCCCACACAGCAAGGTCATCCGGCGTGACAGGTCGGGGGGGGCGGTATAACCACCACAACATCGGGGGTATCTTTTTGCTTCAACGGTATAGAATTGTTTGAACGACATTTTTGTCATGTCGTTATCACTTATATATGGTCGGAATGTGAAGATATTTCTTGGAAGAATATAACTTATAATAGTCATATATTTACATGACTATTTAAAACTATATTCCACAAGCAAAATGTGGAGAGTATTTAGTCCTGATGTTGGTGTACTGACAAAAGTTGTCACATATTTAAATATCAATGAGGTTGGTCATTGTCGTCAAGTAGCGAAGTTTGCACATAATGATATCAAAGATTGGCGAAAGAATGCATTGAAAAGAAGAGGTATAGTAGAGTGTGGTATTTGTAAAGTTATACGCAGTAACTATCAGTTATCATATTGTTCTCTTTGTGAGGAATACATATGTGAGAAACATTTGGAAATATGTGATACTTGTGAAAATATATATTGTTACAAATGTATAGGTTGTTGTTTGTAGCTATAAAGGTTATTATATTTTAGGTCAAATGTTAAAGACAAATAAGCCAATGAAAATTGAAACATCTGTTAGACCTACACCACCATCAGGGTCATTATTCAAAAAATTTTTTAATGGTATATCAGTTGCTATAACTAACATAAAAGAGTCAATAGAAGATATAGTAACTAAAAGATAATATCAGTAATAATTAGTTATTTTTATATATATAATAATAATATACCTATAAAAAATGTATCATATATTTTTGCCTTCCGAACCATCAACAATATGATATATATTATAATTATTTTCTCAAACTTATGTTTTAACATTTTTAATATGATATATATTATAATTATTTTCTCAAACTTATGTTTTAACATTTTTAAGATTAAAAACGTTACCAACATCTGCACCATAATATATTTTACTATTTTTGCCCAATTCTTTAATTTGTTGCAATTTAATAAATTCTGGAGTGAGAAGTTTCTTGTACCCTTCAGCTTCAAATTTCATATTTTCCAAATTAGCCTTTGCCTCTTCTACTTTAATTTTGGCATTATTTTGCGCAAGTTCCAATTTTTTAATATTATTTATCTGCCCTACAATGCGTTCTGCTGAAGCAGCTTCTTGGATACGCTTGAGATTTGCTTGTTGATTTTTTGTCTTAACTGCTTGTTCAGCGGCAGCAGCAGCAGCTTTAAGGTCATTTTTACCTTTATCAATTTTTAATGCATTTGCATTTTCTTGTTTAATTGTATCCTCCATCGCAAGTAGTGCTTTTCTTTTAGCTTTAGCCTCTGCGCGTTTTTTGAATTCATCAAGTATGTTTGAATTCTTTGCAATTGGTTTCCAAAATTTCGTCTTTAATATGATAAGACCAGTTTCCTTTTCTTTTTGATATTTTCTCAATTCATTTGTCAAGTATTCATCAAAGTCATTAAAGTTTGTAAGATACACTTGTTCAGCTGTTAACTCTGTACATTTTTGTCCAACAAAAAACTGAATTTGTCTAAAAACCCATAATTTGTCATAGTCTTCACCAGCGCGCAGATATGCATTACGCGCATATTCAGCAGGGAGTCTATTATGAACATCAATTTCTGGAAATTCCAATTCAACACCGTCAATTGTACCACATTTCACATTTTTAACAGAATCTACCTGTTCTTCTACTTCCATATGATGACATGTAGAAAAATAGTTTTTAAAATGTAGTCCCGGTGGATATGTATAATTGTCAAGTTTGCCAAAAAGGGTTACAAGTGTCACCGTTCGAGACTGTGTCGTAAATAAGAACGAACCAACAGTAAAATAAGCCATAATAATCGAAAATAAAGCTATAGCGCCACCAACTAACATTTTTGTTTCTGAAATAGTTGAAGACATTTTTTATTAATATTTTTTTTGTTAAATTTAGGAAAAAAATTATGTGTAATATATATTTATTTTAGGATAGAATTTGTTCATATTTTTATTGTTTGCTGGCTAGTGAATAAATGTTTCTGTTGTACATCAACGCCGTGTAGGTGGGCAATATGGTTGTGTATCAGAACGTTCATTTGTACTATATGGTTGTGTATTATGATGGACACGTGTTTGTTGTGTATCATACTGATAATGTGTTTGACGATGTGGTTGTGCATCATATGTAAATTGTAGTTCGTATGGTCGTGAAGATTGCGGTCGTGAAGATTGTGTCAAATATGAAATTCTACATCTCATGTTATTAATTATGTTATTCATATTATGGATGTGTTGTTTATCATATGCCTCTATTCTTTGATACGATAGCAATTTCTTATTTAATTGATTTATATTTAATTGTGCGTCTTTTAACATATTTTTTGTTTGTTGGAGAGCAAAAACATTTTCATCATGTTGTTTCTGAATTTTTTGAAGAGTTGATAAGAATGAGTCTGTATGGAGAGTAGATTGTTCAGACCAAGTTTTATTATATGCACTCATCGGTGTCATATCTGATATATAATTTTTAATAAATTGACTATACATATTTTTCAATTCTTTAATCATAAGAACATGTTCGTCTGAATAAATTTTCAACATGTACTGGTTATTATCGCATTTATCATGATTATTCTTAATATTTTCGAGTTCATCTTTGTACCAAATAGCACTCAAATCTACCTCTGGATATAATGAGCCGATTATAGCAACAGGAGTTTTCAAGCAATGGCCACCTTTAAAAGGTCCGAGTTTATTAATACAGATTTCTTTTATCTGACAAAACAAAGATTCTAACTGTTTTTTTGTACTAACGTCAGTATTACACACCTTTTGAATAAATTGGGCTTTCAAATCGTCATTTTGTACATTTCCATTATTATATAGGAAACAATTAAAATAATTATTCCTATAATTTTCCAATACTGTTTCATAATCAGCCTTTTTCATATATGGTCTCATATTTGCGCACAACTTCAACCACTCAAAGAGTGCTTCTTCAAAAGAATTTTTCTCATATCGATGTGCAGCATCAACTTCAGCTCTAGCATGTACATTCTCAAAATTACATAATTCAGCATTTGATATTACTTTTTTAAATCCAAACATTACTATTATTTAATAATGGATGTTAATGATAATATAAAAATATATTATGACTTACATATCCGCATATACTCATTTTAGTATTTAAAGATATATTCCTCAGAAAAATAGAATGCAATTTATTGACCAAAGCATATCATCAATAATATCTGATTTATACGAGTCTGATTTTGCATCAGACAATGTCGACCTCGATATACAACAACTGGGTGACCTCAATTACACAATTGGTAAAAAACTACGCATGACATTCGTTGACACATTTGAAGATACAGATGTTGATGAATGGCGCACAATAGCGTCCAAAAATGGCGCATCAGACATCTGTGTCAAAGTGAATACATCAACAGGCCATATCGATTTAAATATTGAGTATAAAAGGCAAAAAGTATCAGGTAATAAAAAACAATGGATTCTAAAGAGCACGAGTCTGATAATGGCAATGTGGTCCTGGTATCATCTACACCTATTAGTTCCGGAAAGGTATCCACTTCCGATAGAATTGTAAATGTGTCACGACCTGTAGCACTGAAATCTGATGAATCGGCATTTGTTGAAAAAACGTTACATTATATTTCAAGTATTCGTGGTGCTATAGCATCATCATTAACACTGTCAACAAATACTAAATATCCTTCTCGGTATATTATCTTAATTCGTGGATTGCCAGTGATTTCTATGTGTGATTTCCAAAGGATTCGTAATACTAATGATAATATTCGTTCTATCAAAGTCAATATGTTGGATTCTAGTCTGCGTATCGAGGTATGGCGAGGTAAAAAGTCTGATAAAAAGAAAAGTAAAAAAAGAAGATTTGTTGATACAGAAGCATGTCGTATTGTTTGTGATATGACTCAAGTTGATTCGAGAGATACAAAGTGTTTGGTGACTTTTTTGCAATTGTTGAGTAGTATGGATAATGTTGAGTGTCAGTTCGATTGTAATATTGATACATCTAATCCTGAGTATTATGGGATTGATTTGCATATATTGGATTCTATTTGTGTGAATGATATTGAAAGTATTTTGCATAAATGTCGTTCTTTCTGTAGTGAGATTAAATTCGATTTTCCACAGAAAATAGTGCGTGCAAAATGTTTGAGACTTGCTGCACCATTGCGTAGAAGAAGATTAACTTTAAAAAATTGAGAATGTATTTTTTTTTTTTTATAATCTCTTAAAATTTTTATGTATTTGTCTATAAATAATGTATTGCATGTAGAAAATATACATGCAATATAAAGTGGTCATTGTTGGTGATACAAATGCTGGTAAAACTAGTATTTTAAATCAGTATGTCTTCTCTAATTTTAAAGTAAGTGTACCCACAACCATTGGCGTTGAATTCTCTCACAAAGAGTTTGACAACGAAACAAATTTGTGTTTATGGGATACGGCTGGACAAGAAAGATACCGTGCAGTCAATGCGCATTTCTATCGTGGTGCTCATGCCGTTATAATTGTTTATGATGTCTCATCAGAAAAATCTTTTTATGCTATAGAACATTGGTGGCGGCAGTATTGTTCATATGGAGATACAAATAAATCTATTATTATGTTAGTTGGAAATAAAAATGATTTGAAAAGAGCCGTCACTAGAGAGAGGGGTACAGCATGGGCAGTTAAGAAGGGTATATTATTTGATGAAATATCGGCGAAAAAACATTCGGAGGTTGTTAATATTTTTTCGACTGTTGTAAGACAACTAAGGCAGTTGTTGCCTGTTGAACAACCGATTTATAAGTCCAAATATAAAGAAAATTCGGATAGATGTTGCTAATCATAATTACGATTTGAGTGGTATCTCGTTATATTGTTAAAGATATATAATTCATCTATTTAAATATAAATATTTTCTTATGGTAATGTCCACACCATCCATTACTTGTACATTTATTGGTGATTCCGGAGTGGGAAAATCTACATTACTTGAGCCATATAATAATCATATTTTACCAACAATAGGTGTCAATATGGTTGTGTATCAAAGCGAAAATCTATTGCTTCGATGTTGGGATACTTCTGGTCAATCTAAATTTAAAAGTGTTGTTCGAATGTTTGCAAACAAATATGATGTTGTCGTATATGTTTTCGATGCTTCTTCTGAGGAGAGTTTCCAAAGTATTGTAAATCATTACCGTGAAATATTAAGAGTAAAGCATCGTCAATATTTTATAGTTTGTAATAAAATTGATAAAGTTCAACATCATGTTGTCAGTAAATATCGTGAAATTGTAAAGCGGGATGCGAAACATGTTGTTTTTTTGGAGTGTAATGCGTTGAATGATGGTAAAAAAACTATGGATATTATTGCTCAAATGGTGGAAGAATTGCCTGTTGTATTACAAACACAGGTAGTATCTGGTAAATGTTGTTTATTGATGTAAATATTTTTGTTGTATATAATTGTACATAGTATTAAAATGAATTGTAAAAAAAAATATTTGAATATTAAATATATAAATTTTATTTTGAAAATTTTATTTTGAAAAATCAGAAGTGTATTGTCTCATTATTCTATATTTATGCTTCCCTTTTTTGTCACGAAACCTTCTCTCAATAGATGGTGGTGCTTTATGAGAATTTTCACGCTCCGACCTAGAAAAATTTTTACCATGAATACAAATATTCAATTTACCACAATTTCCCCCCACAACATTTGTACCCATTTGTAGATTTTTCTGAACAAAAGCACTCATTTAAGAAAAGCCCACCTCAACTTTTATACCAACCTAATTTGTTTTAGTAATAATATTTTGTCTAGCTGTCATCACAAACTTACTCTTTGAACCATTATAATTTGTATTAATGACCCAACATCCAGTTTCTGGATGAGGTGTACTCAATTGAGTTTGCACTTCTGTCCAACTATCTGCAACAGGAACATCATTAATATGAGTTACAACTGAACCAGCATGAATAGCATCAGTAGCATACGCCGGAGATTCCGGAGAAACAGCTTCCACTACAACACGGAAATTATGACGTTTCTGTGGAGACATATATTCCAATAGCTTAAACATACTAACATGTTGAAGACGCAAAGGTGTAAACTGAATACCCTGAACTTGAACCCTTTGTTGTGATTCGAAACGACCCTCATCGCAAAATCCATATGTTTGTCGAATTTGCGGCAATTCATCATAAGTTGGTTCACGATTGACCATCTCAATATCAACAAGTTCTCCACCTTGGCGCAAAACTTTCATTTTCATTGTCTCACCTATAATAGTATCATTACATAAATCGGTCAACGATAGCGGCAAATCACGTCTCTTAGAATACCATGTACCTCCGGCTGTCAAAGAAGCAGACACATTTTTATTCTCAAAATGATAAATAATATCACCTTCTTTTCCACCTGCTAACATGTATAATGATTTAGGTTGAACATCTGTCACCATAACACCTCCTGTTGTTATCCATTCGTTTTTAGAATTTTGAGGACATGAATAGTGAGTCAATATATCAGATGTATATATTGGTTGAGATGTGATACCTACTTGAGGCGAGTGAATGTGAGATGCAGGCGGTGGTAGAATACGAATGACAGCTGGTAGTGATTCGGGGGATGTTCCCATTAGTTCTTGGCGAATTTTACCCCAACGTCGACCAGATTTAAACTCGGATAGTCCTTCCCAGTCGTCATTATTTATATATTCCAAGACTTTGCTTAACAATTCTGGACCACCGCGATGTATACTTTTACCATCGGGTACAATAACATGACGCATTAACCAAGAGTGGAATGAACGAGGATTACCTTTGACAAGACCACCCATCTCCTCATTTTCCCAGGTCGTATGCATCTCTATATTTTGAAGAGATGTTTGTTCATCTTCTGTTAAATGGTCATGTAATGCGTGAATAGTTGACTCTACGGATTTTAATTGTTGAGCCTTTAATTGAGATATCCATTTTTGGGCAGATGCTTCATTCTCATATCGTAATGATAGTGGTTTTAATAGAGTTGGTAGTACATTCTTCACTGTATTGGCGTGGATGAAACCATTCTCACCGTCGACATTTGCACCAGTTAATTTGAAAGTATTAATACCAACTAATTCATAATGGGATGGAACAAAATAGTGAAGGCCTTCAAATGTCTTTTCTTCGGTTTCATTTTTGGACTTCCATAATAGTGGACCTCCAGAATTACCACCGTTGATTAAGGCACCTGATAAGCCACGAATCTCATTATTTAAGTGAACTGGACCTTGGTAGTCTCCTGTTGTGAATTGTTGGTCAATAAGTCCTAGTGGATGACCAACTGCATGGACTTGACGACCAACGCGGAGATTATCAGAGTCGCCAAATGAAAGTGCTGGGATATGGTCCACGCCAAATCGACTTTTTAATGTTCTCTTTAACCATTGTTGCACTTGTGGCTCCACTTTTAATAATGCTAAGTCGCGGTCGTGGCATAATGATACTACTGTCACTGGTAAAGCTTGGTGCTCTATGTAGGTTGTCATGATTTTTACTACTGGGGAATTTGTGACAACATGGGCGTTTGTTAGTAATAGTCCCTCCTCTTTGATGTGATGGCCGTCGACTTTTAGGAAAAATCCTGTGCCAATCGCTTTTCCTCCGGTGGGTCCACCACTGTGGGCGGCTATTATGCGAACTACTTCGGGTAAGTATCCCATGCTTTTTTTTGTACATCAGGTATATTGGCTTATATACAGCACTTTCATTGATATGTACAAGGAGTCGAAAGTCATTTGTGTCTTTGATTTATATATGGATATTTACTTAATCTGTAGTATGTACCACAGAACGAATGTCGCATAGAAGGCGAAATCTTTTGTTTAGTGTTGTCATTAAATCATCCAATTGTGAGATTTCATTGTCAATGTTTAAGTGACGCCATCGAGAGATGTAACCGGCTTGGTGGCTCGCAGTTATGTCCGCTATGCGGGTCAGTATTGTGTGGATTTGGTGAATGGCGTTTGTGACATTGTTGCTCGCCGTCTTTAATGGTTCCTTATCGCAGCTCAGAGATAAACATGTCGCTTCGATTGTTTGGAGGGTGCATTCGATGTCGTGCTTGCGAATCATGTCTTCGAGTGTGACTGTATCTAGGTCCGAGCTTCGGAGAGTTGACAGAAGTGACAGTGTTGAGTTCACTATTGGGGTTATTGCTGATGTGACGACCATCTTACTCGTTGTTGTTGCTATGTAAACAAGACCGGCCTGCATTTTTTTTGTGTTGAGTTTTGTGGATTTGCCTTTATATCCGGAAAATGAATGTGTTTGTGAACATTTTATGCCATTGTAATAATTAATAATTTACACTATAAAAAGGTCTTTGTCTTTATGTAAAATGAAGCTTAAAATTTTATCAACTATTGCCGCTATTTCAGCTACCGCCACATCCGCAGCTAGTCTTACTTGTGGTGATGTTCAAACATTGTACCAAGATGATGGTTGTTGTACTGCAGCTGGTCAAACTTGTTTGAAATCATTGAGTATTGCCGCTGGTAGTACATCAGAGTTAAATTTGTCAAATACTGGTGAACTTTCATTAGACCTAACTAGTTTCTCGAACCAGAAATTAGACACATCTGTTCTAGAAGCCTCAGCAGTAACTGGTGGAGATGGTGTTACATTTGCCAAAGTGCTTAAATATACGAGATTCGATGGGGGTATACAAGCGAATTCTGATGTGAGTTTTAATGGTGCTGTCACTTTCGCTAATGCACTCACAATTCAGCAGGTTGATTCGGGTATTGGCCCAAACAAAATCAAGGAAGCTATTGATAGTCAATATAGACCCGCAGCTTTTTCATCTAATTGTCCAAATCACCATGGTTTTGAATCATTCGTTTATAATTGGGATGCACAAACTGCTTGGGAAATGAAATTGAACGCTGGTGACCAATCGGAAATATGGAGTTGTGTCGTCAAACAACTCAATCTCATTAGTGCGGATGTAAAAACTGATGGAAAGTTCTATGCTAGTGGTATTGCTTTAACATCAGATAGCCGTATCAAAAAAGACATAGTAGATGCAGATATTGAAGATGCTCTTCAAAAAGTTCGCGATATTGAATTAAAAGAGTACGCCTACAACAACCCTCAAAGAGAAGGTGAAAAGACAGTTGGTTTTATTGCACAACAAGTCAAAGAGGTATACCCAGACGCTGTTCATATTGACATACAAAGCAACACCATCTGGAATGAAGCTGGAGAAAGGGTCGAAATTTATGATTTGCACAGAATAAACAAAGACAAAATTTTTGCTTTACACCACGGTGCCCTCCAATACTTAGACGCCAAAATCGCCACCCTGGAAGCCCGTCTCGCCGCCCTGGAACCACAACCAACGCCATAAGAAGAAATAAATTTCACTAACTAATAAATTTCACTAACTAAACAAAAGTATAATAAAAATAATGCAATAAACTAAAAATTAAAATATAAGTCTTATTTTTTGTAAAAAATCTTGTGAACTAGTATTACTAATAGCTTCCTTACTTTCTTGCGTATGCTTTTCTAACCAATTTTTTAAATCTTTATATAATTTAGTCCATGTATAAAGATTTAATTTTGAGAAAACATCCATTAAAAACTCAAACATTATATTTTTCAGCTCTTTCTTTCTATCATTATCTGGGTTATCATCAGGATAGCGTATGGGTGGATTAATCCCCAAAAATTCCCTAATTTTGAATGTATAATCACATACATAATTATACATCCTCTTTATTTCTTGATATTCAGTGTTCGGATTCAACTGCATACTCTTTCTGCACAAATGCTTTAAATAGTAACAAATAACTCACAACCACTAAAGTTTCAAATGAATATGTTTTGAATAGCATTCTAAAATTCGCGCATTCTCCGAGAAATGGAACGGCATAGCCCCGTCAACACTTTCAGAGTGCAGCATCCCCATTTTCTTCATCAGAGCCGCCATAGCATACCCTTCTCTCTCGTCAATATCAATATCACTTTTCGAAAGCATCATCTCTGCATTTTTTTCAGCCACGATATAAATTTCCCTATTAAAAGATTTTCTCCTTGCACATTGTAGCATTCTGACTTCTATTTCTGCAAATCGACTGATGTACACATCTAACGGTTCGAATAGACCGCCATGATATGCATATGATATATTTTTGTCTGGATGTTGTATGACAATAGCGACATGCGACCACAGTTCGCTATTGAGACAAATTTCAAAATCTGTTGAACAGACTAGCAGTATGTCACCTGTTTTTAATATGGTTTTATTCTCAATTGGTAGTAATTTTTCTTCAAGGTGGTTTTTGCTTTTAGATAATAGATATCCCATATGTTTCGAATAAAATATACTCTATATAGTGTTATTTGTAAAAAAAAAAAGTTATTATTACAATATTTAAATGGTTAAGGGCATAACATGTAAAATTTCTTTAAATGGACATGCAAATATATATGAAACTGAAAAAAATTGAAAAGCAAAGGGACATGTAAAAAGCCTGCAAAAATTGCGTTTCGGAAAAAATTGAAAACTGAAAAGGGCATAATATGTAAAATTTCTTTATGACTTTTTTTCATTGAGTAATATGAATAAAAAACGTTTAGAAACCAAATCAACATTATTTAAATGTTTATATTCTTCACATATATCTTGAATCATTTCGGATGCAAAATGTACATCCTTTTCTTCAATATCAAAATTAATCTCGTATGATTTAAAAATGTTTTCAATTTCATCTCTATTATCAATATTTATATAGATATCATCCCACATATCATTAAACATTGAAATTTTTTGATAATTATATACTTCGCACCCTTTAATACTTATTTTTCTAAATCTGCCAAAATAAGCAACTCTCCCACATATGTATTTAAACAGCTTCAAATCACAATAAATAATGATACTCCCCACTGACATATTACACATCATCTCTGACTACCTCACATTACCCGAATACTTGAGCCTCACATCAACACTTTTCACTCCGTTACTAGAAATATCCCGAAGAAAAAGAATGGAATGGTGTTCTAATAAAATTTGTTTCTACCCATTTCAAAATAGTTGGTGTTCAGTGTGTGATTGTTTGAATCGTAAATTAGTTTGTTTTGAACTCGAGCCATCTATACATACTAAGGTATTATCTAACTATTGTGGCAACCACACTGTCGAATATTACAACCTAACCGATTTAACTAGATTACTTCCAAAATAACACTATATTACTTATCAAAAAACCAAAAGTTATTATATATATATTATAAATTGTATGCTACTACAACAAAACTCTTTTCACATTTACATACCATCATACTTGGTAGAAAACTGTAACTCTGGTGATTCGGAATCATTCTCAACTCTATCCGACCCAGTCAATGAATAAGCAGAATCCAATTCATTCAACTCTTTTTGACTCCATTGCTTATGAAGGCCGGTATATTTGGATGCACCAGCACAATGACGCAACGTATATTTGGAAGAAGATTTCCAATCTTTACCAATAGCCTTAGCACTCATTTGGTAATAATTCCCATGACCCAATTTAACAACGGCTGCTACAGTTGAAGTGGTCCATTTTCTATCTTTTTTCCCACCTTTAAATTCTACCAAAGGGAAATGAGCAGATTTAATACCGATTGATTCCGATAGTAAAGCTGTATGTAAGCCAACTGGTTTACATTTATAATACCATGAAAATAGTAACGGAATAGAATACCCCAATTTAAGACAATTAACCATACCTCTAGAATCACCATTACCTCTTTCAATATCACCATGACGACCAATACCACATAATCTATCATAATAATGATTCAATTCGAAATATTGCCCAAATACTTTATAACCAAATGGTCCTAAAATGGCAGCTAATCGCCATCTAAATTTTTTCAATTCTGGAAAAGCGTCAAATCCGTAATTAGTATATTTAATATCCGGATTCTTCGGATGAGGATGTTTGACATAATTTTCACCTATAATAGTATTATCATGGTCAACGATAGGTTCTTCCAAGTCTGTAATGCATGAATTATGTCTAGCATTTTTATTTTGAAGACCATTCCTCAAATTTCCATTTTTATCATATTTGCTAGCACGTCTAGACCATTTGACTTTATCTTTTTCAACCTTTTCTTGATTTGCATACATTATATCCTTATTACAATTTAAATCATCAGCACAAGTTTCCCATACAAAAAGATTCGCCTCTTCAACGTTGACCGTACCATCTGGTAGCATCTTATTTAGTTCAATTACGGAAGCGTTAAATCCAAGTTTTTGAAGATATGACGCCAACAATCTATTTTCATGGGCTAACCATTCTCTTCTGGTTGGTTTGTGTTTATATTCTGAATAAATATTTTCAACGGTCTCAAATGATATTAATGGTCGACCAGTTTCATAAGAAATTTCTTTCAAAACTTGAAATAATTCCTGCGAAGAAATTTCGCGCAATGAAATTTTTTCTTTTTTTTGCGCAGATTCAAGCGATTCAGTGAAAGCGTCTTCATGGCTTCTTTTTTTGGTATCAATCACTTCTGAATCACTTTTCGATGTAATTGGCATTGTTTTCGAACTCGTTTGTGACGTTTTTAAGAAAATAGATGATGGTTTGTTTGAAAGCATACTTTAAATTTTGGTATTGAATAAATAAATATTTTTTTTTATTTTACTTTTTGAATATTATACCGTGAAAAAATTTTATTCTAATTTTAATATGAATCTTGGCTGTGAGAGAGAAACAGATTTCCCATAGATTGTTAGTCTGAAGTTTTATGAAAATCCAATTTAGAGATTTTTGTCATGAGTCTGACGGGTTAACTTTGGTGGTTTCAAAGAAAATTTTTTTTTGCATATTTCCCATAGTTCGGTTTGTCCCCATCTTTTTATGTCTCTTTTCTTCCTTGTGCACATTTCTTCGAATTCTTGTATCTTTTTATCGATGTCATTCCTATTTTCGTATACTCCTCCTCTAGTTTCTAAAATATCGTTATTAAGTAATCCTGGTAATGGTAATGACCTTGCACAAAAATAATTTTGCTCTACTCTACATATTGGTTTTAGGTCCTTTGAATCAACCAAATAAATTACTTGTTTGGTTTTACTTCCTTCTCTTTGATATTCAAACTGGGACAAAGAAGCAACGAATTCAGGTGTAGGAACGAATTCAGGTGTAGGTCGAAAATGTAAACGATGTTCTTCATCAAGGAGACGTATCAACCCTTCTCTGGGCGTTTCCATTCTTTCGAATTCGCCTGCTTTGTTTTTTTTTTTTTTTGTTTTTTTCCTT
>Ga0213866_10001368_pt1 | contig 18117 bp, 24 predicted proteins | sample PICome_11_FD_160079 | JGI IMG/M metagenome (GOLD analysis project Ga0213866, IMG submission 160079) | Coastal seawater microbial communities near Pivers Island, North Carolina, United States - PICO284 | ecosystem: Environmental > Aquatic > Marine > Coastal | place: USA: North Carolina...
CTCTTCCTCTTTGTCTTTGGATTCGTTTGAAGGAGAATTTCCTTCTTCTTCAGTTTCTTCTTCCTTTTCCTCAGATTCAGAGTCGCCAGAAGATGGTTCATAATCATCCTCAAACTCCTCATCCTCAAACTCAAAGGAAGATTCGCCTGATTCCTGTTCCTGTTGCTCTTCTTCTAACTCTGCTTTTGCATCGCCGTACAAATCATGGGCAACCTCGACTACATCTTCCCAGGTCTGACAGTTTGCAACTCGGTCAACCATCACCTGTTCTTCATCAGTAAAATCAATGCCGAGCATAGAACCAATTTTGAAGTGTAGATTGATTCGGTCAATGAGGGGCAACTCAGAAAGGTCACGACCTTTGACTCCGAAAAAATCATCATTGAATAGTTTGCGATAACCTGCATAGAAATTTTTGACTAGCCCAGGAAATTTTTCTTTGATGAGCCGTTCAATACGAGCATCCTCAACCACATTGAGGAATGATTTGATTCCATAACCGTATTCAATTACATTGTCATGCCAACCTGAATAGGGAGTATTCAAAGCATGACTAACCTCGTGACCGATAAGCATATCATAAAGGTCAGAGTCCATTTCTTTCCACATGGGAAGAACAACTTTGCGCTCTTTTAAATCGAAGTATGCAGTCGGTACTTTGCGATGCTCCAGAGTGATGTTCTCAGTAGCAAGCAACTTTGCGAGTGTACTTTTTTTGTTGATTTCCATAGACATTCTCCTAACTATATGCATAGTATGATGCCTTTGAAGCAATAAGTCAACCTTTTTCTACATCTCTAAGTGCTTGATTTCATTGGGTTTGTGAAAAATCTTCAAATTTTTTCTACCAAAATAGAACAAAAACTCATCTTTTTCGACCACAATATCGCCCGTTTGGTACCAATCATCAAAGATACATATGTCTCCTTTGACTGACAACTCTCCCGCTTCACTCACTTTATAGTAACAATATTTGGTACTGCCCATCAGAGTAGTTCCTTCAGGGCACAGAGCTTTAACTTTTTCAACCTCTTCAAGTGAATTGAATTTGTGATTGATAGCAACTGGTCCTATTTCGCTCATTCCCCAATTGACAATAAACTGACAACCTCTTGTCACAAATGATTCAATGATATCCCATGTAACTCTATCAGAACCACAGGTAATTACAATACCTGTTAAGTCCAATTGGTCAAATCCTTTTGTACCCATTATTGCCCTAGCGTGGTCAGGAGTAAGGTGAGAATGCGTATAGTCTTTTATCACCTTTACAAATCTATACGCATTAAAGGTCTCGACAGTAACTTCTGCACCAATAGAATGAGCAGGTAAAGTTTGAGCAAGAAGCCCGCCTGCATGATCTAGCTTGCATACGGTGTAGACTTTACTTAGTGGTGTGATTGACTGTACCACATTCGCTACAGTGTTTGCAATATCTAACTTCTCGGGTGACTGGAAAAACTGTTTAGGTTCTCCAGTTGTACCCGAGCTTTTAATGGTAACGCCATTTTCTAAAACATCATCTAAATTCATGATGAATCCTTTCTTTCAATAAACTTACTTTTTCTTTCTAGCTGGAGTCTTTCTTTTAGGAGCCTCGAGGAGTTCCTTTCTCGTAGTCAGTCTTTGAATTACTTCAGCCCCTTCCATCCAATAGTCCTTACCTTCTAGCAAAGCCTCGATCTCATCCTCATCAAAGAATCCCTGGTAGATGCTAGAGACCATCTTCTCACCCCATGACCGCTCCATAGTAACCTGAGCAAACATTTCACTGCTCTTGCCATATGAAAACGATGAAAAGGTGTGAAACATGAATACAGAATGATCTGAAACTTCACACTGGTCACCACACAAAAATAGCATTGTGGCTGCCGATGCACAAAAGCCTTCTGCTGAAGTAATAACTTTTGCTTCTGTCTCAGATAGGACACGCATAAATTGAATTGCAGTAAACGCATCGCCACCTTCAGAATTAATATGAAGATATATTACATCGTGAGGTCCTGCTGACCTAATAATCTGAAACCACTCAACATAATTTTCTGCTTCGGTGATTTCACCTGTCACATAAAAATGATGTACTCGGTTAAGAGTTTGGTCAACATACCCACGGATTGCTTTCTCAGTTGATTCGCTCATAATATCTTGTGACCGCCTTAATTTTTTCAATTTGTTTATCAATGATAGCCGTTCTATTGGGCCAGTGAATGTAATCCTTTTCAGGATTCGTTTTCAGGTTGATAAGTAGCGGCATGATAAGGTCTTCAAGGTCACGCAACTTTGTTGCGACATCCTGTTCAACCAAGGCACGGTGCTCATTAATCATTCCCGAGCTATCCGAAGATAGAATTCTATTTTCCAAGTCATACAGTTTCGCCATGATTTCGTCTTTGAAGTCATCAGGCACTGTTGCTTGCACAGTGGTCGCTGTTTTTGGACTCAAGTCCTCACTATCAACAATAGTAAAGCCGAAATCAAAGTCGTCTGCCATTTATTTTCCCTCTCCAAAGTACTTGTCTAGTACTGCTATTTTCTCTTCGTATTCGGCAACCTTAGCGAGTTCTTTTTCAAGTTCCCCGATAATGTCACCATGCTCGCCAATGCCAACTGGGTTGGTCATTAGATTGTCAGCATTGATTAGATGCTTTCCAATTTGCCCGTTGAAATAACCTCGGGCTACTTTAATCATTTTATCTTTCATATTTATCTTCCTTTTGCCAGTTGATTTTGAATATATCGTTTTGCTCTCTTCTCAACTTTTCGTAAGGCTCTTTCTATCTTCAGCCTTGAGGCTCTTTGTGTAAAATTTTGTCCCAGCATGTGGTCATACTCATGCAAGAAAACTCTTGCGGCAATCCCTTCAAACTTCTCTACTGACCAACTACTATCAATATCTTGGTATCTAGCAGTAACTTCTGCAGGTCGTCTTAGATTCAACCACACTCCTGGGAGACTCAGACAGCCTTCTGTCATAAGAACAGTTTCTTCCGAGATGTCAACAATTTCAGGGTTTATAATGTACCGAGTTAAATTTTTTCCATCTCCCATAGTGAAGATGCGCATGTTAAGCCCAACTTGATTAGCCGAAAGACCTGCACCGTTCAAAGATTTTTGTTTTGCAAAGATAGCATTACACACTTCTTCTGCATCATGCTCATCAAAATTAAACACATCCGGTTTCCTTTTCAATGCTTCATCGTTGAAAGGAACGAGTTCTAATTTTTCTAAGTTCATAGTACATCCATTATTTTATTTGCAATAATCTTCTGCTTTTCTTCAAAGGTATGATAGATGACTGGACATGGATTATCATACACTATCTCATAATCTAGAAAATACTTTTTATTTAGTCTAGGGTTTCCTATATTTTCGTGACTTTCATTTATAAAAACGAATGGTATTCCTTCATTGTGAAGTTTATCTAATGAAGCATAGAACATAAGAGTTTCTTTGTAGGCTTCATATTTGGGATTAAACATATTCATCAATTGAATGGGTTCTATTCCATCAAAAAACGAATCTATATCCTTTAATAACACATAATCACTACCGTCAATCGTATGTGACTTTAGAGTTTTAGAAATGCGGGTTCTCCCTTCTGGATTTGCGATAGTAAGAACATTTGTGGCAAGCATAAAAGACTTACTAGTATTCTTTTCTCTCAACCCATTGACATTTGAGTTCAGTCCATAATAAAAATTCTTCAACGATATAGGTGCATCTGGTTCGTCTAAATCTTCCCCGTACTGAATCTCCAATCTACCTGGTTGTTTATGTATCAAAACAAGATCGGCGTTATTGTTTCTAGCCTCGTCTATCTGCAAATTCATAAATTTACTACCGCACCCTGGCATCGATACAATTTTTAGTTCATGCCCAAGCTGTTCTGATACTAACTCTGAGTAGTGTGTTCCCGGTACTCTTGGATCAGGAGTTGCGTAACTATCTCCGCATGTATATACTAGACCCATTAACTCATCACCGAATAATTTTGTTTCTTCTCAAATTTAATAACACTTCTAAACTTGTCAAACAGTTGATCGCCTTTGTGAGAGATAACAAATACATTAGTCTCCTCACCTATAGTATCCAACAGTGTCATAACATAGTCAGTTCCGTTATTATCTAAACTGCTGTCAAAAACCTCATCAAGTATTAGCAGGTTTGTTGCGGCAGAATTTTTCATCTTAGCAATAGTTCGCCAAGTAAACAACAAAGCCAAGTCTATTCGTTGTTTTTCTCCTTCACTGAAACTTGCATACGAGAATTTATCTCTATATCTTGATTTAATCGTTTCACTAAACTTCTCGTCCAAATCAAATTGAACAAAGAAGTCCATCGCAGCCAGATATTTGTTTACAAGTTTATTTATAGCAGGAAGATACTGTTTAATTATCTTCGTTTTAATTCCTGTGTCTTTTAGAAGTGCGGCACACGCTGTTAGATAGTGTTGCTCTTCATTCTTTTCTGAACGCAAATTATTTTTTGAAACTACTTCTTTAGCCAATGCTTTCAATTTTTGTTTTTCTTCATCAATGTTGGCTACATTATTTTGTGCCTCTGACAATTCTACATTGAGTCTTTGTAAGTATCGTTGGTTAGAGATAATCTCATTATTTTCTGCGTTGATTGATTCATTAATCTCATTATAATTTGCAACTAAAGTATCTAGTTCCGCAAACTTTTCATCTAGATCCTTCGTAGCAGTTTCAAGTTCTTCAACCTTAGATAACTTTGTCCCTTGAATTTCCTTTTTAAACTCATAAGGAATGCCTTGCTTACAGGTAGGACAGTCATCGTGCTTCTCGTAGAAATCTAACTCTTGTCGGATTTTTCGGAGCTGGGTGTTAAACTTGTCCTTGAAGGCTCCAAGTTTTCTTCTTTTTTCTTCAGGGTCGCCCAGTCCCGCCTTCTCTGCTGTAAGTTTCTCAACTGTTCCCGCCGCATCTGCAATCGTCTTGTCGAGGACATTTATTTGCTCCTGTATCTCTGTAATTTTTTTGGCTTTGTTTTCTTCTAGCGTTTCTATATATTGTTTCTGAATTTCTGCCTTCTGCTTGGCAACTTCCATTTCAGTTTCAATATCTCTAATAGTTTCACGAAGAACATTCTGCTTGTCTTTAAGGACACTATTCATCACAGTAAAGATTTGAATATCTAAAATGTCTTCAATGATCTCTCTTCTTTGTCCGAGAGGCAATTGCATGAAAGGCGTAAACGATGCACTGCCTAGTATAACTATCTGAGTAAAGGATTTGTAATTTAATTTTAGAATGGATTCTTCAAGATACTTTTGTGAATCACGAACAGCGGCGTCTTGATCTACAAGATTTCCATCACAATAAATTTCAAACAGGTTAGGTTTGGCACCCCTTTTTATTAGATATTCATGTGTGCCAATTCTAAATTCAATTTCAACTACCAAAGATTTGTTATTGATAGTATTGATTAACTGTGGCTTAGTTATACTTCTAAAAGGTTTGTTAAACAACACATAGCAAAGAGCATCTAGCATAGTAGATTTACCACTGCCGTTTTCACCCACAATAAGAGTAGATGGACTCCGAGTAAACTCTATCTCTGTAAATGCATTGCCTGTAGACAGAAAGTTTTTCCATCTAAGTTTTTCAAAATAAATCATATAAGCCTTATATATTCTGTGCTTCTATGTACAGAGTTCTGAGATAATTTTGTAATCTTTCTTTATCAAGTTCTGTTTCAATATTATCAACATACTCATTAAGAAGAGTCATTGTATCCTCAAGATTTATGTTCTCTTCACCTACTGCTTCATCTTCAAACTCAGAAAAATCTTCAATGATTTTCAATTCGACAAGATTGCAATTATACAGATTATCAATGATTTTGTCAAACTGTGCGAAGTCCGTTTTTCGTACTACAATGACCTTAACACATGTTCTTTCAAGTTTCTCATAATCTATCTTTTCCATCTCTTTTGAGTCATCATAATAGATTTTATGGAACATGTTATATGGGTTTTGTATAAACTCAAATTCTAGCGACTCCGAATCCAGTATATGAAATCCTCTAGGGTCGTCATAGTCAGACCATGTAATCTCATAAGGATTGCCCAAATAATATATATTACCGTTACGGTCACGATGGTGAAAATGCCCAGAGCAAACAAGATCAAAATTATTGAATATGCTAGGATCCATACCATGCTCGTTTTTAACGCCCTTGTACATCTGAAAGCCAGCGAGTTCAAAGTGTCCGAAACATACTGTAGCATCGGTTTCCTCCATAGCAGTCCTTGACTGCTGGTAGTTGTCACTGCATATCCAAGGCATAAGAAGAATTTTTTGCCAGCCAAAAATTACTTCGCTTGGTTGTTCATACAGTGTTATGTTGTCGTATTCTCTCAACAAAAGTTTTGGAGAATTAATTTCATTTGTGTTCTTAAAGTATGTATCGTGGTTACCTGGAATAAGGTGAATATCTATTTCCAGTTCTTTTGCCTTATCAAAAAAATACTCTTTACAACTTTTTAGAGTATTGAAGTTGATGTATTTTCTTCTATCAAAAATATCACCAAGGTGTATGACAGTTTTTATCCCTTGTTCTTCTAACTTAGGAAAAAAACAATTATCATAAAACGACTTGAAAAAATTGTCGAAAGGAATGGAGTCAGACCTAGCACCAAAGTGCGTGTCTGTTATCAAGGCAATTCGCATTAGGCTTTATAAATCCCAGAGTTGGCGCCGTGTTCCATGCATTCAACTTCTACGCACTTGCAACGACCATTTGTCATTTCTTGTACCAAATTATTGGCATAATAAAAAACTATTTCAGCAAATTTTTCACACCCTACACCAGACATTACCACAACATCTGCAAGACCTTTTTCTTCAAGATCAAGAAGGTCTTTGAGGTTAGGATCGTCTTTTGCAACAACTAGTTTGTGGTCAAACATTTCCTTCAGCCACTCTTTTAATTTCTTTAGACCGCCAAAGTCAACAACCCAATTTTTATCATCAAGTACTTCGGCACTGAAGACAAGTCTAAAACCTAAAGAGTATCCATGTAACAATGAACAATGACTATGTGTTGCATTCGGTTGCCTAAACACAGCCGACAAACCTTCTTCATGACCATAAGTTTTTGTAGAATAATGTGGCATAATATTAACCTTTCAATGTCTCAATCATATTGCTTGCAGTAAAATATTCTCTGCGTAAAAATTCACGATTTCCTTGTATGTTATTTATCATGTCATCAGTGTAGTAATTAGACATCATGTGATGAATAAGACCGACAAGCAAATCTTTATTTTTTTCGTATGCTTTAAAACTGCTAGTCCATTCAGGAGAATACTTGAAGCAATCATAGTACATCTCCTTGTAAGATAGCGTGTCGGGCACCAGAGGCATTCCTACACTGCATAAAATCTCATAACAGCCGATACCCAGAGTCTCTTGTAAGTTAGCAGAAAACACCATCTTAGCTTTACCGAGAAGTTTATGATACTCGTCCTTTGTGAGATTTTCTTCCTGACACATAATTAACTGATACTCAGGAAGTTGTTTCTGCAAATCTCTGAAAATCTCAGGCTGCTTCTCAGGAGCAATTCTATGAGGAAACAAAATGATATCTTCCTTTTCCTCAGGGACAATGTAGTCAGCATAGTAAGACATGGGCCAACCTGTTCTAGTAATCTTACCACTAGGCATATAATTCATGCGACCATCTCTAGGGTCTTTGCCAAGCAAATTTTCTAGGAACATATCAATGTGAAAACCAGAAGCAAAATAGTTATAGTCAATTGCTTCAAAGTATGCCTTCTCAGTATGCCGCACCCATCGGGCATCGCCGATTAATCTACCCAAGAAGTCTTGAGGATCGTAACTGCCAGCATGCCATAGTGCATGAATTTCTGCCTTAACACCTAGCAGTTCAATCATGTATTTGAGATTGATGATGCCTGGATGCCATGCATCTGCAAACAAAAACTTATCACCATCCTTAACAAGATTTTTTGTAAACAGTTCTGCAATCTTTTGTACTTGCACTGACTTATATACATTCGTACCCGAGAAGTTTAGAAATGCTCCTGGGGTAGCACACTCAGCAATATCATCAGGACCATCAATAACCGTGACATCAAGTCCTTGCTTTTTCAGGTACGCAGGAAACTCAGTTTTCCACTGAGCAGTGTATCTCGTTTCAACATATTCTAAATCAATCAGATATATCATATTCTACAATACCACCATTCTCATCATCTTCATATACTTCAACTTTGCAATACCTATTAGGGTAATTGATGATGACATAATCTAGTAAATCCTCTGCAAGCATTTCACATGATTTATTATTCGCTTGCATAGTTCCGTCTTTAAAGAGATTTTCAAGTTCTCTTTTAAAGAGAATAAACTCAACATCTCGGTCATCGTGAAACACACCCAGAGTAACATAGAAGTGAAACATGTGACGATGAGGATACTGTAAAAACTCTACACCAGGCAAATCTTTTGCGGCAGGATATTTGTGTATACCTTCTTTCTGAAAAGAAACTTTAATATAAGATTTTCTCATGTAAATAAATCCTCTAAAGAAGGAGGAGCAGATTGTCTGACAGCCATAGACTTCATCGCTCCACCCAAGTATTGGTCAGACTCCCATTTTCGGTAGTCATCTAAATTTTTTATATTATACAGATTTCTGTATTGATGTTCAAGCCTCAAACTAACCGAATACTTCAAAAGTTCTTCTGGATCCATGAGCAACCTTTCAACAACGGACATAAAGTTTCGGGTACTCTGCAATACAACTAAGGTTCTGACTCGCATCCACATGTACATAGTGCCACCCATTTTCTCATAATCACCAAAACCGTTGTTAAGAACATTATAAAAGTCTTCGAGGTTAGTACCAACAGGCTCTGTTTTAGAGATGTCATCATATATCATTTGATAGTTAGGACTCCACTGTCTGCCAATACTCATCGTTCTGCCATCGATAAAATAAAGTCCGTTCTCTGCCGCTCTACTGTGTGTAGTGCTGTCATAAGAGATTTCAATATGATCGTACAAACCATTCTGACAAAAGATTAAATAGGGAATCAATCTGCGAACAGAACCAACACCAAGAATATGCAGATGAAGTTTATTCTCTTCATTTCTCATTGGAACTTGACTTGCGATAAAGGCTCTCTTTACATCTTCAAGTGGTCCAGTTCCTAGTGCAGCCGCTCCCATTGCAATACCACCAACACGATGTTTTTCGCTCTCAGGAACTTCAGATAAAATTCTGTTAGCCCAAGTCATGTAGGTGTCATAGCAGTTGCCTTGAAGAATAGCAAACGCTTTACACTTGCTGTCATGTTTTGCAAATGTCTCTACTTGTGTTGCAATGTTTTGACCTGTCTTAGTAGCCAGTGCTTCATAATTTTCAAAGTCAAAATATCTGTTGGCTACATCATTTCTATCAGACTTACCTGAAGGAAGTACAATAGGAATTTCATCAAAGCACATTCCTACATTAGCATACTTCGCTTGATTGACATACACTTCTTTCTTTATTTCTTCAGTGATTGTTTTTCCTTGAGTAACAATCTGCAAACCACCCGAGTCTGCATGAAGATTTTTTATTGCAGGTAGGTAAACTTTTAACTTGTCACCATAAGGTGCCTCTTGATATGCATTGTACAAAATTGAATAAGTATGGCTCTTATGATTGTGAACAAACTTACTGAACAAATCATTTATCATGTAGTAAACTTCAGGATCTCCTGAAGAGCCTGGGTTTGCAAGTCGCATAAAACTTGTGCCTGATACAACATATTCTAAATTACGCATTCATAAAACTCGGAGTTGGTCTGTTAGTCCATTTTGCAAAGGCTGATTTATATTTTTTGTAGTAGTTTCTGTAAGCCTCAACAGCGTCCTTACACTTAACATCATCGGGCATTGCTTGAGGTAAGGGAGTCAGTGGACCATCAGGAATATTAGCAGGAGGTGTTTTTACATGCTCAGATAATTTTTGCCATGCGCCGTGGACTTTACCGTAACGATGCGTATATTCCTTGCATGACTCCTCCCATAGTCCGTAAAGCCAGAGATAGTTTGATAGAGTTTCCCTTGCCCATATATTAGAAGGATGATTAATGTGAGAAGCCTTATACAATTCTTGTTCCATAACAGGATTGGGATGTAGCCATCGTTTGATGCGTCTGCCATTTGAAGTTTTGTCGTAATACTCATCACCATCTAGAACACGGTGTGCAGTAGAAAGCAACTGCGCATATTCTGTGTCCATTTTTACAACATGTTTATCACATTGTAATTGTGCCGCTTTTCGGTAATCTTCGTGTAACTTAAATATGTTCATTCCTAATCCCCAATACCTTTTTTATTTCATGCATTTGCTCTAACTTACCGTAGTTGTAAGCATCAATGATGAGACTATACACTTCTTCAGGAGAAAAGTCAAGCACATTATGCTGTTCTCGGTCTCCGCGAAAGTTTCTGGTATTGAGTACAAGGGTGTCACCTTTGTCATTCAGTCGAATATCGGTAATGTCACGAATCATTTTAAGTCTGGTCATACTAGCTCCTCAAAATTTTCAATAGTGTGCGGGTTTGACTCATTGCATCGTCAAGTGCATTGTGATGTGTATCGTCTTCGGCTTCTCTGATCTGTTTGTTACTTACACCTACTAGATTCAACACTGTCCTGTAGCACTGTACTTTCCAGGGTGTCCATGGAATATTTTTTCCTGTATTCCAATATGCTGACTCCAAGATAGAAATATCAAAAGCCGAACCATTACCCCAGACAACTGTGCTTTTATCTGCTTGCATCCATTCAGAAAAAGCATCCAGTGCCTCTCCTATAGGTTTCGGATCTACAGTCAAAGCCTTTCTTGCCGCTTCTGACTGTCTACCCCACCACTCAACAGTTCCTTTGTCTACATGTAAACCAACATCTTTACATGATTGACCATCAATATTGATGTAAAATGTATCTATCACACCTTCTTCTACATTGAATGCAACTGCACCAATAGAAAGTATTGCCGCATAGGGGCGAATACTGAGTGTTTCAATATCTATCATTATATGTTTAATATCTATCATTATATGTTTAACCACTCAATGTCTCTTGAATTTGTATATTGTGCATGAATTCATTTTTCAATGCAGGGTTCGTTTTCATCTCACCTTTAAGTACAGTTGTCTGCGTTGCACTGTTTGAAGAACGAATGCCACGATTTTCACAGCAACCATGTCTAGCACGAATATAAACACCAACTGCTTTTGATTTTGTGAGCCTTTCAATCTCTTTAGCAATCATTTCAGTGAGTTCTTCTTGTAAGTGACCACGCATTGCAATATGCTGTGCAATCCTAGTATACTTTGATAAACCAATCACTTCTTCACCGGGCATACAAGCAATATAACAAACACCCTGTACAGGCTGGTGATGATGCGAACACATACTAGTAATGTCACTACGAATTACAATGAGTTGGTCATATTCACCGTCATTAGGAAATGATGTTATTTTAGGAGAGGGGTAGTATCGCCCAGACATGATTTCATTAATATACATTTTTGCAAGGCGCCGTGCGGTGTCTTGACTATTAGGATCTTCAACAGTGTCAATTACAAGACTTTGTAGAACAGCCTCAAATTTTTCAGTAACCTCATCAATCAAAAGTTCATGTTCGCCTTCAGCGATACAATTACTAATATTGTCAGAGGCACGATAATGATATGCACCTTCGTCAAGACGCTTCTTAATAACTTTACTAATCATTTTAAACTTCCCAGGGAAATACTATCCACATATTGTTTGAGTGATCTGTGCCAGAATATGTAACTTTATCAGAGATTGTTTTGTTAATCAAGACTGCAACATCTGCTTTGGGTAAATGCAAATGTAATTCTTCAAGTGTTTCACCTGTATCACATATGTCATCTACAATCAAAGGTTTGTTATACTTAGACAAATCTCCTGAGCGGAATACTCCATCGCCCTCACGCTTTTGCAACTCTACAACTTCCATTGGAATACCCAATAAATTTGAAAGATGTACAGCAGGAACCAAACCACCTCGCTTGATACCAATTACTACATCGTAATCTGTCTTCTCAATATCTTGAAGTAGTCCACCTAGCAACACTTCATATTCTTTCCAACTAAGTCTCATCATGTCCCAATCGCATTCCCAAAAACATAAGTGTGATTTCTTGTCGCTACCTTGTAGCCCTTATTCATAGCATCAATACAAATATCAGCCGCGAATTCTTGTTCTTCTTTTGTAGCACCTGCTGGCATAATCCAAATTTCAGGAGTTTTTATTTCATTGTACTCAGACATCTTTCTGATAATTTTTGTATACTGTGCAATTTCTTTCCAAGACTCTTCCGTGCCGTTACAAACAAATTTGATGATGCTTGTGCTTCGTGTGCCTTGAACATAGTCCATAAAAACTTCAGGTATAACTTTATCTTTTTCGCCTGCTGTATGAAGAAGTTTAGGACTGATTGCCCAATGCCAACGAATGCCCATCTCAGCTAGGTAAACATTGATAAAGTCCTGTAAGTTTTTGTCTAGTTTTTTGGTGCCGTTAGTTTCTACTGTGATGATCTTAGGAACATTGCCACGAATAAGAAACTCGTTGACAATTGCTTTCATTTGTTTTTGCCAAAGCATAGGTTCACCACCAGTAAATGCAAGCATGTTCTCTTGACCTGAATCAGGGTGTGTGAATCTCCCGCTCGGAAGTGTTTCTTCTAAGGCATCACAAACTTCTTCGACAGTATTTGTCTTTGCTAGATGTTTGTATTTTTTTGACCAAGAGTAAGATGAATCACAACCATATTCCCATACAGGCAACTCTTCGACATGCTTAACATCAATCAATTCGTAGTCTTTGTAGGGAAGTATCCAAGTAGAAGCATCAGCTGGGTCAGATTGACCGAAACCGTTACATTCTAGATTGCAACCGAAGAATCTGAGCCATGTTGTGGGTGTACCCGCTAACTCAGCCTCGCCTTGAAAACTATAAAAAATCTCAGAGTATTTGATATTCATGCTGACACTATACAGTAGCTAAAAACAAATGTCAAGCATTAATCAGCCAAATCTTTAAGTTTCTCTACCTTTTCTTTAGCAATTCTGATAGCTTCTTCATCATCAAAGTATTTTGGTCTTCTCTTTACCAATTTTTGGTCAGCATGATCTTGATCTATTTTTGCAGAAGCATCAATTTGTTTGCGCAGATAGTCCAAATATTCGCTGGTGTTTGTATCATTTGGGTCAACATCAGCCATAACAGATTCAATGTCTAGGCTCTGAATGTATTTGTATTTTGTGTCCAATTGCTTTTTCTCTTTTTGAATTCTACGCAGAAAAGCATAGTATGTAATTTGCGTAAAGTAAGCAAAAGGATTTTTAGATTTCTCCGGGTCAAAGTTATCAATATAGGTGATACAGTTTTCAATACCATCAAGAATCATTTCATCTCTGAAGGTATAATTCACAAAATTGGATTTGTATGCTAGATGGTTTGCAATTTTTACCATGCACTCACCTAGATAGTTTGTGACTCTAGGCTTTTCATCGCCCGCTTCTTTTGCCGCAATCACTTTTTGTCTATACTCTGTGATTGCTCTAAGAAATTCTTTGTTGTCAATATAGTGTACGCTTTGTTTATCTTTCACTTTTGGTCTCCATAATTAAAAAAATGCTTGACATCTATTTTAAGGATGTGTATACTCCGTCTGTTGCGCTTCAAGGAGTAATTTAATGTATTGTGTCATCGTCCATCTGAGCAAGAATGTTTCTCTCTAACTCATCTACTCTTTCTTGGATTTGTTGTTCAACATCTTCCATATCTAACTCATCACTTCTAAAATAAAACATATCTACCATATCCTTATAGCCGAGTTCATATTGTTCTTTAACATCCGTTAAGAGAATAATACTACTGCTATCTACCGTTATAACAGTTTCTTCAGATAAGGACTGCCAAGGTTTGAGATTGTATCTTTCTTTTATACCATCAGGCGCATTAAAAAATTGTGTTATCACTTCAATTGGATATTGCAGTTCAACAAACTCTTTTATATTTTCATTTAGAATAGTATCACTCTTCATCATTGCAATCACTGTATCGCCCGTAACAAACTTAATTAGTTTGGCTTTTAAATTCATGTGAACAACTCTTCTAAAGTGTTAGTCTTAATCTCTTCTAAGTAAGGTCTAACTATTCTTTTGTCCATGTAAATTCCGTATCGTCTTCCTACATATTTATACCACTGTCCGCGGCTCTCAGGCAAGCCATAAGCCTCTCTAAAAATCTTGTCGCCTTTATCCATTTCTGCCTTTCTTGTATTTTGTGCGCCTGCATGTGTACTAGGAGAAGTGTACTCTTTTAAAAGAATATTTCTGAGAATATAAGTTTTAAGTCCTTTCATTGCGCACTCCAATGCAAAGAAATCGTCTTCTCCCACTAACAGATTTCCGTCTATATAGGTAAATTTCTCATTGAATTTTACTCGCTGTTCATTTCTTCTTAGAAAAAACATTGTTCCTTTCATAGAGCCAAACTTTCTATCAAAGCATAACTCTCTGTCCCACTTAACATTGATATAATTTTTGTCTAAATTTCTGTACTTATCTTTGAATGCCCCGTCTCCTGGTCTGCCGTCCCAGTGAGGAAAAAATAGATCAACACCCTCAAAATTATCTGGGAAATTTTCAAGTACCTTACAAATGTTCATTCTAGTGTGATAAAATTGATCGTGGCTTTTCAACACAGCATCGTTGTCCATAAACAATGCCCATTCATGATTGTTTCTAAAATCTACATCTGAATAAAAGTTTTCTAACAGAACATTTCTCGCCTGACCGGGTGTGAGCAAGTCACCTTTATGCACAACATACTCAACCCCCTCAATGAATTCATCTTCATTGTAGTCTTGTGCCAAAACTTGTATTTGCATTTCGGGGCAGTAAGCCTTCCAAAAATCAATTTGTTGTTTGTGATTCTCTACACGGACTTGTCTTTCTTCTGGCTTGTCTTTACTACCAAAGTAAGAAATGATATATGCTTTTACATTCATTTTTCTTCACCGTATACATTGAGATTGATTATTTTGTAATCGAATCCCTCTTCATTATATAATTTTATTCTGTCAACCATATGATTCAAAGTATAATTTTTCTTTGACTTCCAAGACAAATCATCTCCGACATCATAAAGGTTGCAATGTGTCTTGGCACTACCTTTTCTAAGTCCTCTACCAATACTCTGCAAGTTTCTAATTCGTGACTTGCTTGGTGATGCGAAAATTACATTGTGCAGATTTTTGATATTGATTCCCGTAGAGAATGTACCATATGAAGCAACAATTATAGCATTGTCTGCCTTCTCTGTCAATGCCCGAATCTGTTCTCTCTGTTCAGTATCAGTACCACCGTATACAAAATAAGCCGGGCGACCATCTGCAATCTTTCTCTTAATTAAATCAAAAAGATTTGAGCCATGTTTCTCAACATATTGAAACAAAACTAATGTGTTTCCCTTTTGAGAAATTGTAAGATTTCTTAGAATGATATTTCTTTTGTTGTGGGATACCAAGAAATCCATTTCTTCTTGGTAATTCATATCTTTGACTTTTTTCTTTTCTTCGTCAGGATACTGTAGAACAAGACACTTCACTTTTAGATCAGCAAGTGAGCCGTCATCCATTAATTTTTTTGTTGTGGTTACTTTGTGTACAGGTCCAAAACAACCCTCTAAAACTAACTTGTGCGTTTTAGTTCCGTCAAGGGTTCCTGTAGTACCAAAGCGATACTTCGCATTGGTACATTTGTTCATTAAAGTTGTAAGGGATTTTGCTTTGAATAAATGTGCTTCGTCACCATATACTACATCAAATTTTTCAAACCACTTCTTTGGAAACTTGTATATAGATTGCCAAGTTGATATTGTTATAGGATATTCATTTGATTTTTCTTTACCACCATATATGCGATGACAATTTTCAGATGCTTTCCAACTATCAGCCGAGGCATAATCTGCAAAATCCCCGTACATTTGTTCTACCAAAGATGTGGTAGGAACAATTACTAGTTGTTTATTACCTAACTGCTGATAATAACGAACCAGGGAATAGATAATGAGAGACTTACCAGAAGCAGTGGGGCTAAGTAAGAGACTACGACCCCCATTGATTCCTTTAGTGACTGCTTCAATTTGATAATCACGGGCATGGATAGGCTTTTCATTTGTATGAGGTTTTAACTCCTGTATAAAGTTTGAGATATAAGATATAGACACTGGGTCTCCAATGTCCGCGATATTTATAACAATGGGATATTCTAGTTGCCGAGAGAAGTCTTGTAGGTAATATAACAAACCCACAGGTAATTCTTTAGTGTAGATGTTAAATAGTCTTGCTTTGCCGTCCCACATGCGTGACTTGTACGCTGGCATAAATTTTGCGCCCGGTACTTCAAAAGTAAAGAAGTCATTTATCTCTTGTGCAATACCTATATCACATTCTATATTGAGATACACTTCATTCTTTTTAGTCACTGTTATCATTACATCAGTCCGTTAGTAAACTTGTTCCACTCAATACTGTTCTTGATGTCCCAAGTTCTGCTGTTTAGATTTCTCAAAACTCTTTCTAAGAAATCTGCAACTGTGCGAATGTATTCTACTTTGTTTGTTTGTTCGATCACATCATCATCAGAGTCTAGCATCTCATTCATATCTTGTTTGAGAGGCTTTGGTCCTAAGTATTGTTCCCAGCCCAACCTCTCTAAATCTTCTCTGGACATTTCACCCCTATAGTACTGCACCTTTACTCTTCTAAGTTTGAGTAATGCGGCTTCAGATTTTCTGAGGTGAAGTCTAGTATCTGACATGTGATTCAGATATTTAGAGTGTAGTTCGGGTGTGCGTGTGGACTCTTGTCCTAGTGACAGTTCATCAATCTTACAGTCAGATGCCCACATGTCCTGTAGTTCTTTCAAATTAATCATAATAATCTCAAAGGTTCTATTTATGCATAATATACTATGAAACGGTTAACAAGTCAACATTCTATGTGACCGTTTCTATGTTAAACAATCTGTATCTAAACGCCGCAATACCAACGAAATATGGTTGGTCTCCGCTACTAATATCAAAGTCTAGTCCCTCGAGGCTGATTGGGAAACAGTCTACAAAATTAATACGAGTAGTAGGATTGTTGTTGGAATCCAAAACAAACAAATCCGCGTCACTAAACTGTCCCAAGTCTTTAGCCCTGGTATTTTGGTTAGGAAATCTGTATCTTTGTCCATCTACATACTTAGTAAATTGTGAGTGATCTTCAGGTGACCCTAAACCAATAAGCCAGTCATAGAGTTCCTTGTAATTAGCCATGTCTTCCTGAATAAGAAATCTTATCATCAGTTCACCAAATCGTACCTTTTCTCCTGGGAATGCTAGTGTAGAAAGCGGTGTCTCAACTTCAGGTGCGCCAATAGACATCTGCGGAATATTCGCTGCCTGACAAAAGAATGATACATTGGGTATATTGTGAATCTGAAACTTAAAGCCATTGGGTCTAAGAAAATCTAATTCTATTGGATTAGACGCTCCAGACAAACCTGCTTCAGCAACATTTGTTATAGGATTATAAGCCACTTTTGTTTACCTTTTAAATAACTGTTGTCTACTATTTATCTCTGATAATAATTGACTTCCATGCATCTACTTCTTTCACCTATCCATGAAAGTTTTTCAGGCAGTTTGTAACTAGCCGCAAGATCATACAAGTGCTGTCGATTATATTCTGTTATTTCTTGCATCTCGTCTAGCAAAGAAATCATCTCGCTCAATTTCATACTGTCTAGTCTTTTTAATTCATCGAGTATCATTTTCATTCTTTGCTCATCATTTTCTTCGCTATCATAACTCTCATCGATCCATGGTGAAAATGTTTTAAATCCCATGTTGCGAATATTTTCTAGATAGTATGCAGACGCAAAACCTAAAAAAGGGCGACCACTTATAAGAGCTTTGTATGTTTTTTCCGTAATGAATGATGGTGCAAAAGTTTTGTAAGACAAACCAAATCCATATTCAGG
>Ga0213866_10001369_pt1 | contig 18102 bp, 15 predicted proteins | sample PICome_11_FD_160079 | JGI IMG/M metagenome (GOLD analysis project Ga0213866, IMG submission 160079) | Coastal seawater microbial communities near Pivers Island, North Carolina, United States - PICO284 | ecosystem: Environmental > Aquatic > Marine > Coastal | place: USA: North Carolina...
ACATCCGTGAAGTAAACTTCGACCGCATGACCAAAAATGATGGGATCTGAAACTTTCATCATGGTGGCTTTCATATGGAGGGAAAAAAGAACCCCTTCCTCCTTCGCACCCGCCTTCTGTTCCTCCAGAAAACTGACAAGGGCGGCTTTGCTCATGCAAGTTGCATCAATGATCTCGCCAGCCTGCAAAGTAATCCCCTCCTTCAAAACAGTGATCGTTCCTTCAGAGGAAACGTGCTCGACTTTGACCGAAGTGGCATCTTCAACAGTGATGGATTTCTCATTCGAGGCGAAATCGCCTCCCGCCATAGTGGCAACGCGGGTCTTCGAATCCGGGCTCCAGGCCCCCATCAAATGCGGGTTAGCTCTGGCAAATTCCTTCACCGCTTTTGGGGCGCGGCGATCCGAATTACCCTCACGAAGCACTGGGTTCACTGCACTTCCCTTCACCTTGTCGTAACGAGATTTGATATCCTCTTCATCGGCATTTGTCGGATTTTCGGGATAATCAGGCAAGGCCACCCCCTGCTCCTGCAACTCGGAAATCGTGGCCACCAACTGGGGCACCGACGCACTGATATTGGGAAGCTTAATGATATTCGCCTCGGGCGTTTTTGCCAACTCGCCAAGTTCGTTAAGGTGATCCCCGATACGCTGATCCTCCGGCAGGCGATCAGCGAAAACTGCGATAATCCGGCCAGCCAGAGAAATATCACGCGTCTCAATCTCAATTCCCGATGATTTGGTAAACGCTTTGATAATGGGCAATAGAGACTGGGTCGCTAAAAACGGAGCCTCATCGGTCTTAGTGTAAATAATCTTCGGCTGGGACATGAGGATGCTCTTAGGGGAAAGCCGGCCCCCGGTCAATGCCCTGTCCATCACGAAGAAAATCAGTTAACGTTTTACCTATGCCCCTTTTTGGAACTGTTCACGGCGTCACTGTCATTGTGATCGCCCTTATTGCTGGAATCTGTATCCGGGAGGGCCGACGGGGCCTCCTCTGGCCACGCGCCACCCTCGCCTTTGTCTGCCTCTCGGTTTTCCCCCTGAATCAACTGGTTCTCGCCGGGGTTGATTTTGAGCCCCCGCTCGAAAACTTCATTCCCTGCCACCTATGCGACATCGCCGCGGTGACCGCTGGATTGGGAATTCTCACCAGAAAACCCCTTCTTTGCGAACTTACCTATTGCTGGGGCCTCGCCGGTACAATGCAGGGCTTGATCACTCCCAATCTGGCCTTCGACTTTCCCCACCCGCTCTTCTGGACCTTCTTCATTCAACACGGAGTAATTGTCATCGTTGCACTTTATCTGCCACTTGCGATGAATTGGAAACCCCGCGATGGTGTTATCCCACGGGTGATCTTCTGGAATCAGATCTATTTCATCACTGCCTTCACCGTGAACACCATCCTCGGGACAAACTTTGGATTTCTGGCCCGTAAGCCGAATGTTACCTCACTTCTCGACCAACTCGGAGATTGGCCAATTTATCTGTTATGGCTTCAACTTCTGGCCATTCTGCTCATGACCCTCCTACTTTTACCTTTCCGCAGATCAATAAACATTTGGCGCTCGGACGGAATCGGAGTAAATCCAAAGCATGAGTGAAGCCGCCAAGCCCAAAAAAAGAAAAAGAGTCAATGTCCGTCGCCCAGACGTTATGACTCTCGTTCAGGAGGAGGTCGAAAAACACTTCCATTCACCCATCGTGGAAAAGCTTCGCGAAAGTGGTGGTTCACTCACAATTGGCAAAACCACCATCCGACTGGCCGAACAATTTGGCTTTTGCTACGGCGTCGAGCGGGCTATCGACCTCGCCTACGCTTCACGCCGGGTCTTTCCGAATCAACGGATTTTCCTGATTGGCGAAATCATTCACAACCCCGAGGTCAACCGCCAACTTTCGGATATGGACATCGTCTCTCTCCCCTGGAAAGAGCTCACGGAGGAATACGATGACCTCACGGAAGACGACGTCGTTATCGTCCCCGCCTTTGGCGCTCCGACTTTCTTTACCGAAAAAATTGAAAAGCAGGGTTGCCATATCATCGACACCACCTGCGGAGACGTCATGAAAGTCTGGCGCCGGGTTCGAACCTATGCCAAATCCGGCGTCACTTCGCTGATTCATGGTAAGCGCGGTCACGAGGAAACCCGGGCCACTGCCTCCCGCGCCACCGGCGAAGATGGCAAGGGGCACTACCTCATCGTTCTTACACTCGAGGAGACCGAATACGTTTGTAACTTTATTCGCAACGGCGGTAACTCGGCAGAATTTCTTGCCAAGTTCGACAAAGCGGTTTCAGACGACTTCGACCCCCAAATTCACCTCAAGGAAATTGGGGTGGCAAATCAAACTACGATGCTGAAAAGCGAGACCGAGGATATCCAGCGCCGCGTTCGCCTGGCGATCGTCGACCGCGATGGCAACGATGAAAACTTTCAGATGTTCGACACGATTTGCGGAGCCACCCAGGAGCGCCAGGATGCGCTTTTCGACATGCTCAACAAGCCAATGGATCTCCTTCTCGTGGTCGGTGGATACAACAGTTCCAACACTACGCACCTCGTCGAAATCGGAAACGAAAATCTTCCCACCTATTTCATCAGGGAGGCCTCCTGCCTTGAGTCGCTCGAAACAGTGGTGCATTTCGACATCAAAAAAAACTCCGAAGTCTCGGCTCCCAATATTCTCTCGGGATTCGACAAGGAAAAGGTAACCATTGGCATCACCGCCGGCGCCTCCTGCCCGGCAAATCTCATCGAGGAAGCGATTGTCCGGGTCCTGGCTTTGCGCGGGATTTCTCGAGAGACCATCGAAAAATCTTAAGATCCGATAGGTCAAATGCCTCGGGAGTTCTCCCCGGGGCTCACTTTCCTTTCACCAAATCAATGAAACGCGCGCGCCAGACCTTGCCGGACTCCTCGGAAACTCCGGCCTCAAGGTCAACTTAACTCCTCTACGGAGACATCTCTCGGGAGACTGCCGGTCGGTGTGAAATTTGTTAAGAAAAGAGATCCAGAAGCTCCCCTTCCTCGAGCCCAGGGACGAGCGAACCACCTCCATCGAGAACGGCTTCGATCATCTTTTTCTTCTCCTCCTGAAGCGCAAGAATCTTCTCCTCCACGGTCCCGCGGGTGATCAACTTGTAACTCGTCACAACATTCTTCTGACCAATCCGGTGGGCACGGTCGGTGGCTTGCGCTTCCACGGCCGGATTCCACCATGGATCAAGATGGATGACGGTATCCGCGGCTGTGAGATTCAACCCGACTCCACCCGCCTTTAGGGAAATCAAAAATACCGGAGCTTTTCCTTCTTGGAATCGCTCGACTACTTCGCCCCGTTTCTTAGTTAAGCCATCGAGATAACAATAGTCCCACTGGTTCTCCAGAAGGATGGGAACAATCCCCCGGAGAAGCTGAACGAATTGGCTGAAGACTAAAACCCGATGCCCTCCGGCGATCGCTTCGTTGAGAAGTCCCTCAAGCTCATCCAGCTTCACACCGGCGTCTTTATCCTCGATCTTCAGTCCGGGCAGGAGGCGCAAATCACAACACGCCTGACGAAGTCGCAGCAACGCCGTCAACGCCACCATTCGCTTACGACCATCCTCCGCAGCCTCGACTTGTGAACGGCTTTCCTGCAAGAGCTGGCGATAAATCGTCTGTTGCTTGGGCGCGAGATCGCAATAGCGAACCTGCTCAATGCGATCCGGCAGATCCTGTGCAACCTCCTTCTTTAGACGGCGAAGCACCACAGGCTTTAGCTTTCGTGCAAGACGACGGGCCAAGGCCGGATCTTCACCTCTGCGAAGTGGCTTTTCGAAGCGATCGAGGAATGGTTTTCTCGGCCCCAAATATCCCGGGAGCGCAAACTCCATAATCGACCAAAAATCCTGCAATGAGTTCTCGACCGGAGTTCCCGAAAGCGCAAAGCGATACTTGGCATTCAAGCGATGGGCTGCCTTGGAAATCTGGGCCTCCGGATTCTTTATCTGCTGGGCCTCATCCAGAATCGCGATTTCAAATTCGCGATTCTGGAATTTTTCGCCATCGATTCGAAGAATAGCGTAACTCGTAATCACGATATCGGCTTCCGGGATCTCGCCACGCTTTCCGCCGATATGGAGAGCGACCTTCAGGTGAGGCACCCACTTGGCACACTCAGCGGCCCAGTTCGACACCAACGAGGAAGGGCAAACAACCAAAGCCTCCCCACCCTTTTCCGAAATGAAGGTCAGCGTTTGGAGGGTTTTACCGAGACCCATGTCATCAGCCAGAACCCCGCCCATTTCCAAGTCACTGAGGCGATACATCCACTTAACGCCGGTCTCTTGATAAGGGCGAAGGGAGTCAGGCAAATCCAGATCGATCACCGGGTCAGATTCGACTACCATCCCGAAATCCCGCGCGCTTGCTTTGAGGAAGGCTGCTTGCTGCGCGTTGATCTCAAAGACACCCGGCGAATTCTGGAGCGCCTCGGAATCGGTGAGCGTCTCGTTGACCTCCTCGATAAATTCGGAATCAATGACGGCGATTTTTCCTTTGCCGAAAGCATGCTCGGCGCTTCCCATACGAAGCATTCGTTGCACTTGATCGGAAGGAAGTTCCTCGCCGTCGACTTGATACCTCGTCTCAACCGAGAACCAATCGCGGCCGCCCTCCCGCCATTTCCAGTCGGGACGAACAGCGACCACCTGCTTCGCGGCCGCCTGAAAACGTTCGCCTTTTTCCACGGACCATTGCGCTGGCAATTCGGCAAAGGCGTGAAACTTGAGAATCTCTTCTCGATCCCGCAGGGCCATGCGTCCCCCTTTGGCTGGTCCTTCAAAGCCCCAAGCCAGGAAAAACTCGATGACGGCCTTCTCTTTGGAAAGACTCGTGAAGACATCGCCGACCCGTTGTGGTTCACCATCCTGACACGAAGCTTTCGTCCCATCATAACGAAATTCCAATCGGGCCTCCAGGTGCCGCAGCGATCCCTCAAGAACGATTGTGATCTCCGGCACCCCTTCCACAGGCAGGATTTCCCACAAACCATCGGGAACCTCGAACCATTGCTCCAGCTCCGCCAGCGTGTAGCGGGCCTCGGCCGCACTGACTCGCAAGCCCTGCGCGAGGACCGGATAAAAGCGCATGGGCAAACCCGGCGCGACAGGTTGAAATTCGGAATCCGTCAGTTGCCACAAGCCGAGGTTCCCGGGCCTCGCAACGACACGCTCACCTTTCAGCGAGAGGCTCCGACGCAAGCCTTTGGCTTGAATCGACGCAGAGGATTTTTTCCCAAAGAACACCCGCGGGTGCCCCACCAATCCTTCAAGGAGTTGGCCAAAGCTTCCTTGGTCCAGATTGACAATTCCCGGGGCTTCCACCGGAAACAACTCACGGAGAACACGCCAGAGTTCCTCGTCATGGCCCTCGATTTGAAACGGCCCGTCCGGCAGAGCGCTCAGCAAAATTTCCTCACCATCCAGGACAGCCCCAAAGCCCGTCATCAATTGTCCACGCTCCCAGGAAGGCTCGACCTTCAAAGGCAGCATGACTTGGAGGGAAAGCGGCTTTCCTTCATCCGATAATTCCGGCCAGTGGTCTTCAGTTGGAGTCTCGGGTTCAACCACCACCTGCCGGGGATCAATGAACTCCAAACCAATCGCCATGATGTGTGCGCAGACACGACCATCGCGCCGCACCATCATACAGGTGCAGTGGTTTTCCATGTGAGTCCGGGAGATGATCTCCATGCTCACCTTCTTCATTTTTCCTCCCACCCGCGTTTCGCCGGAAAGGACCCCATCCTGATAGGAGGCCGACTTCACCCCGCCCTGACGATGAATCGCGCGGGCCTTCTTCATCTCAACGTGCCCACCTGCATCCATGAGGAGGTCGCGAGTCAACTCAAGATGGCTCATAAAAATCGAGCCAATGCTCAGTCGAGGTGCAGATGAGTCGGCACCGCTACGACTTCCATCCCGGCGGCACGTGCAGCAATGATTCCGGAACGGGCGTCTTCAAACACAACACAATCTACCGGGTCAACACCGAGACGGGAGGCTGCTTCCAGAAAAACATCGGGCGCGGGCTTTCCGTTGGCGACTTCATTGCTCGAGATCACTTCATCAAACCAATCGGAAACCCCGAGATTTTGGAGGGTTTTTTCAACCACCTCCCGGGAGCTTCCACTCGCCACCGCCATCGGCACCCTGCCTCGATTCTCCTCCGCGATTTTTGCGACTGCCGGGATCAATTCAACGAATGGAAGACTCTTGAGGTAGTGACGCTTCTTGCAGGAGGCAACCTGGTCGGCATCAAGATGAAGCCCCTGCTCCCCATTGATTACCTCAACGATATCCCGGGTGGGGCGTCCACCCATCGCATAAAAGACATCCTCGGGAAAAACTACAGCCTGGCCCTGGTCCTCGAGTGCTTTGCACCACGCCTGAAAATGCGCCGGCATGGAATCAACCAACGTTCCATCAAGATCAAAGATCAGGGCCTTGTAGTCTGACTTGGGAATTTTCAATTCAATATCATTCATCGGCGTGGGCGGAATGAAGTAAAGTTCCCCTCGTGACAAGCAGCAATCACCTTAGTAACAAAAGTGACAAAGTCCGTTTTAAAGTCACAATGAAACCACTTGATCCGAGTAAACTCCCGAAGCGACTGTTTTCACTTCGCTGGAAGGATTTGAAATCGTCACCCTGCCCTTGATCACAACACCTTTGGCAAATTTCACAGGCCCATTGACCTCAAGAACTTCAGCTTCACGCAGGGATGGCTGGCCGAGATTTTCGAGAGCATCAACCAGCTTGTATTCAGAAGAAAACTTAATCACGGGCGGCGAGCCCTTGCGTGAGGCAAGCAGCTGGACCCGCCCGTCTTCGCTCACTTCGTAAGCATCGGATCGCAGAGCAAAGAGATCAGTCGTCCCTTTCACCGGAGCAAAGCGGGAACGCGGAACATTGACCGCAGCGGCTCCATCAAAGCACTCGATGGCCGATCCCATCGCCTGCTCAAGCTGAAAAATCGCTGTGCTCGACGAATCCCGAGGATCCACCGTCTTGGCATTCCGGATCACCGGGAGTTCCAACACTCCTCCAGAGGCTGTCATCACACCCTTCAGCTTCTCGAGATTCACCCAGATGTTGTTGGTGTTAAAAAACTGGTGACGTTCGATGTCCTGAAAAGAATCGAGATCCTCATCCGGGCACTGGGCAACCTCGCGAAGAAGCAAGCGCCCGTCCTCCTTGCGTGTGGCAAGATGGCCGCCTTTTTTGTCAGCCTCTGTCCGGCGCGTCACCTCCATCAGGAAGGGTGAGTCCCCCTTGGCAAAGTAGGAGAGCAAGGTAGGGTCTAAAACGGCACCAAGATTATCACTGTTTGAGATGAAGGCATACTTGACTCGATCAGACAAAAGTCGGTCCAACCAGCCGCTACCTTCAAGAGTAGGATAAACATCGGCATGGCCGGCGGACACCATTCCAGGGCGGGATTGGCGGGGTGACTGACCGGCTCGAGGGTTTCGCGATTCAATTTAGGCGCCCAATTTTGCAAAAGCTCTAAGTCACCGGGATCACCGATTTCCGGAACGGATTCGCTCAAATAACTCCGGGTATCATCACTGCTGGCATTACTGTTCATGAGCAGGAAACGCACTTCACCACCGGTCTCGGCGCGAAGCGAGAGAATCTGGCGTGACATTAAGTCGAGAAACGCGACTCCGGGACGCACCTCCAAAAGACTCTTCACTTTTTCAAGCCCCATACTGGTGCCCAGACCACCGTTTAATTTGATGACCACCGTCTTTGCCAAAAGCTCTGGATCAAAAGAATCCTCGCGCTCCAATTCCTCATATTCCGCCACCGATTGGGCCGGGGTGATCTCACTTTCGGACACCTCGCCCGAGCTGCCGCTGGCGATCAACCCGTAAGCCCGAACGAAGGCGAGGACTGCGGAGTTCATTACTCCCTTTTCTTCCATTTTTTGGCGGATTCGGCTTGCTGTTTCAGTCATAATTTCGTCCCTGACCGTTCCTCGCAGAATACAAGGGATCGTAAAAGCGCTAAATAGGACAAGTTTGGCACAAAAGCTGCTTGTTGATCTTTACATTTGTGGAAATCTGATTATCGATAGGCCACAACTATGGCAGACGCCTCACTCCACCAGTCGCTTTCCCAGCAGCAGACGCTAGCTCCGCAGATGCGACAAAGTCTTGAGATTTTGCAGGCGAGCACCCTTGAGTTGGGCCAGTTGCTTAGTCAGGCTATGGAGCTCAATCCGGTTCTGGAAGACATCACCGAGCATGAATCGCTCGATGAAATCACTGATTCCGAGCTTGAGGACTCCGAAAATTATGACGATTGGCAGGAAAGTTATGATGATGACATGCGGGATCTTGCCATTATGGAGCGTCGCAACCAAGGCATGGGACAGGATGCCATTGAGGCACGCGAGCACTTTTACAATTCGATTGTCGCCCCCCTGACTCTCCAGGAGCACTTGATCGAGCAAATTCGTGAAGGCGGCCTTGACGAACAACGCCAGGGAGATGCCAAAATCATCGTCGGCAACCTGACCGACCACGGCTATCTCGACGCCCCCCTCGAAGAGCTCGCGATCCAGCTCCAAATCCCCTTGGAACGCCTCGAAGATGCCCTTGCCACCATCCAGAATTTTGACCCCCCGGGAGTTGGTGCGGCCGACTTAAGGGAATGCCTCCTCCTGCAGCTCGACTTCCTAGACCTCGGCGCCGGGCTCGAAGCTGAAATTGTTGATGAGCATCTCGACGAGGTCGCTCGCAACCACTTTCCGCAACTTGCCAAAAAACTTCACCTTCCGATCGAGACCATCATCGAAGCCATCAACCACATTCGCACGCTCGACCCATCACCCGGTTCTCGCTTTCAAAACAATGGCAATCCCTACGTTCAGCCAGACGTCGAAATCAAATCGGGAGATCATGGCGAATGGGTGGCCAGTCTAACCGGCAGCTACCTGCCCAGACTCCGGATTAACGACGAATACAAGGATCTCCTTTCCAGCTCGACCGATGATCGTAAAACCCGCAACTATCTTCGTAATCAAATCCGCGACGGACGAGCTGTCATCCGAGCGATCGATCAGCGACAGGAAACCATCCTCGCCATCGCCCGTGAGATCGTCGATCGCCAGCAACCTTTCCTCGAAAAAGGCTCCCGCCACCTCAAACCCATGACGATGAATGATATCGCAGAAGTGATCGGCGTTCACCCCACTACGGTTTCACGGGCAGTCGCCGGGAAATATATCGACACTCCGCACGGCTTGATGGAGATGCGCAAATTCTTCGCTACCGGCTACCAGACCTTCGACGGGAAAGACGTTTCCAACGAAGGGGTTCGCGAAGCATTGCAGACCCTCATCAACCGTGAGAACAGCACCAGACCGCTTTCTGATTCGAAGCTGGAGAAGTTACTCAATGAACAGGGGATCAAGATCGCCCGCCGAACAGTTGCAAAATACCGCGAGCAACTCGGCATCTTGCCCTCACACTTGCGTAAGAAATACTAGCAGTCCGCGCCGGCCGCGCTACTTTTACCCTATGACGAGCGAAGAGATCCGCAAGGCCCTTGGAGAAGTTAAATACCCGGGGTTTTCAAGGGACATCATTTCATTTGGCCTTTTGAAAGCCTGCGACATCGAAGGCGATACCGCCGTTGTCAAACTCCAGATTCAGACGAAGGACCCCAAAATCCCCCAACAGATCTTCCAGGACTGCCACACCATTCTGGACCCCCTCATGGGAGATCCCTGCAAGGTGCGTATTGAGATCGATGTTCAAAACCCGGCGTCCGCCGGAGAAACCTCCACCGGAGCCAGCTCACTTCCGGGAGTCAAACGCATCATTGCAGTCGGGTCTGGAAAAGGGGGCGTGGGAAAATCAACCGTCTCCAGCAACCTCGCCATCGCGCTCTCCCAACAGGGGCTGAAAGTCGGCCTACTCGACTGCGACCTCTACGGCCCGTCTATCCCTCTGATGCTCGGCGTTCCCCATCATCAACCGCAGGCCGACAGCCAAGATCGCATCATCCCGATTGAAGCACACGGTCTAAAGCTCATGTCGATGGGCTTCCTTCTCAGCGACAATTCGCCGGTCATCGTTCGCGGACCTCTGGCCAACCGCTACACCCAGCAGTTTCTCCAGCAAGTGGCCTGGGGTGAGCTCGACGTCCTCGTTCTCGACCTTCCTCCCGGCACCGGCGACATTCAACTCACCCTCGTTCAAACCGTCTCGCTCGACGGAGCAATTATTGTCACCACTCCACAGGAAGTTGCCATGATCGACGCCCGCAAGGCCGTCTCGATGTTCGCGAAGGTGAACGTCCCAATCTTGGGACTAATCGAGAATTTGTCCTATTTCGAGTGTGATCACGGAGAGCGTTACCACCTATTTGGGCAAGGCGGTGCCCAGCGGGAATGCGATCGCATCAAAGTGCCACTTCTCGGACGGATCCCCCTTGAACCAATTATCGGGAAACGCTGCGACGGAGGGGAGCCCGCAGCTCTTTTGAGCCCCTCCGAATCCAGGGCTTCAGCTGCGTTTCACTCCGCTGCCCAGGCTCTTCTCGATCACGTCTCGGAATAAATCTGATTTGACATGGCGCTCCGGACGCAAATCTAAGCCGATCTTTTTTTTGATTTCTTCAATGATTGGTGAGAGAATCACCCCTCCCAGCCGATGAACAACTCCGGGATTGGTTCTTGGCAGCCAAACCCCTCATCTGCTATTTTTTCACCTGTAACACCATGAATAGACGCCAATTTGCTCAAATCACAGGCGCTTCAGTCTTCGGACTGGGAAGCGCATCACTCCTCGCTAAAGAAGTCAAAAAAGGGACTCCCTTCAAAGCGAAGTTCGCCCCTCACCCAGGACTCCTTTTTGGAGGCAAGGGCAAGAAACTCAGCTATTTGGACCAACTCAAGCTGGCTTACGATCTCGGCTTCCGGGCATGGGAGGACAACGGGCTCAAAGGTCAGAAGAACGAAACGATTGAAAAGATCGCCGAATTCATGAAGGACAAGAAAATGGACCTCGGTGTCTGCGTAATCACCGGGGGAGCCGGAGCCATGTTTAACAAGCCAACCGACGAGCAAAAAGAGACGGTGAAAAAAGAACTCGAGCGAGGCATAGAGGTCGCAAAAATCACCGGTCAAACCAACATGACCATGATCCCGGGAGCCCGGGACAAATCGATTTCCCGCGAAGAGCAGATCAAGGCGTCGGTGGACAACATGAAACTCTGCTGCGACCTCGTCGAGGAACACGGCATCATCATGGCGCAAGAACCACTTTCCCACAATGTGCGTGGCGGTGAGCCCCTCATCCGTTCTTTCGCGGATGGCCATCTCCTCTGCAAGTTGGTCGACCGGCCTTCCTGCAAGCTACTCGCTGACTTCTACCACGAAGGTCAAATCGGCAACGGTGACAAACTCGTCGAAAACGCCGAAGCCGTTTGGGACCAGGTCAGCTACATCCAGTATGGCGCATCACCGGGCCGAAAAGAGCCGGGCACTGGAAAACTTGATTATGTTGCCGTAACAAAGTTCCTCCGCAAGAAAGGCTTCACCGGCGTGATCGGAATGGAGCACGGCGCGAGCAAAAAAGGCCAGGAAGGCCTAGACGCCCTCATGGCCGCCTATCGCAAAATCGACGCTTAAAGGGAAATTTCTTCCAACAACAACCGCTTCAGTCTCCGGCTGGAGCGGTTTTCTTGCGTCTTTGCGCAAGCTTACTCGGATGGGTATTTCTTCCGGTAAGCTTCGAGTTTCTCTTTCGCTTCCTTCTCGCTTTTCGTGAGTGTCTTTAATTCTTCTTCGAGCGCGACAATCGCTGCCTTTTTTTCGTCGAGCTCCTTTTGCAGATCCTCGACTGGAACCTCAGGCTGCTTGACCTTGATCTTGGCAATTCCCGCCTTCAACTCCTCGAGTTCATCTTCGAGAGCTTTAAGCGCCGCACGCTCTTCCTCCAGCTTCTTCATTTCCGGAGAATCCTTAATATCCTTGCACGCTAGCGTTGAGAGGCTGATCAAGGTCATTGCCACAAATTTAAACATAGTGCGAAGGTTGCCCGATGGATCGCTCAAGTCAAACTCAACCCTCTCTTTCCACCTTGGTCAATTGACAAGACCGTCTTCCTTGCAACAGTTCTATATGACTTGGAACGAACAATTTGAAGAGCTCTTCGATCGCTGCCTTTCCGCTTATCAGGGAGGGAATTTGGACTTTATGACCTACTACACTTCGGAAGACCTCACTTTCCTCGCCGGTATTGGTTATAAGCCCCGCGAGCTCTTTGATTTCATCGAGGATTTGGCTGACGAGGGAGTGCCCGCCCGGTCAACCGCCCTGCTCATTGCCGCAGTCCGTCGCGACTACCTCCTGACTGTTCAAAAAGGCGAAACAAGCTCTCGGCAAATCTCCCGCGAGAATGTTCCCTCATTCGGCGAGGAATTCGAGGGCATCGCCTACCTCCCGCGAATTATCGCGAAGGCGGCAGCAAAACTCCGTGGCGAACTCGACCCCGACATGATGTTCGGCTGTGGGGGAGACCGGAAATTCCTGCGCGAAAACGGAAATATCCATCCCGCCGACTTTCTCCGCCACGTTTGGGCTGCGGCCGGCAACCCTTCGAAGGTGGCAGAATTTGTCAGGAACTCTGCATCCTAGTTCCCCGGTGTCTGCATCCCCTTGAGATCCTCTTCCTCGGACCTCAAACGGGCAATCACCAGATGACCGTCCGAGCTAAGGTCGGTCAGTTTCTGGGCCTTATCCCGATACATTTGAGAGTATCTCAACGCCTTCTCCCGGCGCTTGTCACTTTGAGCAAGGGAGAAATCACGCTCCCATTGTGAGGCACGCGACTTGAGGTCCTGAATCTTCAAAAGCCGCAGATTTATGTTTTTTTCAATGGTTTCGATCTCGGTCTGGATATCTCTCAAGCGCTTGGCGATGGCCTTCTGAGCCGCTTCACTCTGACGGTCGGCCAAGCCTTCTTTCCACTCCTTGTATCGTTCCGCCCGTAATTTCGCGTCTTCCCTTTGTTTCGCCAGATGGCTTTCAGCTTCCTCCTCGCTCATTTGTAACATCTCTCTGATCTCTTTGGGAATTTCACTGAGAGGAACCGATTGGGGCCCGGAACTCCGGTAAATACGAATCTCAAGCGGATTCACCGACAAAACCCGGACTGCCTTGTAATCGTCACCCTTGGTCTCCGAAAGATCCACATTCTTTCCTACAATTTCCTTTCGAACCTTCGCCCGGTACTTTGCCTGATAGTCCTCAAATCCCGACACGCTTTCCTCCATGGAAGCCTTGAGTTCATCGACTGTTCCTTTTACTTTTTCAAGATTTCCGGTGACGCCGACAAGCTCCTCACCAATCTCTTCCGCCCTCTCGAGGTCGCTTTCCACTTTTTTTAATACAGCGAGCTTGGCCTTCGCGGAGTCGATAAACTTCTGGGTTCGCTCTTTGTCATACTCCAAGCCTTCGATTTCAGCCCTCACATCCTCAAGATCCAATTTTTTCTCTTCATCGAGGCAGCCAACCAAAAAAACAGAAGAAACGACCAAAGCAGAAACTTTGATCAGCGATAGCAGCTTAAAATTCATGACTCCCCAGTTTAAGCGATCTCCCCCGGCGATCAAGAACCATCAGAACCTCATTATTCCCCCCAATTTTCTTCAAAGAATCGACACCACGAGAACTGCCTGCCAAGTTTCCGGCATGCGCGACTATCAAGGTGAAGAAATTTTAGTCATCTCACGTGAGCTCTTTGACGAACTTGGATCTTTTCAAGGGATCGAAACCGATGTGGTCCGTTATCTGGAGGCCATTCTCGATCCAGCAAATAATTTTTTCATGGATCGCGGCAAGGCCGAGGAAGATCCGTCCTTTAAACAAATTATTCCCTACGCATTGTTCCACCACAACGGGCGATACCTGCACTATACCCGGGGAAAAAGCGGTGGAGAAAGTCGCCTCCACGCCCAGGGATCCGTCGGCATCGGCGGTCATATCAACCCGATCGACGAACGAGCTGATCCTCTTGGAAGAGAAACCTACCTTGCAGGTGTCGAACGTGAAATCGACGAGGAACTCAACATCACCGGGGGGCACCGGAACCGTATTGTGGGGCTGCTGAATGATGACAGTAATGACGTTGGCAAGGTCCATCTGGGGGTCGTTCACATCTTCGACCTGGAATCGGATGAAATCACTTCGGCGGAAGACGCCCTTGCCAATCTTGCCTTCCAATCTGCAGAGGACCTCAAGGGAAGTCTCCACGACACGCTGGAAACGTGGTCCAAGTTTTGTGCCGACGAATTGATCTAATCGACGCAACAAGGACACTTTTGCACCCAATGACCGGGCGCAATTTCGACGAAAGGAAGGTCCTGGCCGATGCTTTCCGGGTATCGGGCATGATTCACCCGATGGCCAAAAGCGCACCCTTTTGGAGGGTCAATTGGACTCGGAACATCACCCTCCAAAACAACCCTTTCACGTTTGGCGGTCGGATCGGGAATCGGGATCGCCGATAAGAGCGCCTTGGTATAGGCGTGTCGTGGGTTCAGGTAAATTTCATCAGCAGGAGCAAGTTCCACGATCTTTCCAAGATACATCACGGCAATACGATCGCTCATATGTTTTACCACCGCCAAGTCGTGGGCGATGAACAGATATGACATCCCGAATTCCCGCTGCAAGTCGAGCAAGAGGTTCATTACTTGGGACTGCACCGAAACATCAAGGGCGGAGACAGGTTCATCAAGAACAAGAAGGTCAGGATTCAAAGCGAGGGCCCGCGCGATTCCAATCCGCTGCCGCTGACCACCGGAGAACTCGAAAGGAAATTTACCGGAGGCATTCGCCGGCAGGCCCACTCGACTCAGGAGCTCGGCCACCCTTTTCTGGCGGAACGACCGGTTGCCAATTCCTTGAATTATGAGCGGCTCGGCCACCAGCTCGCCCACCGCCATTCGCGCGTCGAGTGACTCGGCAGGATCCTGAAAGACCATTTGAAAATCCTGACGCAGCGGCCGGATCGAGCGCTGACTCGCATAGGTAATATCGTGACCTTTAAAGGATATTTTCCCGCTCGTTGGACTTAGAAGTCGAACCGCTGATTTCCCAAGAGTCGACTTCCCGCAACCGGATTCGCCCACCAAACCAAGGGTTTCTCCGGTCTCAATATCAAAGCTCACTCCATCGACCGCCTTCACCGCACCGATTTGCTTCATCATCAAACCACCACGAACCGGAAAATACTGGCGGAGATTTTCGATTTGAAGGAGTTTGGGAGGTTCGTTTTTCATGCCTGAAAACATTCGGGACAGGTTTCAACCCAGTGACCGGGCGTTATTTCGCGATACTCTGGGCGTTGACGAAGAAGATTCGAATCGTCGCGCCCCACCCGCTGACAGAAACGACAACCGGAAACAAAATCCTGAATCGAGGCAACTTGCCCGGGGATGGTATTAAGGTGGCTCTTTCGCTCGCTCTCGATTCTTGGAATCGAGTTGAGAAGACCTTTGGTGTAGGCGTGCCGGGGATTTGCAAAGAGCTCGTTAACAGGTGCTCGTTCGACGATACGACCCGCATACATTACAACCACCTCATCACAATTCTGCGCGATTACCCCGAGGTCGTGGGTGATCATTAGGACGGCCATTCCAAGCTTCTGCTGCATCGACTGAATCAACTCCAGAATCTGGGCCTGCACGGTCACATCGAGGGCCGTTGTCGGCTCATCAGCTATCAGGAGATCGGGCTCGCAAGCCAACGCGATGGCTATCATCACCCGCTGTCTCATTCCTCCCGAAAGCTGGTGCGGGTAGCTGGAAATCCGTTTATCGGGTGCGGGAATCCCAACCGCATCGAGTAGCTGCACAGCTTTTTGCAAAGCTGCCCGCGACGACATATTCTCGTGAATCTTAAGAATTTCCACCAACTGCTTGCCGATTCGATGAACCGGATTCAAAGCCGCCATGGGCTCCTGAAAAATCACGCCAATCTCACCCCCTCGGATCTTTCGCATCTGGGATCGATTGACCTTGCGAAGGTCCTGCCCCTTAAAATGAATTTCACCCTCCAGGACATGTCCGGATGGCTTGGGAAGCAAATCGACAACCGACATCGCGGTGACAGTCTTGCCGCAACCTGACTCGCCGACCAAGCCAACCGTTTTCCCTTTCTCAACCGAGAACGAGATTCCATCGACGGCACGCACCCACCCGGAATCAGTATCGAAGCTGGTGACCAGCTCATTTATGTCCAACAAGCTGCTCATTTTTTGCGATACATTTCCACCACGTTTTGAACTTCAGGGAAAGTTTGGCCGGACAGCATCGCAGCCCGGGTTTCCTCCTTCATTTTTTCATCAATCCAAAAACTATAATGATCCCAGGGATAGGCATTGATCGGAGGGCAGAACTTCACCGTCTCTGAATTCGGCCAACGTAACCAACGCCAGCAGGCAACGCGCTCGTAGTCGCGCTTCCAACCAGGAACAAAAACGCAACGCTCATAGACTTGTTGTTGAATTTTGTGAGCAAGTCCCCGCTTCTCGTCATCCTCGGTAGCACGCCGGTAGGCCTCAACCCACTTGTCCATCTGCGGATCACTGTATGCAAAAACGTTGTTAGTCTTTGGCTTGATATTCCCCTGTTCGTCATAGGCATTTCGCGAGTGGAAATACTCGTAAAATGAAAAATAGGGAGGCTGCACCGCCCATGCCACGGCAGTGAGTTCAAACTTCTTATCCATCGCGTCGATAAAAACCACACTGGGATCCTTGCCATCGAGGATGAGGTCAATCCCGGCCTTCTTGGCCTCATTCTTGAGAATCCCCATGATGTCTGTGTAGGTTTTGATGGCGTAGTGGCTAAGGGTAAACTCGAGTCTGGTTCCGTCCGGCTTCCGCAGCACCCCATCATTTCCCTCTTCAGTAAAACCAGCCTTCGCAAAATACTCGCGCGCCTTCGCCGGATCAAAGGGCCAAGGCTTCACGTTTGGATTCACGAAATCACCATAGCCGTCGACAAATCCAGGAAGGCGACCGTAATCCCCCCAAAACTGAACCTGAATCACCTTTTCGTAATTGAGGGCATGAGCCAAACCGAGTCTTATATTAATATCCTTCAACTTGTCCCTGGAAAGATTCATCTCAACCCCAAACTGAGCACGGGGAAAATCGTTATACCACCAGTGACGCTCGATGTAGCCATCGTAGACCTTTTGAATCTCCGAGTTTTCATACCAGGACTTGGGACCCGACACGAGAGCCATGTCGAGAATTCCTGCGCGGAATAACTCGAAAGCCTTGTTGGGATCACGAACAATCCTCCAAACAATCTTGTCCGGGTTGTAGCGATATCGATAAAACTTTTTATCGTTCCCCCACCAGTCCTTCTTACGGGTCAGAGTGACCGACACCCCCTTGTTCAAGCCTCCCTCCGCAATATAGTAGGGGCCGGTGATCGGCTGGTGACGCCAGTTGTATCGATCCTCGTAATCGGGACCAAACTCCTCGTAAAAGTGGGGAGGAGCAGGTGGCAGGTCACCGATCGTATTGTACATCCCCAACTCACTTTTGGGGTTCGGGAAAGTGATCGCAAAAGTGTGATCATCGTAAATTGTAATTTGGGAGATCTCCTCACGAAAGTACTGCTTGTAATACGGCGCTTTGGCGTAATCGGAAGCTCTCAGGTAAAGATTCACCGCGTAGTCCCTCGCTTTTACGGCGACTCCATCGCTGTAGGTCGCATCCTCGTGGAGCTTAAAATACCAGGTTCGCTTATCTTCGCTATGCGCCCACTCTCTGGCCATCGCCGGGACCACCGAACCATTCAGTCGGTTTAAACGCACGATGCCCAATTGCACATCATCATAGAGCTCACTTCGAAGTCCGCTGTTGGCGTTGGGCCCAAATGGTCTGATCGTAGCAGGAGGGCTGGCGGTAAAGTAACGAAACACTCCGCCCTTCTTCGCAGCAGGATCAGAGTCCTCCGGTTCATCTAGTCCGTCCTTCCAGGGAAGACCGTCGGGCAAATCTTCAATCT